>Ga0247834_1005519_pt1 | contig 14913 bp, 16 predicted proteins | sample LaCruzMarch2015__8_FD_187118 | JGI IMG/M metagenome (GOLD analysis project Ga0247834, IMG submission 187118) | Freshwater microbial communities from meromictic Lake La Cruz, Castile-La Mancha, Spain - LaCruzMarch2015_12m | ecosystem: Environmental > Aquatic > Freshwater > Lake | place: Spain... | reverse complement strand
CGTCGTCCACCGTGGTGATCGTGCGCCCGTACGCGGTCGTCTGCGCGTACACCGAGGCCTGAGCGTGAACCCGGAGCAGGCCATCAGCGCCGAGGCGCTGCGCGTCGCCAACGTGCACGAAACCGTTGTCGTCCTGGCGTCGCTCGCGGGCGTGGACGTGTCCGCGCTCAAGTCGAGCACGTTCACCTTCGACAAGTCGGGCGACGTCACCTTCCAGGTGGTGAGCACCGACGGCAGCACCGACAGCGGCGTGCTCAAGGCCGCCGACATCATCAAGGCCAACATGCTCGTCGAGGAGGCCGAAGAGGCCGCCGAGGGCGAGCGGCCGTCCATCCCCCCGCCCGCCATGCCGGTAGGCTGACACCAGGAGCACCATGAGCGACACAACGACTACGCCTCCCGCCGCCTCCACCGAAGTCGCCACGCCCGCCGTTGCGGTGCCTGTGGTCGCTGCCACGCCGCCCGTCGTCGCGTCGCCCGTGGTGCCTCCCGCCGCGCCCGCCGTCGCCGCGCCCCGGGTGCTCAACCCGTACGCGTCGCCGAAGGTCGCGCCCGCTCCCGTCGACCCGCGCGTCGCGGCGCTCGAAGCGTCCGCGGCCGAGGCTTCGGCGGTGCTCGGGCGCCACGCGGCAAGCGTTCTCGCGGAGGCTCCCGAGGCGCTCCGCAACGCCGTCCGCGCCATCGCTGGCGACAACCCCGCGCGGCAGCTCGACACCCTCGCGGCCATGCGCGCGCACGGTCTCGGCGGCAGCGCGTCGGTGCTCCCGGTCGGCGCCTCGACGGCCGTCCCGGCGCAGCAGCCCGCGCCCGCCGCGCCGATCAATCCCGACGCCGCGGCCCTCGCGCGGTACGAGGATCTCCAGTCGCGCGGCGCGCACATGATGGCCGCCGCTCACCTCTCCGCTCAAGGCGCGGCCATCGCCCGTGCGAAGGCCGCGCGTCCGTCCTGAGTCTGTGTCTTCGTCGCGAGCGTAGACTCGCACAGGGTTCTCAATGTCCATCTCACGCGTCACGCTCCCGAATGAATTCTACGATCGCACCAGTGCGGTCATGCTGCGGCAGCCCGAGCCGCAGTACCTCTACGCGCAGCTCGTGTACCTCGCCGATCTCAACGCCGAGTTCCGGCGCGTCGGTGACATGGGCCTCACCGCCGAGCGCAGCGCGCCCGACGTCGGCCCCGCGGCCATGCAGTTCCAGCTCATGCAGTCGATCATCGCCGGGCAGATGCCCTACGCCGAAGCGATCGTCGTCTCCGACGAGCTCGCGCCCGGCAAGCCGGGACACACCATCCGAATGAACCGCCCGGTGTTCAGCGGCGGCGGGTACACCGCGGCCGCGCGCACCATCGCCGCGTCGCAGTCCATCAGCGTGGTCCCGGTGGACCTGACGCAGGAGCAGGTGTCCATCACCATCGCTCGCCGCGCCGGCCCCTACGACTCGGTCAACAGCCGCGTCGCCCCGCGCGCCATCGACCGCCTCGACGCCGAGCGCGGCGTGCACTCGATCGCCTCGATCGTGGGCATCGACCTCTACCGCGATCGGCTCAAGTTCGTCGACTCCGTCTACGGCTCGCTCTTCGACTCGGGCTCGACGATCATCTTCCCGGGTGATCCAAACGGCTCGCTCACCACCGACGCCGCGGCCTTCCCGGCGGGCACCGTCGCGGGCCAGCGCTCCATGGATTTCCAGGCGTTGCTCCAGATGCAGGAGAAGCTGACGCTCAACAACGTCCAGCGCTTCGCCAACGGGCAGTACATCGCCGTGCTCTCGCCGCGTCAGGTGCGCCAGCTCCAGACGGATCCGGACTTCGTGCGGCAGGCGCCCTTCACCCCGGCGCTGAACCCCATCAACCCGATGTCGCAGTCGCTCGTCCGCAGCATCGCGGGCATCGACGTGTACATGAGCAACACCCAGACGATCGACAGCGCCACCGTCGGCGCCACCTGCCCCATCGACCACGGCGCCATGTTCGGCCCGGGCGCCCTCGGCCGCGTGTCGAGCGGCCCGTGTCGCGCGGCCGCGAGCGCCGACGACAACTACGGCGAGACCGCGAAGGTCATCTGGATCGCCTACGAGGGCGAGTCCATGTTGGACAACCGCTTCGTTGTCAACGTCCACTCCTGCTGATCGAGAAGAGGACACACCACCATGGCTCTCCAGCGCATCGCTGCTCCCTCTCTGCCCATCCTTACGTCGCTCAATGGGACGAAGCGCACGGGCGTCGCGCTCCAGTCGGACGTGTACCAGATCGGTACGCTGATCCTCGACTGCGCGTGTGTGCTGCTCACCACCTCCGTCGTCGCCACCTTCGGCGTCGAGGGCTCCGTTGACGGGACGACCTTCGTCGCCATCAAGGACATCAGCAACGTCGCGTCGGTGACCCTCACGGCCACCGGCACCGTCGCCCTCGCGGTGCCCATGGCGGCGTACAGCTTCCAGCAGATTCGCGCCGTCGCGACGCTGTCGGGCGCCACCGTCGTCGGTGACACCACCACGGTGACCTCGCGCTACGTCCCGCGCGGCAAGCTCTGGTAGCCCACAGGCGCACGCGCGAGGGCTTCGGTCTTCGCGCGTGCGGCCGCTCTCGCCTCCGCTCCGCTCCGCTCCGATCGAAGGGACACGCATGACGACACTGAGCGAAGACGAGATTGGCCGCATCAAGGCAGAGGTCCTAGACAACGTCCTCGACATCGGCGCGATCCCCTACGTGTCGATCCGCGCCATCTACGACATCATCCAGCAGCACGTCGTCTCGTCGACGATTGCACCCACCACGTCGGCAACGGCCGTCACGGCGACGGGCGCAGCGGTGCTCACGCTCGCGAGCGTCACCGGCCTCGCGTCGTCGTCGCGTGTGGTGCTCGACGTGGACGGCACGCGCGAGGTGGTCACGGTGCGCGCCGTGGCCGGGTCGACGATCAGCGTCGTGTGCCGTCGCCTGCACTCGGGTACCTACCCGGTGGAGGTGGAGTCGCCGCTGACGATCGTCCGCGGGCTGCTCTCCGATCTCGCGTCCCTCGACGACCAGGAGCAGGACGCCACCGCGAGCGCGGGCCTCAGGGCCGTCGACGAGGTGCAGTGGTTCGGCGGCTCAGGTGAGCAGACGATTGCGCAGGCGCTGCTCGCGCGACGCGCGGAGCTACGCGACAGGCTCGCGCGCGCGTGCGGCATCTCGTACGTGCTCAATGCCGGGCGGCAGGTGACGCGCGGCTCGACCTCCTTCGAGGTGTACTGATGGCCGACAACCTCGCCGCGCGCCTCGCGCACCGCAACGCGGCGCTCACCGGGCGTCGTGCGGCCGAGGCCGCGGGCGTGCGCTCGGTGTCCGTCTCCGTGGTCACCGAGACGTGGAGCGGGCCGACTCAGGTGAGCACGTCCACGCTGACGACTACCGCGACGCTGGTGCTCTCGCCGCGCCCGAAGGTGGTCCCCGCGGGCGAAGAGCCCGGCTACTTCGGCGGCGGCAACAGCGCCATCTCGGGTGGCCGTCTCGTCGCGGGCACCTACCGCATCGGTCCCATTACGCTCGCAACGACGGGCGGTGGATACACCGTCGCGCAAGTCGCGCCCGACGGCGCCTCGAACAAGCGCATCTTCTACTCCCTCGCGGGCGACGAGTTCAGCGGCAGCGGCGAGCGCTTCGAGCTCGCCGACGTGGACGCCTCGCGCCCGCATCAGGTGACGCTGACGGTGCGGAGGACGGCCCAATGACGAGCGCATACGCGACGCTGGAGGCGCGGCTGTACGACATCATGGTCAACGGCCGTGGCGTCAACGGAGCGCTCGGTGCCGACGCGCAGGCCAAGAGCATCCCGGTGGGGCGCTTCCGCGCCGCGCGCTTCAACTCGCCGTTGCGGGACACGACGTACCCGAGCGTGGACTTCGACCGCGCGGTGTTCGTCGAGTGGCTCGCGGACGCCGACGACCCGACGATCAACAACCCGCTCGACAGCCCGCAGCACCGCGAGGCGCGCGTCGCAATCTGCAACGCGGTCACCTACGGCAACGCGGTCACCGACTTCTTGGTGCTCGCGGGCACCGAGTCGGCGGCGTCGGTCATCGACCAGCCGCGACAGCGCGCGCTGAACGACAGCGCGAGGATCCAGCGCGCGCTAGGGAATCCGGACTTGCTGCGGGGCGGCGCGACGCTCGACCCTGCGCCGCTCGCGTGCGTGCGCGAGGGCGGCACGACGCTCGAAGACCTGGGCAGCGGGCGCATGCTCGCGACGACGGTCTACGCGCTGCGGTACCAGTTGGACAACACTCAGGCGTACGACCCCTGATGCCACGCGCGACGATAGCGAGCACCGCGACGCGGCTGGCCAACGAGGCCGCGCGTGAGATTGCCAAGCGCGCGCGCTCGATCGCTGACGAGATCGGGCGCAGCTACACCATGCGCCTGACGCTGCCGACGGAGGACACGCTGCACCTCCGCTGGTTCGACGCCGGCGTGCCGCCGCATCAGCCCGCGCGCCCAATCCTCCGCGTGCAGGAGCGCGTCCGCAAAGCGGCCACCGACGCGATCATTGCCAAGACGGCGAGCAACCTCGCGCAGGGCAAGGAGCTCGGGCTGCACAACGCGTTCACCGTCGGCGGCAACGCCATCCGCGCGGTGTACGTCGACCGGCTCACCAGCAGCGGCGCCGACATGCGGCTCGCGCGGCTGTCGCCGTCGTACCTCGCGCACAAGCGGCGCATGGGATTGGACCTGCGGATCGGCGTCGCGACGGGCTCGCTGCTCGCGTCCATGCGCCGCGCCCTGGTGGTAATGTCTCGAACGAAGTAGCTACGTCGCCGCCGCGCGCGGCAGAGAAGAACCATGGCCCAAAGCAACATCATCACGCGCGAGCGCGCCACCTTCATCGGCAAGGAGACCACCTTCGGCACCACGCCCTCGGGCTCCTTCCCCAACGCCATGACGCGTGCTTTCCCCCTCGGCGACGGGCTCATCCTCGAAGGGCTGGCCGAGGAGATGCTCCCGGTGGGCGACGAGCGCGTGCGTCGCCTCGACGCGATTCACCCGGTGCACGGGCTGCGGATTGCGTCGAAGGTGGGCGCTCTCAAGATGCTGCTCAAGTCGACGCCAGCCGCCGTGCAACTCAACGACGGCACGACGCCCACCACGTACAAGCTCACGCCGCGGCTCGTGCTCGCGCACGCGCTCGGATCGCAGCTGGCCGACAAGGGCGACTTCATCGCCGGCACCGCGTCGAGCACGGTGCTGATCAACGTCGTCGACGGGTCGAAGTTTCGCAAGGGCACCTTCATCGCCGTCGAGGTCGCGGGGCAGATGGAGTGGGCCAAGATCACCAACATCAGCACCAACGCGCTGACGATCGCGCCCGCGCTCTCTGCCGCCCCGGCCACGGGTGGGGAGATCGTCCGCAACCTCTACAACTTCTGCCCGGCCGAGACGCTCACGAACAGCCTCACGGTGCAGCAGGCGTTCGTCGGCGACCTCAACGCGGAGTACACCGCCAACGGCTGCTACGGTGACGTGTCGTTCGACCTGCCCGAGTTCGGCAAGCTGCCGTCGATGAGCCTCGCGCTCACCGCCACCAACTTCACCGGCCCGTCGGCGCAGGCGCCTCTCGCCGCCGCTTCGGCGACCGACGAGATGGGGCCGCCGTTCGCCTGGGCGCCGTCGGTGTACCTCGCGACGAGCGTCGCCCGCGCGTCGCGCCTCGCATGCGAGGGCGCGACGATCGAGTACGTCAACGAGTGGCAGATGGTCCGCGATCCCGGCGCGACGCAGACGGTGTCCGCGGTCGTCGCCACGGGCGGCCGCCCGACGGCGGTGAAGGCGACGATCAAGCTCCGTTTCGACAGCGACTACAAGGCCTCCTTCGACGCTGACACCGCGTACCAGATGATCATCGCGCAGCGCATCGGCACCGGCACCTCGGCGTCGTTCTGGATCTGGGAGATCCCCGAGGCGCGGCTCGTCGCGCAGCCGAAGCTCGCTGACATGGGCTCGCGGCTGCACATGGAGCTGTCGCTCGAAGGCATCCAGGACACCACCGTCACGCTCGGCGGCACCACCGATCCGACCGAGATCGACTTCATCAAGGCCCCCTTCCGCGTCGCCTTCGGCTGATCACCTCTCACGTCAGGACTCCGCTTGAACCCGTCCACCACGCTCCGTCTCGCGCTCGTCGGCTCCACGTCGCAGCAGTCCCCCAACTGCGACCCGGCGCTCGATCTCACCGCACCCGGCGCCGCGTCGCGGCTGTCGGCCTACGAGCGCTCGCGCTCGGACGCCGATCGCGACGCGCTGCCGCTGCGGCTCGACGCGAGGCTCGCGCTCTTCGCGGTGCAGCCGCTCACCTCGGCCGGCGTGCGGCTCGTCATGGACGCGACGGGCGTTCGTCGCGCGCAGAACGCGGTGCTGATCGCGTGCCACGCGTTCACCGACGCGCTCGGCGTGGAGCACCGCGCGTCGGATCACGGCGGCCTTACCGCCGTAACGAAGGGCGTCGCGATTGCGAGCGACGACTGGCTCGACCACGTCGCGGACCTCTACGGCGTCAAAGCCATCAGCGAGATCGCGTCGGTGGTGATCACTCGCGCGGAGGTGGGGCCCTCGGCGGTGAGCCCTTTTCTCTTGCCGCTTGGGCTTCTGCTCGCGCGCTAGGCAGCACGCGAGCGCAGTGCGGGTGCTCGCGGCTGCGCGAGCTCGCGCGGTGTCCGCCGCCCTCGACGGGCAACGCCGCCGAAGACGACGCCACGCGCGGCGCCCTCGAGGAAGGAGCGCGTGAGTACCAGCAGCGGTGGGGCTGTCCGGCCGCCGGGCACACGCCGCCGCGAGCGCTCGCCCCGGATCTCGCGAGCGAGGCGCGCCACGTCGCACGCGTGACGGGGCTCGCGGAGTCGGGCACCTGTCCGCTCGCGTGCCTGGAGCGCGCGTCGCCGTGGGTGCGCGAGATCACCGAGGCCGTGGCTATCGCGGCGAGCGACTGGGGTGTTACTGTGAGCGAGGCGCTGGGCCGAGAGCTCACGCACGCCGATCTGATGGCGCTCGCGGCGCTGACGCGCGGGCAGAGAGAGAGCCTCGCCAGTGACCGCGACATCGACAGACAAGAGCGAGACGCCGCCGCGAAGGCTCGCCCTGCTGGTGCTGGAGATTGACGCGCCGCCGGGCGCCGACGCGGCCGTCTCGGCCCTCGTCGCCCGCGTCGCTCAGCTCGTGCGCTACACCGTCGCGGGCGAGGGCGTCAGCGTGAGCGACGCCGACGCGGTGGTGATCCCGGATCTGACTCGCGTGCAGTTCATTGCGGCCCTCCGGTCGCTCAAGGCATCCAATGGCTGAAGGCCTCGTCATCCCGATCAGCACGCCTGGCGGCGAAGAGTCGGCCGCGGTGCTGGACCGAATCGCCGACAAGCTCGAAGAGGTCGGCGGCGCGGCGGGCGCCAGCGCGACGAAGATGGGCACGAGCGCCACCGCGTCGAGCGCGGCCATCGGGCGCATCGCCGACGCGACGGAGAAGACAAAGACGGCCGTCGAGCGCCTGGAGGAGTCGGGCAACCGCGGGCTCCACGCGCTGTCCGAGAAGGCGAGCGAGCTCGCGGGCAGCATGGGCGGCGCGGCAGGCAAGATCGCTGACGTCGGGCTCAAGTCGCTCGCGGCGTTCGGAGGCATCGGGCTCCAGGCGACGGCCGCCGTCGGCGCCGTGCTGATGCTCTACAACGCGTACGTCCAGTACGAGGCTCAGCAGCGTGCGGTCACGGCTGCGAGCGAAGAGCTAGCGGCGGCACAGACGCGCCTCGGGGGGACGTATACGTCGCTCGCGGAGGCGGCCAACGCAGAGGGCACGGCAGAGCAACGAGTCGCTGCGATTCGAGCGGCGTCCGCTGCGATTGTGCAGGAGCAGGTTGCGACGCTTGGCCGTGGGTACACGCAGCAAGAGACGGAGCAAATCACTCAGCTTTCGCACGCGATTGCAGACGCCACGCGAGAGCGCCTGGGCATGACGGCGGCGCAGGTGCAGTCGGTCATCGAGACGGGCACCGAGGCGCAACAGCAACTCGTTCTCGGCGGTGCGATTGAGCACTCGACGAACGCGCAGGTCGAGCACGCGAACGTCATGGTGCGCGCTACGCGTGCCCGGCAGCACTCGCTTGAGGTGCAGCTCGAAGAGATCCGCGCGCGCATCCACAGCACGCAGGGCAATCGCTCCGCGATCGGCGCGCTCCAGGACTTGCGCTCGGCCACGACGCAGCAGTCCGCCGCGCAGCGTGAGCTAGCAACCGCAACGGCAGCGACGGCCGCCGCCGAGGCGCGCGCCGCAGCTGTCGCGCGAGATCAAGAGGGAGTGCGCGTCCGGGCGTTGACGGCATCAGACGCAGCGGCTGCTGAGGCGCGTCGCGTCGCGGAGAGACGCACTGGTGGCGCTGGTCCTTCGGGGCCGTCCGCGCAGGAGCTACGCGCACAGGCCGAGGCGCTTCGCATGGCACGCGTGGCCAACGACAACGCGGTGCTATCGGCGTCCGTTGAACGACAGACGGCGCAGGCGCGCGAGCACCTCGCGTTCACCACTCGCGAGCTCGCGCTCGCTGAATCCTCGCGACACGATCACACGCGCCGGGTGACCACGGCGCTACAGGCGCAGTCGCAAGCGCAGGCAGAGTACAACCGCTCGTTGGGCGCGGAGGTTGCCGCTGCTCGCGCGCGGGTGACTGCCGAAGACGCGCTGATTGAATCGCAGAGGGCGCTCCGCGACGCGGCCGAGGCGAGTCTCCGTACCGGTGCCGCACAGCTACGGCAAGCGGACGCGCGGAGTCTGTCCATGCGTCGCGCCCGCGAGGACGCCGAGGCCGCCAACGCGGCCGCCATGGGCGGAGGCGCGACGGGTGCCGAGAGCGCGGGCATCTCGACGGGCGAGTCGGCGCGCGCGGCCATGGCGACGGAAGAGGCCAACGCGGCGCGCGAGCTCGCACGGGCGACGCAGGATCTCGCGCAAGCGCGGCGCGAGGAGAACGACGCGAGCATCTCGACGGAGGAGCGCACGACGCACGTTACCGAGGCGCTCGCGCGACAGACGACGGCGCTCCAGCGACAGCGCGCCGCGCAGGCCGCGAGCAACGCGGAGGTGCAGCGCATCCGCACCGATCGCATGGACTTCCTGACCAACTCCACGAAGGGCCTCGCCGACGGACTGGTGCAGGCCGGGCTCGCGGCGGCGTTCGCGGGTGAGTCCGTCGGCGCGGCGCTCCAGAAGCAACTCGCAGCGTCGCTCCAGGCGCTCGCGGTCGAGGCCGCGCAGAAGGCGCTATTCGCCACCGCCACGGGCCTCTTCCAGCTCGCGACGGGCAATCCCGCGGCGGCGTCGTCCTTCGCCTCTGCTGCCACCTTCGCGGCCGTCGCCGTGACGGCTGGCGCCATCGGCGCGGCGGTAGCGCCCGCGGCGGCGCCGACGGCACCGGGCGCGGCGCCGGGCGCCGGGCGCGCGGGCGACGTGACGCCGAGCGGCGCGGGCGGCATGGGCGGCGGCGCTGGCGCGGGGCCGATCGTCAACAACTACTACGCGCCCATCGTCGGCGGCAGGCAGTCCACCGACGCCGAGACGGGCGTGCGGATCGATCGATACAACGACGCGGCGCGCGCGCGCCTTCGGAGGGCCGCTTGACGCTTCTCGCCTCTCACGCTTTCGCACCGGAGTTCACGCACACCGCGGCGTCACCGGACGTGTCGCTCACCTTCGCGGTCGGCGGGCCGATCACCGCTTCGCTGACAACTGGTGTCTACCGCATGACGCTCGCGCCGCTGGCGTCGGACTACCTGCGGCAGCTCGCGCTCGCGATTCAGGGGGCGCTCGCCGCGCTCGGCTCGTACACCGTGATTGCGTCCATGTCCGCGTTCGGCATCCCGTCGTTGCGGATCGTCAGCGCGGCGGCAATGCCCACGGGCGTGACGTTCTCGACGTCGGTGTTCCGTCGCCTCGGGTACTCCAGCGCCACGCCCGCTATCACCGTGGTGAGCGGCTCCATCGTCGACATCACCGCGAGCCGCAGCGCGTGGAACCTCGCGCTGCTCACCGCGGCCACGGGCGAGTACTGGCAGCCGCTCCAGGCGGGCGGCGTCGAGCAGACGACGGCGGGCCGGGTGTACGCGGTGGCCGCGACGGCGACGTCCTGGCAGCGCAACCTCGTGGTGCGCTTCCAGCCGACGACGACGGCGTATCGCGCGTCGCTCGGCGCGCAGGCCACGGCGCTCTACCCTAACGCGGAGTACTTCGACGCGCTCGGCTCGACGGCCACCAACCGCGAGTGGAGCGTGCTCGACGTGCTCTACTCCGCGCGCAACGCGCTGTGCGGTGTGAGCATCGGGACGTGGCAGACGGATCGTAGCGACTCGTCGGCGCGCATCTGGCGCGCGTACATCGGGCCGGAGACAATCCTCTCGCCCACGCTCAAGCTGCTGAAAGCCGAGTGGCTGGCCTATAGCGAGTGGACGCTCGCGCTCGTCGCGCCGTCCTCCGCGCCCTCGGAGCTTCGGTCATGACGACGGCGCGCATCGACTGGACCACGGCTCTCTCGCCCGGTGCTCGCGTGGTCCCGGTAATCCTGATCGCGGGCCTCCCGGCTGTGCTCACACCAGCGGGTGTGCTCCCGACGACGGTGGCCGTGACGAGCGGGACGATCGACGCGCTCTGGTGGCCGGGCACAGGGACGCTCACCGAGACGCTGCCGGACGCGTCGACGTTCAACCCCGTCGAGGATCTCCTCGATCCCACCGAGACGCTGGAGGTCTTCGAGCGCGCGTCGCTGCTCAAGGGCGACGTGCGCGTCGAGTCGTTGTCGTTCAGCGTGCTGGACACCGACGGGCGCGGGACCACGCTGCTCTCGAACCGCGAGGGGCGCATCACGCAGCTCCTCGCGTCAGATATCTCTGAGACGTCGACGTCAATCCCGCTCACGTCCGTGATCGGATTCCCGGCGTCGGGCATTGCGTGCATTGAGCGGGAGACGTTCCTCTACGGCTCGATCAGCGGCACGTCGCTCGTGTCGTCGCTCGTGCGCCGCGGGAGGTACGGCTCGCACGGGCGGGCTCACCTCTCGCCCGCGGAGCACCGGCCGCTCGTCGTCGCGGGCTACCCGCGGCACTGGCAATCGCGCCTCGCGACGGTGTGGCTCTGCGTGCTCTCGGCCGACGGGCTCGCCCTCACGGATCCGTCGCTGCTCTACGCAGGCACCGTCGGCGCGGGTGTCCAGATGACCGGCAACCTCTCGCGGTGGACGGTGCCGCTCGACCACGTGAGCGTGGCCCTGACGCGCAAGGTGGATATCCCGCCGGTGAGCATCTACGGGTATCACCACTTCACAGCCCCTTCGGTTTTCCTGCGAGAGCACCCGCTAGCCATCCGCGCGGGGACCACGTCGGTGGCTGCGGTGGATTGCTCGCTGCTGTGGGATACCGCGAGCGCCTATGACCAGGGCGGGTGGCACCCGACGCGCGAGGCGTTCGTCTCGGATTGCAACGCCAAGGCAGCCGCTCTTGCGCCCGCTGCACAGGTCGTTATCGACGGAGCGTTGAAGGTAACGCACGTCGGCACCAACGCCAACAACAGCATTGTGCGGTTCTCACCCGGCTGGGTGACGACTGGCCCCACCACGCTCGGCGGCAATGCTAACAGCAACGACAGCCCGCTGACGCACACCGTCCCGGATATGCCCGAGGCATACTTCCGAATGGATAGCACCGTGCGTATCCCGAGCGCGCTGGACTTCGCCCGTATCCCGACGACGTTTCAATGGACGGCCACGACGACGGACGGTGTGACGGGCACAGCGTCCGTCGCGCTGATCGCTGACACCGTTGGCCAGAAGGGCTACGCCGCCGGGATCGTCGCCCGCAACGACCCGCCGCAGACGGTTCGACTCGGGCGGCTGTCGGTCAACGGCGGCGGCTCTATCGACACGCGGGTGTTCGAGCGCACCGCCGTCAAGCTCGGTGTCATCGCCACTGGTGAGTCGCCGATTGCCGCACTCAAGGCCGCGGCCCTCGCGATTGACGCGCTCACGGGCCAGGACCTCTTCGAGTCCGCGGTGGACTGGAACCACCTTGAGCGACTCTTCATGGCGCCCACGAGCTCGCTCCCGCAGGCACGCGAGTACCGCTTCACGGGCGACACCGACAGCTTCGTGGACGTGCTGATCGACGAGCTCCGACTCCGCGGCATGTGCATGGTGATCCGCTATGGGCTCATCAGCGCGGCGCGCCTCATGTCGTACGCGGACAGCGAGGACACCGCGGCTGCAATCATCGAGACGGACACCCTCTCCGAGGACGGCAAAGAGATCCCGATTGAGATCGTAGACAACATCGAGCCGCTCGCGACGGGCGTGGACTACAGCTTCCCGTCAGTCGGTGACGGCGACCCGATCACCATCAGCATCACCGATCTCACCTACCAGTCGGAATTCGGCGACTCGGCCCGCGTCGAGTGCAAGGCGCTGCTCTCAATCCCGACGGCGAGCGCGCCCAATATCGTCGCCTCGCTGCAACCGCTATACGCCGTGGCGCAGCAGATTCTCGGTCCGCTCGCGGAGCCGTCGCGCGCCGTGCGTATCCCGCTGACGCCTGTGCTCCTCGGGCTGCAACCCGGCGACCTCGTGGCGGTCACGCACTCGCGTATCCCAATGTGGACGGGCGTGCGTGGGATCACCGACGGCGTGTGTCAGGTCCAGGAGGTGCGCCGGATCCTCTTCGGCGGGCGACTCCGCGCGACTATGGTGCTGCGGCTCCAGTCCGCGCCCGCGTACGGATACGCGCCCGAGGCGATCGTAGAGAGCGGGGGGCTCACCTCGGGCGGCACGACGGTGCAGCTCTCGACGGCGACGGCATGGGGGGCGACGTGCCACGCGCGGGACACCACCGCGAGCGGCGCGGCGAGCACGTCGACGGTGGACGGCTTCGAGGCCGGGGACGTGGTGGTGCTCTCGCAGATCAGCACCCGCACGCCGATCGCGGACGTGCAGCGCACGCTCACCGCGGTGGACCCGGTGCTCAACACCGTGACTCTTTCGAGCGCGCCGGGCGCTACCATGGCGGGTGCGGCGGGCGTGTACTACGGCGTGATCCTGCGATACGCGCCGTATGACCAATGCACCGCACGACAGCAGGGACTCTTCGCTTGGATTGCTGATCAGACGACGCAAGTGCTCGGCGCAGCCGACGCCCCGAAGAGGTACACCGCATGACGACGATTACCACCGCGGGGATATGGATCGACCTGCCTACGTCGGGCGGCGCGGCGGACCGCTTTCGCGCGGACCAGCCGCTCGGCGCGGGGCTCGTGCAGATCGCGAGTAGCAACGCGGAGTTCGCGTGTCGAGAGAACAACCTCCGCACCCTGTGGGAGCACCCGGGATTCACCGACGTCGACGGCACGCTCGACCTCTTCGGGTACACCACGTCGGACGTGATCGAGTTCCCGTGGGACATAGTTCCGACGGTCCCTGGTGCCGTCGGCGTGGCCTACGCTGGCGCGCACCGCATGCGAGGGTACGGCTCGACTGGTGACCTGCCGCTGATCACGATATCGGCGCGGCTCAAAGCGGGCGGCGGCAGCGCTGGCGTGGTGCTCGTTGCCAACGGCGGCAGCCGTCCACAGCCGAGCGATCGCTATGCGGTGATCGGCTCTACGAGTGCCACCTATGAGCGCAAGACGGGCACGCTCGCGCTCACCCTCGGCGACGTGTTCTCGCGCTCTATCGCGCCCGTCGTCGAGGACACGACCCCACCGGGGGCGCCGATTGAGCCCGGCGTCGACACGATCGTTCATTTATGGGTGGGCGTCTGGAATAGCAGCGGCGCGAAGACGTCCACTCGCGGCATGACGATCTACCTCGGAGCACCATGACGACACGCTCACGCGACCTCACCACGCCCGCGCTCTACTCTCAGACTCGGCCCTCGCGCGGGACGGTCCAGGCGTCGCAGTCGGCAGCGCTCGCAGAGCTCGCCAACGACGCCGCGGGCGGTCACCCGGCGCAGCGCGCAACGGTTCTTCGCACTGTCGGCGGGACGTACCACTGCTACATCTGGCCCGACACCACGGCGATCTATTACGCGGTGCGCGTCACAGCGTCCTGGAGGACGGCGCCGGTGTTCAACGCGTCGTCGGTCACGCTCGCGGTCACGGACGGCACGACGACGGTGGGACCGGGCGCGTCGGTGTACCTGCCTCGCAACCTCCTCGCGCCGATTCACCCTGGCGTGTCCGGCGCACGCCTCGTTGACTTCGAAACGCGCGAGGTCTTCGTGCAGCGCGACTCTCTCGTCGCCGCGGGCCTGTCGCCCTCGGTGCCGTGGCGTTTTACTTTCGTCGTCACCACGGTGGCCACCTACGTCGAGGCGATCGAGATCGCGGAGGTGTCGCGCTTCGCAACGGACACCGCGGACACCTACGGCGCCGATCCGGACTACTACCAGCCGAGGTCGATCATCGACGACAACGTCGTGTCGATCGGCGCGACGCTCGAAGCCGCGTACGATCTCCAGCGCCGCACCTACCACGCGGTGTCACTCGACGAGGGAGCGCACGACGACGTGACGAGCGGCACCTACGCGCCGATCCCCGGCTCGCAGCTGGAGTCCGCGGGCGTCGCCTCGCGGTGGCAGGTGCGTCCGCGCCTCATGGGCGGCGTCCCCGAGGTGCAGTTCGGCGTGCGGTACCGCACGACGGGCGCACACACCGGAGGCGTGCGGATCACCACGGGCGCGGGCACGTACACGCTCACGCTCCCGACGACGAGCGGCGCGTGGGTGGACGACTTCACGGGCGTCGGATACCTCGCGCAGACGACGACCGACGAGATCTACTGGGAGGCGTTCTCTTCCGCGGGCACAATGCACATCGCCTCGTACTGGATCGTCGAGACGCCGTAGCGGTTGTGTCGCGCGACGGAGCG
>Ga0247834_1005517_pt1 | contig 14914 bp, 10 predicted proteins | sample LaCruzMarch2015__8_FD_187118 | JGI IMG/M metagenome (GOLD analysis project Ga0247834, IMG submission 187118) | Freshwater microbial communities from meromictic Lake La Cruz, Castile-La Mancha, Spain - LaCruzMarch2015_12m | ecosystem: Environmental > Aquatic > Freshwater > Lake | place: Spain... | reverse complement strand
TATTTATTTCCTTATATTTGGTGGCGCAGAACGATACTCAACTGGTGTTTTACTAAATGTAATTGGATTTGCTACAGATTTAACACCATCAACATCAACTATTGGTGAAAGGCCAAGGGATGCGGCAAGATCAAAAGCCTCTTTAACATCATTTATTTCACCAGTTGGAATCTTTACAGCGGATAAAGAGGCAATCCATTGATGAGCATTTTTCTGGGAAAAGACCGCAGATAACTTCTCATTTAATGCCAACAAGTTTTCAACCCGTAATTGATTGGTAGTAAATCTGCCATCACTTAAAAGCTCTGGTGCAACCACCCCAGCAAATTTAACAAATTGCTGATCATTACCAACTGCCACAATAAACTTCTTATCCTTCGCGTCATATGATTGGTATGGCGCGATTGATGGATGCGCATTCCCCAAAGCTTTTGGTATTACTCCTCCTGAAATATAGGAGGATGCTTGGTTTACTAAGGCTGATAATGTGGAGGAGAGCAGATTTAACTCAACCTTTTGACCAACACCTTGTTCATCTCTTGCCCGAAGGGCAGCCAAGATCCCAACCACTGCATGTAATCCCGTAATAACATCAACTAGGGCAACACCAACCTTTGTTGGATTTTTTTCATCGCTGCCAGTAATACTCATCAAACCACTCATCCCCTGCAATAAAAGGTCATAGCCAGGAAGAGTGGCAGCTTTATCTGATGTGCCAAAACCTGAGATTGAACAGTAAATTAACTTTGGGTTGTTACTTATTAGTTTGCTGTAACCAAGGTTGTATCTTTCCATTCCACCTGGTCCAAAGTTTTCCACCACAACATCAGCGCTTGCAATTAACTCCAACGCTGCCTGTTGATCAGTTGCCTTAGATAGGTCCAACTCCAAACCTTCTTTGTTGCGATTTACCGATAGAAAATAGGTTGCATTACCTGCCGCATCAAAGGGTGGTCCCCAATTTCGGGTGTCATCTCCTACACCTGGACGCTCCACTTTAATAACCTGTGCGCCTAAATCTGCCAACAACATAGTTGCATATGGACCTGCTAAAACTCTAGAAAAATCTGCGATCTTAATCCCAGCTAATGGTGGCTTCACCTGCTGCCCAACCAATCACTAAACACATTTAACAGTAGATCTACATCACTCTTGGTAATGATTAATGGTGGCTTTATCTTGAGCACATTATTATCTGGACCATCACAGGAGAGTAAAACTCCTTTGGAGAGTGCGTACTCCATCAGCTCTGCCACCTCTTTAGTTGCTGGAGTTTTCTTATCAACCATCATCTCCACACCGATAAATAAGCCACTACCCCGCACATCAGCAATAATTGGGTAATCTTTAGCCAGAGATTTAACTCCTTCAGTTAAATACTTACCGATGTTTTTTGCATTTAATTGCAACTTTTGATCATAGACAACCTCAAGCACCGCCTGTCCAATTACCGCACTCACGGGATTACCACCAAAGGTGTTGAAGTACTCCATTCCGTTGTTAAATGCATTAGCAATCTGTGGAGTGGTGACGACAGCTGCCAATGGATGGCCATTTCCAAGTGGTTTACCCATAGTGACAATATCTGGCACCACATTATGCAATTCAAAGCCCCAGAACTTATCGCCCACTCTGCCTAAGCCAATCTGCACCTCATCACTTACACAGACTCCACCATTTGCTCTAACTATTTCAAATGCTTTGGCTAAATAACCTGGGGGTAAAACCACTTGACCTGCAGTACTGACAATCGCTTCAGAAAAAAATGCTGACAACGGCTGTTTAAGAGATTTAATACTTTGTTTGAGATCATTTAAGTACTTTTCAGTGGCATTCTTGCCAGTAAATTCACCTCGAAATAAATCAGGTAGCTCCGCCACCGCCACATGTGATGGCGCTCCCGCCCCACCTTTTCCTAGAAACTTATATGGTGAAATCTCCACAACCGCCTGGGTATGTCCGTGATAACCATCTTTAAGTGCGACAACTCCCTTTGATTTTGTGGCAGCCCTAGCCAATCTGATTGCTAGATCATTTGCCTCACTACCACTATTTACAAAGAAAACTACAGAAAGTGGATCTGGCAGGCTGCTGGTTAGCGCCTTTCCATACTCGATAATGGATTGGTGTAGATATCTGGTATTTGTATTTAGGGTCGCCATCTGTGTGGCAGCAGCAGCTACAACTCTAGGATTTCCATGACCTACATGGGCAACATTGTTCACCAGATCTAAATAGCCTTTTCCCTGCTCATCAAATAGATAAGCACCAGAGCCACTAATAATATTTATTGGTTTTTTAAAGTTAAGTGAAAGATTTTGTGAAACCACCACTCTGCGCTCACTTCTAATACTTGCAGGAGAGATCCGGGCATGTGCGTCGGTGCCAGATTGGATTCCCAAAATTAGATTTGGATTTAATGAGATTCCGCGCCATAAAGGAATCTCATCTTTAGGTGCTACCCCATGAATATCAATACCCATCCCGCACAGATCTGTGAGCAATTGGAAGTGAGTATGAGGTGGCCAACCCACATTCTCCTCCTCCGTACCCATGCGACCAATCAATTGACCAGCTTTAATCTCTTTACCAATCTGCCAACTAGGCATGGAATCAATTGAAAGGTGGCCGTAAAGAGTCCAAAACGGAACTCCACTGCCAGTTTTATGTCGCAAAATAACAACTGGACCATAATCCAAATTGGTTGAGTTGTTATTAAATAATTCAATTACACCGTCTAATGGCGCAAACACCTCGGTTCCTGCTGGCATGCCAATATCAACACCTAGGTGAAAAGTTCTGGCATTGGTCGCTGCCGGATTAAATGCCTCACCTTGATAAACATTGCGATTTTCACAGTAATAACCAATAACCACATCTGCGCCTGATTTAGATTTCAACTCTTCCAAAGCCTGGGTAGAGCGAGGAATATCCTTGTTATCAAATGACCAATTCATGTAAACAATCTTTAATTGGTCAAACGGCTTGCTCAATATATTTGTAGCAGTTGTTGTTAATAAATAATCACGAACTGCTTTCGCATTAGGGTTTGCTTCAAGCCCGATCGCATTTCTTAGTCTGTACAATAGAAAATTCCTGTCGGATTTATCCAGCGCTATCAGGGTTCTTGGAGCATCACTTTGGCTAATGGATAGGTATTCATTATCAGGGTTATCACCTCGCTGCAGTGCTGCATTTGCCACACTTGCAGCCAGCCTGACCATTACCAATTCAATGAATAGTAAAAGCTCATCATTAGATAATGGATTTACGCTGTGATAACCGCGAACAAATTGCGCGATCTGCTTGCCGGGATCATCAGATTTCAACCCTACATAAGCGGCAGCGACCGCAGCGCCGACAACCTTTGGGGCATAAATCATGTCGCCAAAATCAATTAATGAGAGATTTTCACCATCTTCAATAATGTTGTAATCGTTACCATCATTATGAATTACCTGCATGGGTAATTTCTTAAGCTTGGGGAGCACTTTTTTCGCAAAGTTATTTAAAGTTTTCTCGACAACAACCCGACTTTGATTATCGGTGATTTTAGAACTCCAGGTGAGGAGCTTTTCTGCCTGCAACATATTCCAAATAAAATTAGCATTCAGTGATTTCCGCTCCGCCTTAGTTATTCTAATTCTTGATAAGTTTTTATCTACTGTGGCAATCAGCCGGCCAAGTTCTTCAATCTGTTCACCACTATGTTCAGAACTACTCCCCCAGGTTTTGCCTTGGTGGTAGGTAAGCAGCCGCGCGGCAGTATTTTTACTCGGGGTGACCAGTAATTTCTTCTTTTTAGTTGGAATTACTGCTGGCGACACTTTGATGGAGCTATCCTGTAAAAAGATAAGTACTTTGTTTTGCAGATTTAATCTAATCTTTAAGTCTGCATCAACCTTAGGATAAATCTTTAAAACATACGCTTTTTTACCACCAATCTTAAAATTTATATCTCGCTCACTTGGAAGTGGTGATAATTCACCCTTAACTCCCCAATTCTTGGCTAATAGAGAACTGGCATCTTTTATATCCACTTAATTCCCTATTTTCATTTTAGAATTTCCCAGTCGCAAGGATAAAATCAGCAAGTGCTGCATCTTGAACTCCCAAACCAACTGAGAAGTAGTAGATAACTTCCTTTTCATTTTCCCTACCTTTAATTTTTCCGGCATAAACTCCACCAATAGATTGGGCTTGTTTCCAGTTTCGATCAGATTTAGCAAGTGTACTAACCACTGAACCAGATTGTTCAGAAATTGTCTTAGCATCATCACCAAAAACCTTATCAGCCTTGGAAAGTGCTTCTACTGAGACCTCTGATCGCATTGGCGAAAATGAACCGATGGAAATACAGGTGGAACCCGGATTTAACAAAGATTTAATCACTGGCTCTGAAGCATTGGTGCAAACAAAAATCAAATCGCATTCACTTACTCTATTTAGATCATTACTGATTTCTACATTAGATCCAAGGTTCGCTGGCTTAGTACTTTTTGAAATACCAATGATTTTTTCTGGATTGAAAATACTTTTAGCTGCCTCAATATGTGCTCTCCCCTGATGACCCACTCCGATTACAGCGATCTTTTTAATTGGATTCGACAATGCGATAGCCGCAGCCATACTTGCACATACTGTCCGCCATTTTGTCACTGCCTCACCATCTAGAAATAACTTAAGCGAGCCCGAAGTTGCATCAAGTATTGCAACCGTTGTTTGAACTACTGGAATATCTCGAGCAGAGTTACCTGGTACTACAGTTCCAAATTTAACAATGGTAGGTCCATTCTCTGAAGCTCGAGCAATGTAGGAAAATTGCGCATTATCATTTTGAGACAAGATAGCTCTAGGCCCCATCATTGCTTTGTTTGAATAGAAGTTTACAAATACCTGGCGTTGATTATCTATAATTTTTTCATAGCTGCACAAAGCATTGATCTCTTCGGCAGTAACAAAAGGGGTTTGTAGATGTGCCATGACCCTTAGTGTAGATAGGAATTGACTTAATCACGAGATGCAAATGGTCACACTTACAAACCTGGGTTAAACTGATGATATGAGATCCGGCTTTATGTTCTTTTGGGGAATTCTAGTTTCCGCCTACATGATCATTTCTTATCGCAACAAAGTACGTGCGGATAAGAACCTTGCAAAAGTAAATTGGGATACTTATAAGTTGAAACTAAGCATGACCTGGTGGACCGGATTTCTTTGGGCTTCAGTAATTTTTACTATCTATTACCTAATAATTTCTGCAGGACTTACCGACTAATTAATTCTCGTTCCATCTTGGACTACTGCTTTTTGGTGGGTAAATTTCATCTTTAATTAAAACTATTCCTGGAGTTTTACTCGTGGATCGTTTACGTAAAGCATCAGCAAGGGTTTTTAGATTACTTTCAATAAACTCAATTCCAAATGATTGGGCGAGTATTTGCCAATTAGGATTAAACAAATTTACGCCTCTTTCTGGATGATTCATTACTTTTTGATCAAATCGAAGCATCCCATATCCACCATCATCATGTAGCAGAATTGTTAATGGCAATTTTTCCTGTGACACTGTTGCTAGTTCACCTAATGCAAATGCAATTCCACCATCTCCGCATACAACTAATGTTGAGATTCCTGCCGCAGCCGGTCCTAAACTTGCAGGGAGTGCAAAACCTAAAGTTCCCCAACCAACTGGGTATGCAATTTGCCGTACTCTTTTACTTTGAAGATAAACACCAGTCCAATAACCAGAAATTGCCATATCACATACGATGTAATTTTCACTTGGCCAACTTTTCTCAATCGCAGTTACCAAGGCCATTCCTGCTCGACCTTTTTCACTTTGAGCAATTCGTTGCCTGCCTTCGGCAGTGATATTTGAAACATCAATCCACTGATCTCGAGCGGGCAACGATGTTAACGCTTCACAAGCCTTTGCTAAATTTGCAGTTCGTACTACTAAATCAGCTTTTATGTTTCGGAGCGCAACATCTGGATTTGCATCAAAAATTATAATCTTTTTTGGAAAAGTTATACTCCAATTTTTAGTGTTCATTCCATCAAGTTGGGATCCAAAAACTAGTAAGGCCTCACATTCGGCCAAAACTACTTCCGCCTCCTTTTCGTGAATCGGTAAGGTGAAGTAGTTTTTGCTTGAGCCTCCCACTCCTCTTCCTGCAAAGGAGGTAAAAATTGGTGCATTTAGGTGATCGGATAATTTTGTAATTTCATTACTTACACCTTGTGCCCCACCACCTGCCCATATTCCAATTTTGCTAACACCCTCCAACATTTTCTTTATCAATTCTTGATTTATTGCAAGATTTTTTTCTTGATTGATAAAATCTAAACAACTCTTACTTGGTGTCGGAATTTGCCCAGTAAATTCCTGATTCAAAATATCTGATGGAATGCCGATATACCCTGCACCGGTTGGTGCTTGCGCTAGGAATTCCATAAAATCCACGACTGTTGAGATTGCTTCAATTGCTGTAGTTGCACTTTTCGCCAACACTAATTCTTTGCCACTGATGGACACTCGTTTAGCAAGTGGTGCAAAGATTGCACTTTGATCCCGCATCTCATGCAAAATTCCCCTTGTGCCCTCTTTTGATCGAATTTTTATTGGAGCCTCAGATGAAATCAACAATAATTGTGATCCAGAGGTTGCTGCTTCACCAAATGCACCTAATGTATTTGCCGCACCAGGTCCGGTAGTAGTTATTGCAACAGATAACTTTCCAGTAGCTCTTGCTAGACCATCGGCTGCATAGACGCAGCTCTGTTCATGCCTGACACTTATGATCTCTGGTCTGTCCTTGGATAATGCGTTCCAAAAACCTAGATTATGAACTCCAGGAATTCCAAATGCCTTAGTGACGCCCTTTCTAGCAAGTAAATCTAAAATGACCGCTGCTACGGTGCGCACAGAGCCTTCCATGTTCAAACAATATCGGCATTTTCCAATTTTGCTTATCTAGTAGAGAATACACTCATGTTTGAATCAACCAATCCCACAAATTCATCTGAAGTGATTGCAACTGTTCCTGAAGCAACAGCTGCTGAAATCTTGACAGTTTTGCGTAAGGCAAAATTAGCGCAAAAGGGTTGGGCGAAACTGCCAGCACCAACTCGTGGTCGAATCATTGCAAATGTTGGAAGGTTAGTTGAAAAAAATAAAGAGGAACTGGCCAAATTAATCACCAAAGAAATGGGCAAGGTTTACACCGAAGCATTAGGTGAGGTGCAGGAGGTTGTTGATACCTGCGACTTCTTTTTAGGTGAAGGTCGGCGCCTCTATGGCCAGACTGTGCCAAGTGAAATGCAAAATAAGAACCTTTTCACTTTCAGAATGCCAGTTGGAAATGTTTTTGTTATAACCGCTGGAAATTTTCCAACCGCTGTTCCTTCTTGGTATATCGTGCCGGCGCTTTTGGCCGGTAATACCGTGGTGTGGAAACCATCAGAGTTCACACCAGCTGTGGCAAATGCCTTAACATCAATCTTTCATGCTGGCGGAGTTCCGCAAGATGTTTTAATCACTGTGGTGGCAGATGGCACTCAAACATTTGCAGCTTTGGATTCTGGATTGAAAGAAGGAGTAATTAATAAGGTTGGCTTTACTGGATCAACGGCAGTTGGTAGAAAAATTGGTGCTAAAGCTGGCGAGTACATTCAAAGTGCATGTCTTGAGCTTGGTGGAAAAAATCCGATGGTTGTAATGCCAGATGCAAATATTGATCTTGCATTAGATGGTGCATTATTTGCTGGCTTTGGTACTGCTGGTCAGCGCTGTACTTCACTGGGCACACTTTGGATTCATGAATCGATTTACGACAATGTGCTCTCAAAATTTGCTTCATTAGTGGAAAACGCAGCAGTTGGTGATCCATTTAAGGATGTTTTGTTTGGTCCAATGATTAGCCAAAAATATCTAGATAACCACTTAGCTCACTTGAAGATGATTCAAAGCCATCACAAAGTATTGGGATCCACCTCAACTGGTCGTATTACCGCAAGCAATCCTCGAAAAGGTTTTGTTGGCGATCCAGATAAAGGTGTGTTTGCCCATCCAGTTATTGTTGCTGGAATAACAAAAAACGATGAGCTTTATGCAACTGAAACTTTTGGTCCGCTAGTTACAGTTGGAAAATTCTCAACATTGGATGAAGCGATAGATCTTGCAAATGGCCACGGATATGGACTTTCCTCAGCTATCTATACCAATGATCCTCAAAATGTTTGGCGCTTTAGAGAAGGTATTTCCGCCGGTATGGTCTCGATCAATAACTCAACCTCTGGGGCAGAGGCACACCTTCCATTTGGTGGTAATGGTTTGAGTGGTAATGGCTCACGACAAAGCGGAATTTGGGTCTTAGATCAATTCACAAGATGGCAATCAATGAACTGGGACTGGTCAAACAAATTACAGAAAGCACAGATGGATCTGATTGAGATCAAGCATGACCCAGATTTTGTTCTTAAAATTTAAAAATGTCCTTACCTGCCCAAGTTGATGTAGTCATTATTGGTGGCGGCGTGATGGGCACATCGGCCGCATTTCATTTATCCGAAGCTGGTGTTCGAGTAGCTCTTTGTGAAAAAAATGATTTAGCAAGTGGCTCTACCTCCAAAGCAGCAGGTGGCGTGAGGGCAAATTTCTCAGATGAGTTTAATGTCGCTTTAGGAGCAAGATCTTTAGAGCTGTTTGCGGATTTTAAAAATAGACCAGGGTATGAAATCGATCTACATCGACCGGGATATTTGTTTGCACTTACAACTCAAAAAGATGTTGATCTTTTTGAAAAATCTACCAAGATTCATAAACAATTTAATGTTGCCTCAAGGATGCTTACACCGAATGAAGCAGGCAAACTTTCTCCGCTAATAAGTACCTCTGACCTTCTAGCTGCGTCATTCACGCCAAATGATGGTCACTGCACACCCGAATCCGTAGTACTTGGCTACGCAAGCGGAGCAAGAAAGTTGGGGGCAGATGTGATTACAAATGTTGAAGTAACTGGAATCCATACCCACGGAAGTGAGATAACTTCGGTGAGTACATCCCTGGGCGAAATTAAAACAAGTGCAGTAATAAATTGTGCTGGTGTCTGGTCCCCAAAACTTGCATCGATGGTGGGCTTAGATCTGCCAGTAACACCTTACAAACGTGAATTAGTAATTACAGAGCCTTTAGATGATTCTTTCTCGGATTTACCAAAGGAGATGCCAATGACAATTGACTACTCCTCTTCACTGTATTGGCACCGCGAGGGTAAAGGCTTACTGATGGGATTCTCTGACAAAACAACCCAGCCAAGCTTTGATCTAAAGAAGGATCCACAATTTTTAGAAAAACTTGGCGCGATTGCTAGTACGAGGGCGCCAAGACTTATGAATGTCGGAATTGGTAAAGGTTGGGCCGGACTTTATGAGGTAACACCAGATCACAATGCGATACTAGGTGAGTATAAAAAAGTTTCTAGATTTTTCTATGCCACAGGTTTTAGCGGTCATGGCTTCTTGCAAGGACCTGCGATAGGTGAGATTCTGCGAGATCTTTATCTAGGCAAGCAACCGTTTGTTAAAATAGATCAACTTAGTGCAGATCGATTCCTCACCTCCGGTCAATTGAGGCCCGAGTACAACATTGTTTAAATGACATTTATCACCAAAAAGATAGTTATTACGGTAAAAAGTTTCAACTTGAGAAATGCGCTCGGTAGACTTTGAACATGAGCAAACCAGCCGCTTCTCCAATTCATCCACTCGTATTAATGCAGGTTGAATCGCGACTAACTGAGGAACAAAAAGCGATTCAAACAGTTGTGAGAGATTTTGCCGCGAAAGAGTTAAAACCAAATATCGCAGCCTGGTATGAAGAGGGACAACTTCCTGCCCGTGACTTAGCTAAAGCACTAGGCGGTATTGGAGTTCTTGGTATGCACCTTAAAAATTATGGTTGCGCAGGTACAGATGCGATGTCCTATGGACTCGCTTGCCTGGAATTAGAAGCGGTTGATTCTGGACTTAGATCTTTGGTTTCTGTACAAGGTTCACTTGCAATGTTTGCGATTTATAAATTTGGAAGTGAAGCCCAAAAGCAAGAGTGGCTGCCAAAAATGGCAAAAGGTGAGGCGGTTGGATGCTTTGGCTTAACAGAGGCAGATCACGGTTCAAATCCTTCAGGAATGACAACCTTTGCAAAGAAAGATGGCTCTGACTGGATAATTAATGGTTCAAAAATGTGGATTACTAATGGCAGCGTTGCAGATGTAGCCATTATTTGGGCACAAACTGATGAAGGTATTCGCGGCTTCTGTGTTCCAACTAAAACAGCAGGATTAGTTATAAATCCAATTAAACATAAGCTCTCACTTAGAGCCTCAGTAACATCAGAACTGGTATTCAACGATATGCGCGTTCCGGATTCTTATCGTTTGCCAGAGGCAACTAGTTTAAGAGCGCCACTTTTATGTTTGGCCGAGGCGAGATATGGAATTATTTTTGGCACAGTTGGTGCGGCTCGTGATTGTTTTGAGGTTTCTCTCGCCTATGCCACTACCCGCGAGCAATTTGATGGTCCGATTTCAAAGCATCAACTAACTCAAGCAAAATTTGCAGATATGGCGACTAAAATCACCACCTCTATGCTTCTTGCCTATCACCTGGCAGATTTAAAAGATTCAGACAAAATACAACCTGAACAAATCAGCATGGGTAAGTTTCATAATGTTAACGCTGCACTAGAAATTGCAAGAAGTGCTCGATCAATTCTTGGTGGTGCAGGAATCACCTCTGAATACTCAGTGTTTAGACACATGAGTAACCTTGAAACAGTGCTTACCTATGAAGGAACTCATGAGATTCATATGCTGGTATTAGGACAAGCATTAACCGGTATTGCAGCTTTTAGATAATTAGTTTTCCTAAATCTTTTTGCATCAAATCTATGACTCTGCCCGGTTTATGAAGCTGATCAATTAACAGGTACCCGCGTTTTCCATAAAAATTCTTCTCGCCTTCAGTCCACAGGTAAATGTGTTTAACTCCGTAAGCAAGAATTCTTTTCTCCATTAATTCTAAGACCGTGCTACCGACACCCGTGCCTCTTAAATCTTCACGAACAATAAAAGCTGCAATCCAAGGTTTAAACTGTCGATACTCCTCGATATCATCAAAATCGCATATTGCTATTGATGCCACTACCTCTTCGATTCCATCATTGGTGCGAATTGCCATGAACAACAACTCTTGATCAGAGCCATCGGGATTGAATTTACTGTAATCAGAATTCATGGCGTTTTTGTAGAAATTTCGCCAATCGTCAGCGGAGAACTCTGATTTACCCTCTCCCCATAATTTTAGACTCCAGTCCAAAGGCTGGTCGGCAAACTCTTTTGCGAGCGATACTGGAATGAGTTTTATTTGGTGTTGCATTAATAATTGAGCAAGTTCAATGCTTGCTTGATAATTTCAGGTCGATAATTCTGAACAAGTGAAATGTGCCCATGGCCAGGTACAAAATTAAGATTAGCTCCAGGTATATGTTTTGCTAGCCAATTGCTATGTTCTCTTGGCACCATAAAATCATCATCACCCTGCCAAATCAAAGTTGGTTTGTTAATTTCGCTTAATTTAAATCCAAATGATTGAACAAAGGCTAAATCATCATCTGACCAACCGTAATAACTTACCGATAAGGCTCTTCTAAACACAGCCGCCTCTTCATCGGCTACCTCATAGGTTAAGGCTTTTTTATCAGCCTCTCCAATTAATCCGCCCAATGCACTTATTAATGCTGTACCGGTAACAGTTTTTAAATCATGTGCATTTTTAATCATCCACTCTTCAATACTTTTCTCACCAGCTAAAGCGGCGCCAAACTCGTCGTGGTTTTCCGGTCCCATGCCATTAAGAAAATCTAAATCTTCATTTCCCCACTCACCTACACCTGCAAGAGTTATCGCACCCATATTTCTAGATTCCCTTGTCATGTTTAGAGCATGCGGTCCGCCACCTGACCACCCAATTGAGACAAATTTCTTAATTCCTAAATTATCTAGTAATTCAGATTGATCATCGATATCTGCTGCCACATTTCGCCCGCGCCTTCTATCACTATGGCCATAGCCTGGACGGCTAGCCGCTATTGCTTTAACTTCATTTATCCCTCCAACCCAAGAACTCCACGCAGTGCAATCTCCAGGTGTCCCGTGATGAAACAGAATTGCTTTATCGCTTTTAACAGTATTGGTTATGTAATCAAGGGCTCTGCCATCCTTGAGCTTCAAGGTTGTGTTAGCCAACTAAATCACCACACATTTTTTCAAACGCATTTGTATGCGAATCGACATCTGCGATTGTGGTGTCCGGTGAAATTAACGCCATATTGTGAAATGGTGTGATTAGAAAACCATCATTAAGCATTCTTAAGTGAATAAATTGCTCCAATTCAAAATCTCCGCTGTCAGCTGCCTGCCTGCCAGTTATTGGCGCGGAGGCGGCAAACATGTATTCAGCCCTTGCACCGAGGCGATTAACGGTCCACCCAAGTTGATATTTATTAATTGTTTTTTCAACACCATCTGCCCATCGGTTTCCAAGTTTGATCATCCTTTCAAAATTTTCTTTAGTTAATACTTTACTTAGCGTTGCCTTCATGGCAGCTAGGGATAGCGCGTTGGCGGCCAAAGTTCCACCAATTCCGCCAGTATCAATAACCTCGAGTTCAACTAGTTTGCTTATTGCGGTAGCAATACTCGCCTTCATGCCAAAGGCACCAGTTGGAAATCCGCCTCCAATCGCTTTACCAATTGTCAAAAAATCTGGTTCAAGGCCAAGTTCAGCGGTCATTCCTCCCGGGCCAACTGAAATTGTGTGTGTTTCATCAACTATAAACATTGCGCCATATTCATTAGCTAATTTTTCGACCCCTTTTAAATATCCATCCTGTGGCAAAACTATTCCAACGTTGGTCATTGCCGGCTCCATTAAAATAGCCGCCACATCATCTTTTTCTAATGCCTTTTTCATTGCACTTAAATCATTAAATGCCACAACTCGAGTGGTTTGATCCAGTGCAACTGGAGCCCCAATATTTCCCTCTCGGGCTACCGTTTTTCCCTTTTTGTCTAAAGTTGCAAAAGTTTCATCCACACTTCCGTGATAACACCTGTCGATAATAATTATCTTTGATTTACCAGTAATCAATCTTGAGTATCGAATTACATGACGATTTGCATCAGTGGCTGAAACAGTAAACTGCCAAAGTGGTAAATTAAAACGAGTGGCAAGTTCAGCAGAAACAATTGCTGCGTCCTTACTTGGGAGCATCACCGACAACCCTCTTCCCACCTGCTCCCTAATTGCAGTGATGGTGGCTTCTGGTGAGTGTCCAGTCATTGACCCAGTGTCGCCCAAACAGAAATCTATATAGGTATTGCCATCTACATCAACAAACCCAGCACCTTTAGCCTCTTCAACAAATATTGGATAAGCACCTGGCCACTTTGACATCCAGGACATGGGCACGCCACCTGGCATTGATTCTTTCGCTTTTTCAAACAACTCACCGCTTTTTGGATGAGAGGTAATAAACCTTTCACCCTCTATTTTGCGTAAGGTGGCCAGCCTTGTGCGATCAATCATGGTTAAAACTTACTATCTTGCAATTTATAAACCCACTTACATGACTGGAAGCGCGGCTAATGCAGCCTCAAAATCCTTATCATTGAGAACAGAGTCAACCATATTGCCATTTAGGAAGGCGTCATACGCTGCTAAGTCGAAATGTCCATGACCACAAAGTGCGGTCAAGATTACTTTTTCCTCACCAGTTTCTTTTGCCTTTAATGCTTCAGCAATCGCAACTGCAATTGCATGTGTTGGCTCAGGAGCTGGAACGATTCCTTCAGTTCGTGCAAATTGCATCGCAGCTGCAAAGCACTCTTTTTGTCCAACGCTTTGAGCGGTCATCATTCCTAATTCATAAATATGAGAGATAAGCGGTGCCATACCGTGATAACGAAGCCCACCAGCATGAATTGGATCTGGAATAAAATCATGACCAAGCGTGTGCATCTTCATTAGTGGCGTCATGCCAGCAGTATCGCCAAAGTCATATGCATACTTGCCGCGAGTAAGTGATGGGCAAGATGCTGGCTCTACGGCCCGAATCTCTGGATTCATTTTGCCTTTGAGTTTTTCGCGAATAAATGGGAATGAAAGGCCGGCAAAGTTAGATCCACCGCCGGTGCAGCCAACTAGCAAATCTGGTGTTTCGCCCACCTTTGCTAATTGCTTTAGTGCTTCCTCGCCAATGATTGTTTGATGCATCAATACATGGTTTAAGACTGAGCCAAGTGCATAAGCAACAGTTGGATCTGTCACTGCTGCTTCAACCGCCTCAGAGATTGCAATGCCAAGTGAACCAGATTTATTTTTTGGATCTAAGGATAATTTTCTACCAGCCTCAGTTAATTGAGAGGGTGAACGATGGACCTTTGCACCAAATACCTCCATCATTAATCTGCGATAAGGCTTGGCATCGTATGAACCACCAACTTGCCAAACCTCGCACTCCATATCAAAAAGTGCGCAAGCAAATGCCAGGGCAGTTCCCCATTGACCAGCTCCGGTTTCAGTAGTGATTTTCTTTATGCCAGCTTTCTTGTTGTAGTAAGCCTGCGGCACTGAAGTATTAGTTTTGTGAGAACCGGCTGGTGATACACCCTCATATTTATAGTAAAGGCGAGCTGGCGTATCTAGTAATTTTTCTAATCGACGCGCTCTAAATAGTGGCGATGGACGCCAGGTGCGATACACATCTAGCACCTCACCTGGAATATCAATATAAGAATCTGTTGAAACCTCTTGCAAAATTAAATCCATTGGAAATAGCGGAGCTAAATCT
>Ga0247834_1005510_pt1 | contig 14932 bp, 10 predicted proteins | sample LaCruzMarch2015__8_FD_187118 | JGI IMG/M metagenome (GOLD analysis project Ga0247834, IMG submission 187118) | Freshwater microbial communities from meromictic Lake La Cruz, Castile-La Mancha, Spain - LaCruzMarch2015_12m | ecosystem: Environmental > Aquatic > Freshwater > Lake | place: Spain... | reverse complement strand
GGTCTTCAGTTATTGGAACAATCAAGATGTTACTTCTTTCACCTGTGACAGCTCAGAAGTAATGCATATTATCCGGGCTTCAGATGGGACTTTTCGTCTTGAGATCGCTAACCTGCTGCACATTGGCACCTTGGAGGAGCTAGAAGAAATTCTCTATCAATGGGCCTGTGATGAAGGATGGTTTTACTAACTAGCCTCTCACATGCTCTTAATCAATGCTATGAACATATCCTTCGATCCCATTAATAGGACTGTCACCCTTGCTCGGCCTATGGGAGCTACTGCATCTAGTGTTACTACCTAATTCAACTGACATGCTGACACCACTGAAGTGGGTATCAACTCCTTCGCTGGGCCAAGGGCGAGCCAGCGGAGGTAGTGCGGCGGCTGAGCTCTTTGAGGGAGGGGCATCACAAAGGAAGCGCCCAATGCTGGAGACGCTAGTAAGAGAGGTTTGCCAAAACAGCTGCGACAGGCGCCATGGCCGCGAAAGAGCACAAGTTTTCTTCGATCTGCTTTTGATCAAAGGCGAAGAGCGGGAGCGCATGCTCCGTGCTTTCGATTGGAATGGACTCAGGGGGCACATCGAAGCAGTTAAGGGAGCGGGCGGAGCAGCCCTCACCCTCAAGGCGGGGCTCGAGGTAATGGAAGCTCCCACGCTCGTTTGTCTTCGTGTCAGTGACAGCAGCACCGAAGGACTTACAGGTGATGACTGGGATGAGCAGGGCAACTTTAGGAGGCTCTGCGTTCAGAACTTTTCGACCGGAGATGAAACGGGTCGCGGTGGCAGCTTTGGCCTTGGTAAAGCCGTGAGCTGGATGCACTCCCGTGTTCTTACTGTTCTGTTCTCGTCCCGTGTCTTGGGGATGGAAGCAAAGGGGCTAAGAGTCTTCGGTCGCAGTGAGATCCCAGCCCGCGAAACTGATGATTGTGCCTGGCTGGATGGTGCCTACCTAGGAAAACTTGGCGAACGTGATGGCATTCCAGTTGCGGAGTCCTCATGGCAAAACCCTGAGGAGGCATCTGCGCTCTTTCTTGACAGGGCAGGCATCGAAGCGGCCGGCACCACACTTTTGATCCCTGGTTTCCATGAGCCAGACCGTGAGGATGCTTCCGATCTTGGGATCAGAGATCCCGAGGAGCTATGTCGCGACCTTACTCAAGCCGCCTCCAAGTGGTTCTGGCCATCTATCGACTGGGGGCGTTTGGAGGTACAAGCCAGGGTCTTCCGTTCCGGCAACAGTTCTGCCTCCTACGTTTGCCGTGCTGAGATCGATGGACTTTGGGCACCATTCCTTTCAGCCGCGCGCACCAGTCCATCCACCAAAGCGGCACTCGCCCCCGGCGATAGCGCAGCAATGGATCTGACTGGTTTCCCAATACCCCCCCGCATCCGACCTGCGGAACGCCAAGAGCTGCTTCATGATTCCGGAGAAACTGCCATCCGCCTAGCGGCGACCCGAGTGTCACCGGCAGAAGCCTGTTTACCTTGTCGTTCCACTATTGCTCTAATCAGAGGCTCGGGCATGGTCATCGATTACGTCGACGGCAACCGGCTGACTGATGGCGGTTCCTACTGCGCGGTCGCTCTTGTCGGGGCAGCCCTCTATTCCGTACCAACATCGGAAGCGACTGAAAAGCAGGGGCTTCTGCCAGGCGATGTCGAGGAGTACTTCAGGGCGGCGGAACCAGTCACTCATGACGACTGGCTGCCCACGACTAGACGCCTGAGGGAGAGTTATGACTGGCGCGGTTCAGCAGGACGTCTTCGCAGCCTTCGTTCGGAACTTCGCCAACTCGTTATTCAGAAATTGCTGATTGCCGAGGAAGAGGCGCCTAATCACGGCCCGGAACTCTTGATGCAGATGCTCAATTTTGGAAAAGGCAAGGTCTCTAGCCCTGCTGCTGAACGTAGCAATAAGCCGCGTCTAGAAATTCATCTAGACCGTGACAGCTCTTGGTTCGACGAGAGCCGGGGGGCGTGGTCCCTGCAAGGCGAACTGATTCCCCACGGGCAAGGGCACGGAACCGGATCTGCGGTGGCTGGTCTGAGCTTCCGAAGCATCGCCGATTCAGGAATGGGAGAGGCTTGGCGGATAAGCGCTATGGAGCTGCTTGGCTCTGACAAAAATCTGTTGGTGGATGATTCTGATTCACGGCGTCTAGTCTTTTCAGTGGACGGCAGTTTTACCTCACTGCCGTTCCGCTGTCTCGTCACTCCGCCAGCTGGTGTAGATCCAAGCATTTCAGGTTTCAGGCAGGCGGGCTGATTGATGGAATTTCTTCCCTGGAAGACGGTCGATCTTGATGGGGCCTTCCGCGTCACTGCTCCGGAGAGTATTGCTGAGGAGGTGATTCAGGAAGTCAGCAATGCAGTCACCTTCCGCTTCCACGGTGATCTCAGTGAGGTCAAGCTCGAGATCCTGCTTACCCCTCCGTGGGGTTGGCAGGACAGCCTCCCCTCTGATGAGCAGGTCTCACCCCCTGCAGGCTTCTTCTGCCGATTAATCAGTCGTTCCACTGGGAGACGGCTGATCGTTCCGTTAGAAGCGGATGGCAACAACCTGTGGTTCGCTGAGATCAATTACAACGCGCTCCTCGACGGTGAGGAGATCAGGGCAGAGGCTCTGCTAGTCCGTACTGGCGCTGCCTTGAAACCCCAGGCAGGGCTGGCCAAGCGCAAAGGTCAAATCATCGGGCGCAGCGAGATCCATGTGGTCAGATTCTCATCACGCACCACAACAGAAGAGGCCATCTTCCAGTTGCGGTGGGAGAGCTTCCCCTCCAGCTGCAGCCACCAGCTCTGGAGGTTGCAGCCAGGTGAACCCCCTACTGTCGAACTCAACGCTGATGTCGCCGCACCACTGCGCCGCCTGATGATGAGTCGCTCACGCCGCCGTTCTGGCGGCGCTCTCCAACGTGATGCACTCTTTATCACCGTCTGCTCGAGTGTCTGGCCATTGCTGGTCGCAGATGTCTTGCACCATCTGCAGCGAACACTTGAAGAAAACGTTGCCCTGAACACTTCTGAGGCGATCGATTTACTCAGCGGTTGGCAGATCCGCTTGCTGGGCCTGTTTGCAGCAGGTTTAGCTGAGGCCGACGTTCCCGTCCATGCAGCACTTCCGCTGGTGGCGGCTGAACTGAGATCTCCGGGCGGCTTCAGCAGACTTTTAATGAAGATGCCTTTGCTCATTCAAGAAGAAACCAAGCTGGTCCAGCTAGCAGAAGCAATGGCGAATGCGCAGCAGACTAAGCCGGAGGATGAGGTCGATTCACTTCCCCCCAGTGCGGAGGTCAAGGCGGCATGACAACGAATCTCTTCAGACTACGCACTCCGTTAAATGAACAAGGCCTGATCGAAGCATTACGCCACACAGAAAATGTCGACGTCGAACAGATTGACCACGACGTTGACCTTTCTGGAGTCGATGAGCTAATCCTAATTCTCAACAGTCGTGGTGCGGGGGATTCAACCATTGATGCCGACTTGGTAGAGCCGCTACACCGCAGCCTTAGGCATCTCCCTCAACACATCACAACCGATATGCGTGTATGGCACTGGTTCTGCGTCGTTAAGTATCCGGAGCTGGTCTGGCTCCGATGGCGCGGTCTTTACCCCGCAGATCCGGAAGAGGGCTTTCTCAAGGGGGTGGGTCATCGGCCCGTCCCAGCCGGGCGATTTCTGGGTACGCCCTCAATCAACGGTCAAGGAAGAAATACTTTTGCTCGATTGTTTTTTGCCGCCGAACGCCTAATCGGAGCTCAGGGCGAGGATTATGCCCTTGTTCGTCGCCTGTTTAGCAGCCAGGAACTTCATCTCGGTGTCAGTGACCGTGAATACGGTTTACTACCACCCGTTAATCGTGTTCTCACTCGTGAGCTCGCCGGTCTTCCTGACCTAAAGGTCCGGGCAGGGGTCAGGCAACTAAATGCACTGGGTGGATCGCTATGCCTTGATCTCCTCGGAGAGGATGAGATAACTGTTCTGGTTCGCGAGGGGCTTCTGGAGGCCGCTGGCTGATGGCCCGCAGTCTCTTAGCGAATGACCCGCATCGCCTCAAAGCGCTTAAGGGGCCTAACCAGAGGCTGGACCCCCATCCCAAGAGTTGCACGTTGGAAGAGCTGCAACAACATGCCAGATCTCTCGATCCTTCCAAACCTTTGGCGGTTGATCTCTTCTCCGGCGCGGGGGGCCTGAGTTTGGGTCTGCATAGTGCCGGCTTCGAAGTGGTGCTTGCCTGCGACATCAGGCCGGATTCGATCGCTACCCACAGGCACCACTTCGCTGGGTGCTCTCACCAATGCGATCTAAGCAGCCCTGAGGTGCTTAAAAATATCAGCCGGATGCTAAATGGTTGTGGTGACATCGCGCTTGTCGCCGGTGGCCCTCCCTGCCAGCCGTTCTCACGCAATATCCGCTGGCGCAAACATGATGCTGGCTTTGTCGATCAGCACCGTCAGCTAAATGAAGGCCGTCGCGAACTCTGGGAATCCTTCCTAACTGTGGTCGAAGAGGTGATGCCGCGTACCTTTCTCATGGAGAACGTGCCAGACATTGCCCAGACGGGTGATCAGGAGGTGTTCCGCGGAATCGTTAGCAGAGCTGAGAACGCTGGCTATCGCGTGCACGCTCGGATTATTCATGCTTGGGAATACGGGGTACCCCAGTTACGCTCCCGCCTGTTCATCGCCGGCACACGCATCGGTTATTCAGCCCCCCTGCAGTGGCCTAATCCCGTCTGCTCGTCTGTTGAGCAGGCGGTTCCACTTGAAGATGCCATATCCGATCTGCCTCCGTTGATAGGGGACTGGTGGGAGCAATGGGGCGAGCAGGGGGATTATGCAGGTCCGCAGACGCAATACCAAGAGCTGATGCGCAACTGGCTTCCTTTAACTGAAGTTGAAATACCAGACCACATCACTCGCAAGGTACGTGGCGATGATCTCGAGACGTTCCAGCTGATGCGCGAGACGGGTCTGCGCTATCACGAACTTGATGATGAGCAGCGTCGCTATTCCGTCACTAGAAAATCGCCGCCCACATCCATAAATACCGATACCAGAGAACACAGCTTTAGGAACAAATACAACATCCTCAAGCCAAACGAGCCGTGCCTCACTGTCACGGCACACATGTCCAAGGATGGATACTGGTACATCCACCCAAAGCAAAACCGCACTCTCTCCATCAGGGAAGCCGCCCGGGTGCAGTCATTCCCCGATGGTTTTCTGTTTCATGGCACTCCCTCCAATAGATTCCACCAAGTCGGAGAAGCCGTGGCTCCGCTCGTCGGTGCAGCGCTTGGGGGGGCTCTCCTTGAGGCCTTGCTCGACGGGGAGCCACACGAGGAATGGTCTGATCCCAAAGCCGTAAGAGAAGAGCTGCTGCGCTGGTATCGAGAAGAAGGTGGTGACTCCCTGTTGCCGTGGGCGCGCCAGAGGGAAAACGGGGTCGATATATCCGATTCCCTCAAGGCTTGGCGGGCATTTCTTGGCGAGTTCCTTGTCAGCAGATTGCCTCTTCAGCGCCAGCAGACGTTCTGGCCTCAACTGATAACGCGCTGGCCTGATCATGAGGTGTTTCTCAATGATCTGAACCGGCGCCGTACTTTGCGCAGCTTCAGCTTCGAGGGCCTCGAGAACCTTTTGGAGGGTGTTGCGATTCAGCTTAAGGATGAACTGCCATGGAGCCAATGGGTCCGCAATGACTCCCTAGCCGGCGTGGGTCGCGATCGCATCAGGCAGTGTCTAGCCATGGTGGGGATCACAGCTGATCGCAGCTGCAACACGGCTCTTGGTCGGCTGGTGGCCCGAGTGAGCAATCTTCAAGAGCTTGAGGCGGAGAAATCCCGGCAGCTAAAGGAGCTGAACCTCGGAGTGATGCTTGGTGGGGATCCGGATGGCCGGATCTATCGATCTGCTGTTGCTGTTGCGGATCGCTGGTGCGGACCGCAACCTTTGTGCGAAGGAGGGCGTGAGACAGATGAAATGCCCTGTCCCCTCTATCGAGCGGGCTTCTGCGCGCATGGAGGTAGATGGTCTATTTATTGAATCTTTCCCAAGTAAGCATTGATATGCACTTAAGCCGTCCCTGACTTAGGATCAGCTGCCATCAAAGAGACGCCTAAGGAAACTTTTTCGCCCCGGCTCGATGTTCGATTCTGCTTGCTTCATCATCCCGGTTTCGGTTAAAGCCACGGGCTCCGAAAAGGATTTGTCAACTATGGTCAACTCCTCTTCGCAACGTCTAAATGCAGCATGGATCAGACGTGCTTGGTTCTCAGCGGACATTAGATCCAGCGGCTGAACCACGCCGTAGGCACGGATCGCCTTGGTGGCCTGCCGGTAGACATCTTGACGCTCAGCGGCGCTTCGATGGCTGAGTCGTTGTTTCATCGCAAGATATTCCTCGCCGAGGCAGACAGCGATCTCCCGGTTGCTGCTCAACCCTGGACGTTCAAGGATCGCGCTGAAGTCATCTTCCTGAAGCTGACGGATCAGGCCCCAGCGATCCGGGTGATCCACGCCGCGATCAAGGCACATTACCCGGCGGAAGATCCGCTGAAAGGCATTGCGCATTCCCCCCACCATCCGCCCTTTCCAAGAGCGATCACCAAGGCTCTCCTCGCCTTCCCTGGCTGGCCAGCGCCATATCGCCACATCCCGAAGCACAACGACCGTGATGAAGGTCCAGCAGTCGCTGCGCAACGCTTCGCCGGAAGGTGTCCCCTCCGCATCCCATAGCGGTGCCCAGTGCGCAAGAGTTTCGGCAACCTCAAGCTCGAAATCCAGGAAGCTCGTCGGGCGGCTGTTAGGAAAACCATGTTTCCGCGCTGCAGTGACGATCGGCTCGCGGAGTTCCTTTAGAAGGGTATCGGTGATCGGCAGACCGCCTGTGGGCTGCGTGATGGCCTGGGCATACCTGAGCTCATCGGCAGGTTGCAGATCTGCAGAGCGGGAAAGGGCCAGTTCGGCGAGCAACGGCTCGGCCATACCGGCCGGGATCTGCGGGATGAGCCGCGTCATGGGGATACCTCCGCTGAAAGTGCACAAACTGACTGGCAACGCTGGCTGAATCGCCCGGGGTCGCGCCTCATCTCCTCAGAGAGTTTCTCTTGGGCCGCCTTGCTTTCCACGCCGAGACTCCTAAGCCATCCGATTGCAATGGCCCCCAATGAGCCATCTGGCAGATCCTGGTTCAAGTCGAAGCACAGCTGTTCATTATGAAGCAACCAGCTGAGCGCACTCGCCATCACATCGGCGCGAATCGTCCAGCGCAGGAAGCCTGTCTGCTCCGATTCGCTCTGAAGCTGTTCGATGAATGCTGGTTGGTCGCTGTTCAGAAGCAGCGTCACCGATGAGATCAGTGGATCTTCCGGGCTCTCCGCCCGACAGTCAACGAGCCAGAGGCCGTCTCCAAGGTTGTGTGAGCTGAACCCGAGGGAACGGACTGGGAAGCTGCCTAGATCCCCCTCAAGCTGCAGCGTGGCGTCCTCCCTGTAGAGGATGCTCCCGCTCAGCAGATTGATGCCACCGATCTCCCCACCTGAGCTGTAGATATAAAGGCAGGTTTTGATCCGGTTGCAGAGGCAGGCCGACTCAAGGCTGATGCGAAGCGTTGTTCCCTCTCCGTTATCATCCACTGAGCAGTCCCGGACAGGCAGATCAGTTGCAACGAAGCGTCGGCCCGTTCCTTCCGAAGATCCCGTTGAAACCACGACAGCCAGCCTGGCACCAGTAAGCAGCGGGCCGAGTTCCGCCTGCTCAAACAACGTGACCGGCGTCCACGGAAGCCTGCAGGTGATATTCAGCTGGGAGTCGTAGTCCCAGCTCCCTGATCCATCTTTGAAAAGCCTCTGGTTGCCATCGATGGAGGCTTCCCATGAGCCCTGCTGGCGAACATGGGGGAAGAGGGTTGGATAGGGAAAGGCGATTCTGCTCATCCTTCACCTCCATCAACGATCTCAGCCGTGATGCCGACTGCTACGTAGTCAGGAATACTCACAAGAACCTGGATGTCCGTTCCACCTGCCGAAACGGGGCAGACATAACCGTTTTCACTGAACGGGATCGGTTGCGAATCAATCTCGACACCGATCACCAGCGGTACCTTTCCGTTCGGAGCGATGGGATCCTTGTTTCCCTCATCCATTTGGACCCATGGCGTGAAGTTGATGGACGGGATTGCATCGGCAGGGCCGGTTAGACGCACTCTGAAGAACGCAACAGCTTGGCCGTCCCGCAGGCTCGTTCCTTCCGATGTCGGTGACCCGAGTCGCAGGCCCGCCCGGCGACCGCCACCTCCGCCTCTGCCAGGCCTGCTGCCATCGGCTCCACCGGGACCCGCACCGATCAGTGAACGGCCGATATCGCCTGCAAGTGCGGCCAGAGAACTGCGGACTTCGCCTCCTTTCAGCCGGTCCTGTCTGATGTCGCTGCCCGAGAGTGCACGGATGCGTTCGCGGATCCGGGTGAGCGCGACATTGACATAGGTTCTCTGGTGCGCGGTCAGAGCCTGCGCCGCCTTTGGTTGCCAATCGTCGTGGGCGGGCGGCTCGGACATCGCAAAAGCCTTTTCAACCTCAGCGTTCTCACCGATGTCGGTGATGAATACACCGGCCCACTGGCGCTGTTCGGCCTCGTTGATAGACCCCTCCAAGTAGCGGACGACTAATTCCGCCGGACGGAGCAACGCGACATGGTGAAGCCGCTCAGGAATCAGCGCAGATTCCCCAAGATGCCGACGGAAGCGATCATCGGCTGCTAGGTCTATTGAAGCCCCACACTGTCCGAAGAATCCAACAAGCCTCCTCGGCCTCTGGCAGTTAATCAGTTCTTCCTTTGCCCGTGCTGCAGCGAGAGCCTGGGTCATAAGCCATAGCGGCTGGATCGTTGCGGGGTCAGGCAGCACAAAGGCATCGCCCAGGATCGACAGATGGCATTCCATCGGAAGGCCGCCGTCGGCGCGGCGGGTGAACTTGGGCCAGCAGTGCCAGAGAATCGTGTCTTGAAGTCTGGCACCAAGATGATTCTTGATCTCCGTTGGTGGTGAAGCCGCGAAATCACCATATGGATCGAATTCCTCAAGATCCGGATCCAAGATCATCAGGGAGGTTCCCCTTTGTTCACGGGTAGCTCGGTCCTCAAAACCTAGGGCAGCAGCAAATTCCGCCGCCTGGCTGCTCGTCACAGGATCTACTGAGCCACCGTCTTCCTCACTAGGAGCCCCCCACCAGTGCCTGCCGGTGAAACGACGACCGTCATGGTCGAATGCGGCACCGAGGGCCTTCCCGATTAGGCGATGCTCCAGCCCATCATCGGCAGCGATGACTGAATGAACAATGATCGTCTGACATCGGCTGATCTTAAACAGGGATGACTTACCGAACCCGTAGGTTCCACCTCCGTGGGCCATATCTCTTGCACTGCCAATGTTCCTGATGAAGTTGACGAAATTCGCTGACTCGCCCTCCTGAAGAGATCTTGATGCGGACGTGGGTCCGTCGAGCCCCTGTGTACACGCGTCACAGATTTCCATAACCAGTCCTGAAGAGGCCAAGAAGCGCTGGAGCAGGCCTGCTATCGGCTCACGTGAATGCTCTGGTGGCAGCTGCTCAAAGAATGAACACATCGCATCCATCTGAGAGCTCTCGAGATGGCGGATGCGGATCGAATACCTGGGTGTTCCTTCTGTCTCGAGAGACGCATCCCAGCTGTTCTGAATTGACTCACGAATGACGAGTTCAAGCGGAGATAGTGCGGGCTGGCCTAGGAGACGCGCGGCTCCATCTGCAGCGATGTTTCCATTACGGCTGAAGGGTTCACTGTGGAGTCTGATCAGATTCATGAAATCTCCACTGATCTCGCGAGCACTGTCAAGAGCGCTACCTCCTCTGAGGTCGACAGTCGGAAATCAGAGCAGCTCGACAGCATGATGTCGTAGCGCAGCTTCGCAACACCGGCAGGAAGAGAACCGTCTGGGAAATCACTTTTCCGGATCCGCGGGAAATCTTCACTCACCCGGTAAAGGTGCGATCCATGCAGTGTGAAGCGATGTTCAAGCCAGAGGTCCCTCTGCTCGCTGAGGAATCCGGCGCTCACAAGACGGGTATCAAAACCCTCGAGATCAGAAATCTGCCCCCTGATCTCATCAACAAGGCCTGGGACATCAACTGTCCCCACCGGGTTGTTCGTCACAACAGAATGGTGAATGAGCAGATCACGGCCCTCCTCCGGTTCAAGCTGCTCAAGGCCGTTGACCGTCAACCGTGACTCACCTGCCATACGAGAAGCCTTTGCTTCGATGTCAACGGTTCCCCAGGAATAATCCCGAGCGGACCCGAGCGGACCATTCCAGCCCTGCCAGAGATGCGGACTAGCTGAAACTAGACGCTTGAGCAGGAGTAGTTCTCCCACAAGACCAAGAATCTCATCCTGCGAGGGGAGCAGGCCACCGTTCTTAGATAGCAAACGACGGAACTCGAGAACCGCATCCATACATGCTTTCGAAGGCGTTGCACCGGAGGTGAGATGGCTCACTACCTGACTCACCAACAAAGCGAAAGGTGTTTCGAGGCCGCATTCCAGGCATTCGATCCTGATGTAGTCGTCCAGCTGCGAACCTTCCCTCAGTAACTGCTCGCGCTTCACAACGAGACGACCACAGCCTGGATTCGGCAGGGGAGCCTTGCCACCCGGATTTCGCAGAAGAATACCTGGATTACCATCCTGAGTAATGCAAAGAAGAACATCAGCTTCAGAGAGACCACTGGCTGAGAGCGGGAGCGCACTGATTGCGTCTGGCACTGAAAGATGTTGCCTTATCTGAGTCCATGTTTCCTCAATCTCTCTAATCATCACTTCTCCTCTTCGCGCTGTTCGATCAGCTCAATATCCGAGTCATCAAGAGACTCACCCTCAATTTCTCTGTTCAGTTTCACCCGCAGGAAGTGACGGGCATTGGCCTTGGTAACTTCCGGGAACACAATGCCTACCCCCAGTGGCCCGACAGGGAGATCCTCCTCTGATCTAAGACCATGCAGGAGAGGTAGACGTTCGCATTTATCAATATTCTTGTCGGTGGGCCATTCTCTAGGCCTCGAGTCGCGATCAATTGGATAAAGCAAAAGCAGAGGCCTGCCTCCATGTGCATAATCCCGGTATCGTTTGATCGATTTCCAAGAATCCTTGCTCCGATCAAAATCGGGATCGGGAACGGTCTTCATCCACTCTTTGTATCCATCACGATCAACGTCGATCAGAATGTCCTGCGCGCCCATAAGTGCTTTGATATAGATCTGATTCTGCATCTCCTCGTCGAAAGAATTCCCTGAACGGCTATAAGATCCAGGATTCATTTTAGAGCGAGTGACCATAGGACGATCTTTAAGTGGGCCGAACGTTATGACATTGCCCTTGCCGCTGCCCATGACACCAATGTTCCAGATTTCCATTGCCTCTTCGCCGTTATCAATCTCTCGCTGCACGAACTCAGTGATTCCATGCATGGACTCTCTGTCAAACCTGTAGTTACGCAGGAAACGCAGAATTGAACGATATGGAACGTCGCTAAACAGGATTGAGTCCCGCTTATTGCTGACTATAACGCTGCGATTATTACTGATTTCGTTTACCAGCTCAGTACCTGCTTGCCAGTTGCTGATATGGAAGTCGGCATCTGCAGGAAAGCTGATTGTCTGCTCATGTGTGCCGTAATAACTGACTTCACATTGCTCAAGGTTCTCCATCACCAGCTTGTTGCGAGCAGTGATGCTGAGGCCGGCGATCTGAGGAACCCGTACTGCCATGTCAGAAGGGGTCCAGCCCTTGCGGCTGATAGACGCTATCTCAGATCTGATCATCTCCTCGACCTTGACGAGATCTCTGAATGCGTACTCGAGTTCACGGGTCATCCAGATGCGAGGAAGATCCTCGAAACCTCGCCGGTAGCCAAACCAGCGGCCCATCTGCATGAGAGTGTCGTATTGCGAGCTGGTGCGGATGAAGTAACTGCAGACAAGTCCTTCAATCGTTAGGCCCCTCGCTAGGACGTTACCCCCGATGACAATGCTTTGCACCGCTCGGCTGCTATGGAAGTCAAGGCGTTCGGAGAACTCGCTTTCAGAGTTCTCAACAGTCATTGTGATGCTGTCTGCTACTGCGGGCAGGAATCTAATTAGCTCGTCAAAGCCTTCAGGTGCTTCAGGACAATCAAGATCGGCACGCGCGTCGCCACCAAGAACTGATGATTCACTTTCCCAGAGGGCTTGGAGTTGCCCGATCCTTGTCTGATCGTTGTTTCGTAGCGCATCACGTGTTGGTGTCAGCCATGAGCGCTCGATCATCCGACGGATCTGCCGATGGCAGGCCGCATAGATAGTGGTGTGAATGAGCATGCAACAGTGCGACTCCGCCTGCCTGCGGTGTCTTCTTGCTGCTAGCGATAGCAGAAACCAGTCGCAGGCGTCTTTGAGACTTGGCGTAAGCCCCGCAGCGAAGGCCTCGCGGTCCTTACGTGAAGAGGGCTGAAGGCTTGCTCGATCTTCATCTGGTACTCTTCGGATGTATGGGAGTTCTGTATCTCTTTCGGCATCAGTATCATCGCCAAAGAGCCTGCGTGCGCCGAAATACCCCTCTGGCTCATCCAGTGAAATGATGAATTCGCTTGGGTAGAGATCTCGGCTTCCATCCACCGAGGTCTCAGCCATCAGCACATTTGCGTATGGCGTCGCTGTGTAACCGACGTAGGTTACCTTAGGCAATTTTTCGCAGAGGTCACGAATCAGACCGTTGATTCTGGTGACAGAGCTTCGGTAGGCAGCAGTGTTGATACTTGCCTGATCGCACTCGTCGTCGATAATCAGCGTCGGCAGGCTTTTTCGCTCGATCTCTGAAAGCTTGTTGAGTGCTTTCTTGAGTCTTCTGAGAACAGCCGCATTTTTCTTCACTACGAAAAGGGAGCATTTCCCACGTCCGGCTGTTGGCAGGTTCGGGGCGCTTCCAGGCTTAAAGTCACTCTCGACAGTCGTTCCTTCAAGCCACAGCGAAGGATTGTGGCTGACGACATCAGACAGCAGCCGGAGCTGTGTCTGCTGCCTAAGAACGTTTGTCATGCCTGCAAGAACGATCACCATGCGATAGCCGCTATCTGCGGCCTTTGCAATCGCAGCAGCCATACTCGCTGTTTTGCCACTCTGGACATACCCCAGAACAAGTCCCTGAAAACGACCCTCTCTCGAGCCATTTGGACAGAGAAGTTCGTTCGTGATCTTCGTTGAAGCCCTGTCAATGGACTGAATGACTTCGGCACTCCATCCCTTTTGGTTGAGGTGCTCTCGGTATGCATTCCAGTTGGGCGAAGAACTCTCGGACGGCCCCACGTACCAGCGAACTTGATTCCCTGCTGTGACTGACGGATTGGGATAAAGCGTGATGACTTGCTGTTCCTGTCGTTCAAGTTCAGCTAGCGCTCTGTCTATCCGTTTCTCAAGCCCTTCTGGCAGTGGATAAAGTTGCGCCTTGAATTTTTTACCAGCCGCTTGGATCCCTATAGGCTCCACAGCGAGCATGGATTTGAGATTGTCAACAATTCCCTTGATGTCATCCACCGAGAGTTCCTGATTTTGATGAGGATCGGCCTTGCTGTACTGACCGCCTTGAATCCGGCTCATGAGAATCTGTGACAGGTCCTCCAGTCCCTCCGGCTCAGTTGACAGAGACCATAGGTGTTTGTTGCTTTCATTGAGCTAGCGGCACTACTCTTGTTAATTAGCATAGACCCGTGTTGTTTATTCGTCATGCATGTTTCTGCATTGTTTCGATATGGCGCAAGGGCTAAGGTAAGGGTTCGCTGTGCGAACCCTTACCTTCATATCGAGTCATCTCTAGTAGATGAGGTTCCCCTAATCATCACAGCCAGCAAATTTGTCACCCCTGTTAATTGAGTGCCTGGGGGCTTAATGGAGCAACTTAATGACTGCCCACAGCATGGTTGTTCAAGCTGATGTACGTAAAAGGATTAAACCGCCAAATAGGCAGGATGTTCCTCATATTGCTAAGGAATACATATATTTTTGCATAATTTGCATTTGCTTTTGGTGACCATCTGTTTCCTGCCGGTAGGTTTGCTTGTGGTTAACCCACCAAAAGGCCACAGGTAGAAAGGCTATTACTAATTGTTTTAGCTGTTTATATCAAAAAGATCTTGTTCCAGCAGTGCTTCTTTACCTCAACCCCTCACAGGCTTCCCCATCATCGTTGCCATCGAGGTAGGTGTGACCTTGCTTGAGTAGTTCCTGCGCTTTAGCCAGCCTTCCTACCCCTTCTGTAATCCCAGGGCCGTTGAATGCCGCCAGGCACATGCCATATGCCAAGGCTTTTTAAGCGTGCTTCATTTTCAAGGCGTGAATAGGTTTCACGGTCACAACCTTCGATGTATTGCCAGTGAACAAAAGCAGCACCTGTTGCCACCAATGCTTGGTTGATGTTTGTGTTGCCCCTGAGGACCTCAGCCACTGTGCGCCCGTGGCGATCAGTTGCCTTAGGGCGCAACCCAACATCAGTTCCTATTGGTAACTCTGCCTGCAATGCCTGGCGGGCATCCATGCCCAGTACCTGGCTGGTTTCTGGCGCGTCGATACAAGCCAAACGCACTGTGGTTTTACTTGTGCCGCTGGGAGTAGAAACGCGAATGGTGTCGCCATCACCCACAGAAAGCACCTTGAATTCAGCTGCAGCAACAGGTGTTAAACAGCTGAGTGCGAAAGCAGTTGCAGCTCGCCAAAAAAACAGGTGCAAGATTTAGCCATATTTATCTATCTTGCCGCAGCTTTGCTTGTAGCAAACTAGTAGGGGAAGGCTGCATTACTAAAGAACCTGGCGCCAAGGTTCAAATCATTGATGTATTTGCTTTGCAGGTGGTAACTGGTCC
>Ga0247834_1005507_pt1 | contig 14939 bp, 9 predicted proteins | sample LaCruzMarch2015__8_FD_187118 | JGI IMG/M metagenome (GOLD analysis project Ga0247834, IMG submission 187118) | Freshwater microbial communities from meromictic Lake La Cruz, Castile-La Mancha, Spain - LaCruzMarch2015_12m | ecosystem: Environmental > Aquatic > Freshwater > Lake | place: Spain... | reverse complement strand
GATGGCTTGCAGGAGTTCGCGTTGTTCTGGGTTTAGTATTAGAGGGGCTAACGGGCGTGCCACGGAATCAATCTGGTCAGTTGGAAAGGCAATATTATCCGATATATTTCGAGGCGTGGGTACTAGCCAAATTGGGCATAAATCCTAATGATGCCAAAAATTTATATCTTGCCTACCATGAGGGCCATCGTGGCTTTCAGAAAAAAACATATTTACGTTCCATGTGGCTAATGCGGGCAGCAGAAAGGGTCGCCCTTCGCACCAAGCATTTTCAAAATCAGTTAAGTGTATGCAAAATGACATCAGGCAATCATTAATTTTTTTGATAAACTGGCTGCTTTTACTTTTATGAGAGAGAAAATCGTGAGAAAAAATCAAACACAAATCCTGGCAATGGTTACGGCAATTTTTATAGCTATTACCTTATTTTCGGTAGTGAACGCCAAAACGCCTCAAGAAAACAAAGCGGCAGGCGTGGCTTTTCTTGCCGCCAACGCTAAAAAAAGTAATATCTTAAAGACTAAAAGCGGACTGCAATATGAAATATTAACACCAGGGAAGGGAAAATCACCAATTGCCACAGACACCGTATCAGTCAATTACAAAGGTACAAAAATAGACGGGCAAGAATTTGATAGTTCTTATTCCCGTGGTGAACCCAATTCTTTTCCTGTCGATGCCCTAATCACTGGTTGGGCTGAAGGCCTGCAATTAATGAAAGAAGGCGCGAAATATCGATTTTACATTCCCTCCGAACTCGCTTATGGAGAAACTGGCGGTGGTGCAATCGAACCTAACGAAGCACTGATATTTGAAGTTGAATTATTAAAAGTAGAATAAATTGATTAAACAAAAATCCATTGTTTCAAGAATCGGGCGTAGCCAATAAAAATAATTTACTATTCCCTCTGCAATGATGCGCCCGGTTACTGGCGACATCGTCCAGAACTATCTGTAGTTCCATACTAATCGCTTACCAGGCTGTATATTGCAGCCAGGTAAGTGAAACTTTCCCTTCTATTCATCATGCCCACGTACTCATTGTTCGCCACCACGCCGAAAGCCTTGGAAGATATTTTGGTGAATGAACTCAAGTCCTTGGGTATCCAAAATATCAAGGCTACGATGGCAGGGGCTGCATTTGAGGGAGATTTGGAAACCGCTTACCGCGCCTGTTTGTGGTCACGAACAGCTAACCGTATTCTGCTGGTGCTGAGTACTTTTACCGTAAAATCGCAGCAAGATCTGTACGATGGCGTACAAAGGATCAATTGGTTTGAGCATATCAATGCAGAAGACAGTTTTGCCGTGACCTTTAGCGCGAAAAATTCAGAAGTGATTAACAACACGCATTTCGGTGCGTTAAAAGTTAAAGATGCGATAGTCGATCAGATGCGGGCAAAATTTAATACCCGTCCCAATATAGATACCGATCAACCCAATATCCGCATCAATATTTATTTGCAAGGTGAAACAGCCCGTTTAAGCTTGGATTTGTCCGGCGAAAGCCTGCATAAGCGAGGGTACCGCGATGTCACCATCAAAGCCCCGATCAAAGAAAATCTTGCCGCCGCCTTGTTGTTGCGTAGCGGCTGGCCAAAAATTGCCGCCCAACACGGAACCTTGATTGACCCGATGTGTGGTTCAGGCACTTTACTATTGGAAGCAGCTATGATTGCCGCCGATTATGCGCCTGGTTTGCTGCGCGATTATTTTGGCTTTAACGGCTGGAAAAAACATGATGTGGAATGCTGGAATAAACTGTTCGCCGAAGCCGAAAAGCGCAAATACGTGGGCCTTACAAAATTGCCTGTCATCGTTGGTTTCGACCAAGACCGCTTCACCGTCAATATCGCCTTAAAACATATCACCAATGCCGGATTGCAAAACAAAATTCATGTTGAACGCCGCGATATTGCCGAAGCCGCTCCAGCGGAAAGTTGGCAACTGGGTTTGTTGATTTGCAACCCCCCTTATGGCGAGCGTTTGGGTGACGAACAGGCCACCGCCGACTTGTACACAACGCTTGGGGAAACCTTAAAAAACCATTTTCTTGGCTGGCAAGCTGCGATGATCATCAGCGACCCTGAATTGGGTTTCCGTTTAGGCATACGCTCACAAAAGCCGATCACCTTTTTTAACGGTGCGTTGGAATGCAAATTATTGCGTATGTGCATCGAAGAACGTGCATTTTTTATCCCCAAAGCCCAAAATCAGCAAGAGAGGCTGGTGCAAGTCACCGCAAACAGCCAAGAGGAACAACGTGATAGTGATGCAGGAATGTTTGCCAACCGCCTGAAAAAAAACTTCAAAAAATTGGCGAAATGGGCAAAACAAAACCACATCACCTGTTACCGCGTTTACGATGCCGATTTGCCGGAATACGCGGCAGCGGTAGATATTTATCAAGGCGAACAAACCTGGGTCAACGTCCAGGAATACGAACCGCCCAAAACCATAGACCGCCACAAAGCCGACCAACGCTTGGCGGGGTTGCTAGCCGAAATCCCCCAGGTGTTGGATATTCCGCGCGAAAATGTGTATCTGAAAATCCGCCGCAAACAACGTAGCACCGACCAATACGAAAAATTTGCCGATACCGCAAAATTTTATGAAGTGGAAGAGGGCGGTTGTAAATTACTGGTCAATTTTGCCGATTACCTCGACACGGGGTTGTTCCTCGACCATCGCCCCGTGCGCCTGCTGATCCAACAACAAGCCAAAGATAAACGTTTCCTCAATTTGTTTGCCTATACCGGCAGCGCGACAGTCCATGCCGCCGTGGGTGGGGCGAAAGCGACCACCACAGTCGATATGTCCAACACCTACATCAATTGGGCAAAAAACAATTTGGCCTTAAACAAATCGACAGGCGAGCATGAATTCATCCAAGCCGACTGTTTGGACTGGCTGGCGCATGAAGCCAAGCAGCCAATTCCACGGCAATATGATCTGATCTTCCTGGATCCGCCGACGTTTTCCAATTCCAAACGTATGGATGAGGTGTTTGATATTCAAAATGATCATGTGGTACTGATCAACAACGCGCTTAAGTTGCTCGCCCCGCAAGGCGTGATGTATTTTTCGACCAATTTCAAACGCTTCAAGCTCGACACCGAGGCTTTGTCGGGTGTGACCATAGCAGACATTAGCGCAGGCACCGTCCCTGAAGATTTTGCCCGCCATCCCAAAATCCATTATTGCTGGAGGCTTGCTAAGCCATGCGTAGAGTAAAAATTCTGGTGTCAGGGCGTGTCCAAGGCGTGTACTTCCGCGTCTTCACCCAAAACAAAGCCAAGCATTTTGGCATCCACGGCAGTGTCAGGAACCTGCCTGACGGACGGGTTGAAATCATTGCCGAAGCCGAACATCCTGTGATAGAGCAATTTATCAAATGGTGCCATAAAGGCCCCGTAACCGCCCGTGTCGATCAAGTTGACATTACTGATCTGGAAGCTGATGAAGCACTGACGTGTTTTCAGATTAAATAATGTCCCGATAGTCGCCTGACCTAATACGCTTGAGCCCGTCAGTATTAAAATTGTAAATATAGCACCAAGCCATCAACACCTTGCCGTTGTCCAGATAAACTGGCACGGTCTTACGGACATACTCATGCGGCTTGGCAAACCGTGCCGAACATTCCTCGTAATCATCGAGCTTGGCAAATAATGTTCCGGCGCTGAAGATTTGGTAAACCTCGCCCCACACTTTATCGTCAGTTACGGCGGATTCTATTGCTCCAGGGTATTGATCCAAGTCATACAATCGTCCCCGCATAAACGCTTGTGACCAATAAACCGTATGGTTTGCCAGAAATGCTGACATTGCCGATTTTATGTCACGGCGTAATGTGCCGTAGGCAAAAAAGAGTTCAGGCATAGTGGGGTAAATTATATTCACAGTTGCGCCATTTTAACGGATTTGGCAATCAGGCAAATTGTCGGAAGAATGGGGGGTCAGGTCTTGCATTTTGCGTGAATATCAAAAATGCACGATTCAAGTCCTGACCCCTTTCTTTTCGTTCCCCCTTTGGCTAGTTTGATGCCTTCACAATTTTGATGAGATAGCCTTGTCCTTTTTAAAAAGTGACGATATGACATATTTTATCCAGTAAAATCGCCCCCAGCACTTTCAATCCAAGCGCATGTTTCGCGCAATAGCACCAACAATAATCAATCCAAAACAAGGCCATAAACAAATGACCAACCCAACGGACAACTCAGAACACGCCTTAGCCCACACGCAACAAGAAGTCACCATGACCGGATCGGAAGGGCTTTGGGATTGGTTAAATGGATTAAACATCAGCTTGGCGTTTACCACTTACCAAACCAACCGCTTGTTTTTGTTGGGTTGCAAACCAGAAGGACGCTTAGGGGTCAATGAACGCCTGTTCGACAAGCCGATGGGGCTGTATGCAGGCAACGACAGCTTGTATATGGCGTGCCGTTATCAATTGTGGCAATTGGAAAATCGCTTAGGCAAGAATGAAAACTACCTAGGTTATGACAAGTTGTATGTTCCCAGCCGATCTTTCACCACGGGCGACCTGAATGTGCACGATGTGGTCATGACCAAGACCCAAAAACTCCTGTTCATCAACACCGATTTCAGTTGCTTGGCGACCCTAAAACCCGGCTACAGTTTTGAACCGATCTGGCAACCGCCCTTCATCACCAAACTGGCGGCGGAAGACCGTTGCCACCTAAACGGTTTAGCAATGCAAGATGGCGAACCCACGTTTGTCACAGCTTGCAGCACAACCGATAGCGCGGCAGGTTGGCGGGATTGTCGGGTTGATGGCGGGGTCGTCATCCATATCCCCAGTAATGAAATCATCTGCACGGGTTTGTCGATGCCGCATTCTCCGCGCTGGTATCGAGGCAAATTATGGCTGCTCAATTCGGGCACAGGCGAATTCGGCTATGTTGCTAGTGGTCGGTTTGTACCCGTTACCTTTTGCCCTGGCTTTGTCCGTGGCTTGGCCTTTGTTGGGGATTATGCCTTGGTGGGCCTTTCCAAATTGCGTTCCAAAACCTTTGCGGGTTTAGGTTTGGAAACACGCCTAGCCGCAGAAGGCCAAACGTCACAATGCGGCTTGATGGTGATTGACTTGACCACGGGCAACATCATCCATCGCTTGCAAATAGAAGGTGCGGTTGAAGAACTCTTTGATATTGTCGTGTTGCCCAACATCCGTTTACCGAGGGCGCTGGGTTTTCAGGATGATGACATTGACCGTTTGATAAACTTCCCCAATTCTGGCGGCATTGTGGTCACCAAACCGACGGTGAAACGTCCGGGCATTGGCAAGCCAGTGCAAGTGGCAGGCTTGCCTAGGGATGCGCAATTAGCAAACCCAACAGGACAAACCGTCAAATATCAGCGAGTCTTTCACTTAAATCCTGACAATCTCTTACCGTACGAAGCGATGACCTACCCCAGCTTACGCAACCGTTGGCAAACCCAAGCCCAACGCGGGGAATTATTTGGCGTGTCGGCCTCCATCGCAGGTGAAATGGTGGGGTTTGCTGTGGCGGAAAAATACCCAACGGATACCGCCGAACTGCTGTCCTTATTTGTGTTGCCCCTCTATCGGCAACAAGGCATAGGCACGGCGTTAGTCAAACACATGGAAAAGCTACTGGGCAATGCCGCCACTGATGTGGGTTTGTGACGGTTCACGGGGCGGGACGGGGTTTCAATACCAATGCCGTTAAGTTAAGGATTTTTCCGTTCATCCTGAGCTTGTCGAAGGAAGAACGGAAAAATCCGAATTTCTAAGTTAAGCCATTCATGCTTCGACAAGCTCAGCACGAACGACTTAACTTAACGGCATTGGTTTCAATACCCCGTCCTTAAGGTTGCAAAGTCGTTATAGGTACTGAAAACGTTACGGAACGGGTAATAAACCCGTTCCAACTCGGTTATGAACACCTACTTACTGGTGTGGGTTTGTGACGTTTCACGCAAGCTTCACAAGTTTTTCCTGATTCCGTTCCGTCAGATTGACAATACCTATGGTCTAGTTTTCGGTTTTTGGGTAGAGACGTTGCATTGCAACGTCTCTACAGTGCTAGCCTAATAGCCAAACCCCATAGGGAAATAAAAATATTTTTATCAAAATCGAAAATCTGTTTGAACAATTGCTTTGCTTAGCGGAATAATGTGAATGAATTGACAAAAAATGGACATTAAATGCCATTTAAAACAAGAATAAAGGCAACAAACGTATTCCATACACTCTCCTAAACCTTTAGGAAAATACTAGGATAACCTCATGTCAGAACCTATTTTTAGCGCCACCCCCCAAACCAATCCCTTTGGCCTAGCCAATGTTGATAATCGCGCCTCCCCTACCTTTGCCGACATTGACGGCGACGGCGACATGGACGCCTTTGTCGGCAATAATAATGGTGCTACCGTGTTTTTCCACAACACGGGCAGTGCCAATGCGCCCAAGTTTGAAAACAACCCCGACAACTTTGGCTTAACCGATATTGGTACTTACGCCGACCCCACCTTCGCCGACATTGACGGCGACGGCGACTTGGACGCCTTTGTCGGCAATTATGATGGTGACACCGTGATTTTCCACAACACGGGCAGTGCCACTAAACCTGTGTTTGTAAAAGCATCCGGCAACTTTGGCCTAGCCGATGTTGGTTATCTCGCCGCACCCACCTTTGCCGACATTGACGGTGACGGCGACCTGGATGCCTTTGTCGGCGAAAAAAATAATGATCCCGTGTTTTTCCTCAACACGGGCAGTGCCAGTGCACCGAAGTTTACCCAAGAATCCGGCAACTTTGGCTTAGGCAATGTTGCAACTTACTCCTCCCCCAGCTTTGCCGACATTGACGGCGACGGCGACTTGGATGCCTTTGTCGGCAATCGAGCTGGTGAGACCTTTTTTTTCCGCAACACGGGCAGTGCCAGTGTACCCGTGTTTACCCAAGAATCCGCCAACTTTGGCCTAGGCAAAGTTGATAATTACGCCAGCCCCACCTTCGCCGACATTGACGGGGACGGCGACCTGGATGCCTTTGTCGGCAATCTAAATGGTAACACCGTGTTTTTCCAGAACGACCAAGCGGGTGTCAAGATCACGCCCAGCGACGGCAGGAACACCGTCACCGAAGGCGGGGCGACCGACACCTACAGCGTCGTCCTCAACCGCCAGCCGACCGCCAACGTCACTATTACCCTGGACAACACCAACAATCAGGTCAACACCGATAAAATTACCCTGACCTTCACCGCTGACAACTGGAACGTGGCACAAACCGTGACCTTGACTGCCGTCAACGACAGCACTGGCGAAGGCAAGCATACCAGTGCTATCAAACATACCGTCACCAGTACCGATGCCAATTACAACGGCTTGGCAGTCAAGCCCGTGGCCGTCACTATCCTGGATAATGATTTGCCTAAAGTAGCCAACCCGAGTTTTGTACTCGCCGCCACACCATCCGGCTTATCGAGTAATGGTGTCCCCGTAGCGAGTTTTGCCGACATTGACGGCGATGGTGACATCGATGTGTTTATTGGAGGTACAGACGGCAATACCAGATTTTTCCGTAACACTGGCACATCGGTATCGCCTAATTTTGTTAGTCAAAGCAACAGCTTCGGCCTGACTGATGTTGGCATTTCCGCTGCACCCGCCTTTGCCGACATCGACGGCGATGGCGACCTTGATGCGTTTATCGGGGAACGTTATGGCAGCATGGTGTTTTTCCGCAATAAAGGTACTGCATTGGCCCCTAGTTTCGTCAAAGAAGCCAACAACTTCGGTTTAATCCAAGAGTCTGGTTCCGCACGACCTGCCTTTGCCGACATTGACGGCGATGGCGACATGGATGCCTTTGTCGGCACGGGCGACGGCACGCTACGGTTTTTCCGCAATGTAGGCACGGCGAACGCCCCGTCTTTTATCAAGCAAGGCAATAACTTGGGCTTGACCAGTACAGGCGCATCCGCCTCCCCCAGTTTTGCCGACCTGGATGGTGATGGCGATTTGGATGCTGTTATCGGCAAAAGCGATGGCAGCACCATCTACTTTAAGAATATTGGCAACGCCACCAAACCCAATTTTTCGGTAGTCGGAGCCAACGTTTTCGGCCTGTCAGTTGCTGGTGTTCGTTACACTTCGGCCACCTTCGCCGACCTGGACGGCGACGGTGACTTGGATGCCTTGCTGAGTTATAACGGCGGCTTTACTTATCTTTCCAACAATATCCCTGGCATCAAAATCACCCAAAGCGGCGGCACGACTGCGGTTACCGAAGGCGGGGCAAACGACAGTTATACCATTGTGCTGGGCAGCATCCCCACGGCGGATGTCACCATCACCTTGGACAACACCAACAACCAGGTCAACACGAATACCAACACCTTGACCTTTACCGCCGCCAACTGGAATATCCCGCAAACGGTGACACTTACCGCCGCCAACGACGCCATAGGCGAATGCCAGCACACCGGGGTTATCAAGCACACCGTAACCAGCGCCGATGCCACTTACAATGGGATGGTGATCAATCCCGTGATCGTGACCATCACCGATAACGATTTGAAACAAGGTAACCCGGGTTTTAACGCGCCTGTATTTAATGCCTTCGGCCTACAGAAGACCGTTAGTAACGCCAGCCCAACCTTTGCCGACATCGACGGCGACGGCGATTTGGATGCCTTCATTGGCAATAAATACGGCGAAACCCTGTTCTACCGCAATACCGGAACGGCAACCGCCCCCAACTTTGCCTTCCAAAGCAATAATTTCGGCTTGGCTGATGTCGGCGATAATGCCAAACCCGCCTTCGCCGACATTGACGGCGACGGCGATTTGGATGCCTTTGTCGGCAAGCTTGATGGCACCGTCCAATACTTCCGCAACAATGGCAACGCCGATGCGCCACAATTTGTCGCCCAAACCACCACCTTGGGCTTGGCCGATGTCGGCTCCAAGGCCAATCCGACCTTTGCCGACATCGACAATGACGGTGACTTGGACGCTTTCGTGGGTAAAGGCCAGAGCGGTGCCGTCGCCTTCTTCCGCAACACCGGCACAGCCAACGCCGCCAAGTTTGTCAGTGAAGCCAACAGCTTCGGCTTGAACAGTGTCAGCTCCAATTCAAGCCCCACACTGGTGGATTGGGACGGTGACGGCGACCTTGATGCCATCGTGGGCGACTTTATTGCAACCACATTCTTACGTAATATCGGCACCAAAACCGTACCGAACTTCGTCAGCCAAACCAGCACGTTTGGCCTGAGCGATGACGGTTTCTCCCACAACCCTACGCTAGTTGACATCGACGGCGACGGCGACTTGGATGCGTTTGTTGGCTTTGGTTATGGCGACACCGCGTTTTATTTGAACACTCCCCCTGGCATCACCATCCGGCAAACTGGCAATAGCACCGCCGTGACTGAAGGCGGGGCGACAGATACGTTCACGGTGGTACTTGCCAGTATTCCAAAAGCCAACGTCACGATTACCCTGGACAACACCAACAATCAGGTCAACACGAATATCATCACCTTGACCTTTACTGCCGCCAACTGGAACATTCCGCAAACGGTGATTTTAACCGCCGTCAACGACACGGTGGGCGAAGGCAAGCATAACGGGGTCATCACCTACAAAGTGAGCAGCACTGATCCCGATTACAACGGCATGGTCGTCAAGCCGTTGGCAGTCACGATCACCGACAACGATTTGGCAACGGGCAACCCAAATTTCGATACTGACCAGACCAATCCTTTTGGTTTAAAAACCGGGAACGATGGTTTCATAAAGCCGCGTTTTGCCGACATTGACGGCGACGGCGACTTGGATTTATTTGCCGGCTTTCGTTACGGCGACATCCAGTTTTACCGTAACACTGGCACAGCCAATGCACCCGCCTTTGCCAGTCCCTTCAACACTAACAGAATTGGCTTGCTAGGGCCATCAGGCGGCTATAACAGCCCAAGCTTTGCCGACATTGATGGTGACGGCGACTTGGATGCGTTTATCGGCGGCGCGGACGGCAAATTGCATTTTTCCCGTAATGTTGGCTCGGCTGTAGCCCCTGCTTTCGTCAGCCAAACTGCAACTTTTGGGATTGGAGATGTGGGCTCATACGCCAACCCCACTTTTGCCGACATCGACAGCGACGGCGATCTGGATGTGTTTATCGGTGCGAATGACGGTAAAACACAGTTTTTCCGCAACATCGGCACCGCCAACAATCCCAGTTTTGTCAAGCAAGCCAACAATTTCGGCATTGCCGATGTCGGCTTCGGCAGTGCTTATCCCAGTTTGGTCGATTTTGACGGGGATGGCGATTTAGATGCCGTCGTAGGTGATTTTTTCGGCAACAGCCAATTCTTTCGCAATATCGGCACGGCGACCGCGCCATCTTTCAGCAAAGTAATCGGCAGTTTCGGCATTCCTGAAGTCGGCGATTACGCCCATCCCACCTTTGTTGACATCGACGGTGATGGCGACTTGGATGCGTTTATCGGCGAAGATGGTTTTGAGACACCGATTCATTTTTTTGAGAACACTGTCAGAAGCCGTCCTGTCTTGGCAATACCTGCCGACATCATCTACACCGACACTCGTTTTGATGACACCTTCGCAACAAAAAATGGCAACCTAGTCGCCACCGATGCCAACGGCAACAGCCTCACTTACGGCATTCAAGGTGGCAGTGATTTGGGTAATGGCACGGTACGCTTGGCCAACAGCTTCGGCACATTGACCGTCACCAAAGCGACTGGGGCATACAGTTTTGTCGCCAACGATTCCACTATTGAAGCTTTAATTGCCAATTCTGTAACCAACTTTACGGTCACGGTATCCGATGGTTTGCTAAGCACTAGTAAGACCTTAACGCTTCGCATTAACCAAAGCGGCGTGACCGAAACTAACGGGAATGACACATTGCTGGGGACAGCGGGCAGCGACAAGTTCAATGCCTTGGCTGGCGATGACACCATCAACGGCGGAGCCGGTGCCGACAATATGATTGGCGGTTTGGGCAAAGACACCTATGTGGTGGACAACGTCGGTGACAAAGTCATCGAAACCTCGGCCTTGGCAACGGAAATCGACAAAGTCCTGAGCAGCATCAGCCATACCTTAAGCGGCAACGTCGAAAACCTGACTCTGACAGGCACCAATAGCGTCAATGGCACGGGCAACAGCCTCAACAACACGATTGTCGGTAATAGCGGTGCCAATATCCTGAATGGGCAAGGCGGTATTGATACCCTAACCGGAGGCTTGGGCAAAGACACCTATGTGGTGGACAACGTCGGTGACAAAGTCATCGAGAATTCGGCGTTAGCGACGGAAATTGATCAAGTGCTCAGCAGTATCAGCCATACCTTAAGCGGCAATGTCGAAAACCTGACTCTGACAGGCACCAATAGCGTCAATGGCACGGGCAACAGCATCAACAACACGATTGTCGGCAATGGCGGTGCGAACATCCTGAACGGGCTAGGCGGCATAGATACCCTGACTGGCGGTTTGGGCAAAGATATTTTCCAACTGACCACCCTGACCCGTGACAGGATCACTGACTTCAATGTGGCTGATGATACCATCCGGCTTGAAAACGGGGTGTTCACGAAATTGACTGCCACGGGGGGATTGTCGACCAACTTCTTCAAAATCGGTGCGGCGACCGATGCCGACGACTTTATCCTCTACAACAGCGCTACGGGGATTTTAACCTATGACAGCAACGGCAATGGCGCAGGCGGGGCGACCCAGATCGCGGTTTTGGGGGTTGGCTTGGGATTGACCAATGCGGATTTCGGGGTGATTTAAAGTAACAGCGGTTAGCCGCAATTCAGGGATTTTTTATCAGTCTATCGTGTCGCTTCTGCCAGAATAGCAATAACCATTTAAAAGCCGCCTTCGGGCGGTTTTTTTTGCTTATTGCACAGAAAACATGAAGAACATCTCCAGAAAAAAAGGATGGGGTCAAGTCTTGCTTCGTGTATTTTTCGATTTTCATGCAAAAAGCAAACCCCATGTGTTTTGATGTTTGTCCAAGTGGCTGCGTAAATTGATTTTTATGATTACGTCATTTATAACCCTACGATGGGAACGCTAGTTTATGATGCGGACGGTAATGGTGTGGGTATGGGTGCTAATAGCTCAGTTGGGAGCAGGTCTTACGCTAAGTTGTATGGATTTTGTGGTCGTATAGTGGAAAAATTGTGACTATTGTAAATTGCCACGATATTTGTAGAAACAAGGGCAATGCGGGGAGGAGGTCACGGTAGAAGCTTTCCGGCAGTTTGCCTTAACGTCACACTTAAGCGAAAATGCCTATCCCTTACCGGAATTTGGCGGGCAGATTTAGGCCAAAAATCCATAAACTTCCCCGTACAATCATCTTTTTTCTAAAATCATGGATCTACTATTACTGATTAAAGCCTTTATTTTAGGCATTGTTGAAGGTTTGACCGAATTCTTGCCGGTTTCCAGTACCGGTCATTTAATTCTCGTCGGCGATTTGCTGCATTTTAACGATGAGAAAGGCAAAGTGTTTGAAATTGTCATTCAGGTTGGAGCGATTTTGGCAGTGTGTTGGGAATATCGCGTGAAGATTGCTGCCGTGGTCGTGGGTTTGCCTAGCGAGCGTTCCGCGCAAAAATTTGTCATGAACCTAGCCATCGCCTTTATGCCTTTAGCAGTTTTGGGGCTGTTGTTTGGCAAGACAATCAAGGCCGTGTTGTTCCAACCGATTCCGGTGGCCTTGGCGTTCATTATTGGTGCCGTGGTGATTATCTGGGCAGAAAAGCGCGAACATAAAATCCGCGTCCTGGAAGTTGAAGATCTGACTTGGCAAGATGCGCTGAAACTGGGTTTGGCACAGGCGTTCGCGCTGATTCCCGGCACTTCGCGATCCGGTGCGACGATTATCGGCGGCTTGCTGTTTGGTTTGTCCCGTAAGGCGGCGACGGAGTTTTCATTTTTTCTCGCCATCCCCACCTTGATCCTCGCCAGCCTTTATGATTTGTATAAACACCGCGAATTGTTGGATTTGGCTACCGATGCGCCGCATTTTCTGGTCGGTTTTATTGCTGCATTTATCAGCGCCTTGATCGCCATCAAAGCCTTATTGCGTTACATCAGCCACCATGATTTTATCGCTTTTGCGTGGTACCGTATTGCCTTTGGCGTGATTATCTTGATTACAGCTTATAGCGGTTTGGTGGAATGGTCGGTCGTTTAAGTTAGATGTTGTCACCTGCGCTGGTTGAATCCGCTTTAACAAAAGGGCGGACTCCGCCGCATATTTTTATTGGTTACAGCGGCGGTGTCGATTCGCATGTTTTGCTGCATTTATGCGCTTCGAGTGTGATGCTGAAAGGGAAAATCACGGCAGTTTACGTGCATCATGGCTTGCAAACTCAAGCCGGACAGTGGGCGGCGCATTGTGAAAAAATTGCCGATAGTTTGGGTGTTGGTTTCAATTGTTTGTACGTCAACGCCCATCCGCAAACAGGTGAAAGCCCTGAAGAAGCCGCCAGAAATGCGCGTTATGCGGCATTGGAGCGGCTGATCGCTCAAGATGATGTGTTACTGGTCGCCCAGCACCGTGAAGACCAATTGGAAACGGTGCTGTTGCAATTGTTTCGCGGTAGCGGCTTACGGGGATTGTCGGGGATGCCGGAACGTAAAGCGTTTGGGGTGGGGTGGTTGCTTAGGCCATTGTTAGATATTCCTAAGCAAGCGATAGCCGAATACGCCCAAACCCATTCTTTGTGTTGGGTGGAAGATCCCAGCAACCAAAGTTGCGACTATGACCGCAATTTTTTGCGTAACGATATTGTCCCCTTGTTGAAACATCGCTGGCCTGCGCTGGACAAAACCGTAGCCCGTGCCGCCGCCCATTGCGCTGAGGCGGAAACAGTGTTGGGCAAACTTGCATGCCAATTGACCGATACGGTTATCAATGCCGATGGCAACACTCTGTACATTAGCCGCTTGTTAGGATTCAGCGAAGTTGAGCAGAAACTGGTGATCCGGCATTGGTTGCACAATTTGGGTTTAAAAATGCCCTCCCAATCCGTTATCAGACAACTTCAAACCGAAGTGCTGGCAGCACGTTCTGATGCCTCGCCATTAGTCTCCACACTTACCTATAGCCTGCGCCGTTATCAAGACAAGCTGTATTGCCTGCGTCGAAACAACGTGACTTTATTGACTGGGGTTTGGCCTAAAGGACAACAATCGTTTGCCATAAACGGACACCAGAGGTTAGTTTGTTTACCCTCCTCACGCGGCATAGCCAAAGCGGTTTGGCAACAAGCCTATGTGGAAATCCGCGCACGGCAAGGCGGTGAGAAAATCCGCCTACCGAATCGCCAAGGTCGGCATAGCTTGAAAAATTTGTATCAAGAAGCGGGTATCCCGCCGTGGGAAAGGGAGTTGATGCCGCTGGTTTATTTGGATGGGCAACTGGCAGCGGTGGGGGATAAATGGATTGCTGCGGAATTTTATTGTGAAGAAGATGAAGGGGGTGTGGTTTTTGCTTTGCAAGCAATTACTTGCTAAACACAAGTATTCAACTTTATTGCCTCTCCAAAGACAGTTCCTGACACAAACCCCGACTCAATAATTCTGCCCGCATCTCGGTAAGCCTACTTCCTTCGCAAGGCCGAAAACTGACGATGATCAACAATTTCACGGGCGTCATCCTGTACATCAGAAAATTTATTAAATCCAAGCTAAATTCGTCACTCCACTGGGCATTATCCAAGATCAAAATAAACGGGGATTTATTGCTTAGCATCGTATGCGAGCAGCCCGACCACTAACTTAGAAATTGCCAAAATCAATTTAATCTGATTTGCCGAAAGGCAGTAATTCGTCGATGCGGCTGTTGGGCCAAGTGGGTAGTTTTTCCAAGGTGTCTTTT
>Ga0247834_1005505_pt1 | contig 14944 bp, 24 predicted proteins | sample LaCruzMarch2015__8_FD_187118 | JGI IMG/M metagenome (GOLD analysis project Ga0247834, IMG submission 187118) | Freshwater microbial communities from meromictic Lake La Cruz, Castile-La Mancha, Spain - LaCruzMarch2015_12m | ecosystem: Environmental > Aquatic > Freshwater > Lake | place: Spain... | reverse complement strand
AAGCTCCAAATTTAGGTCAAAGGTATTTAGCTGACGCAGGAATATTGGGTCCTGACTATGCTTTACTTCAACAAAGAAGACAGGGACAAGTATAATGGCCAACGGAAAAGAACCTAAAACAACAGGTGAACATATTGTAGCTCTTTATGGCCATATAACTGGCGTAAAAAGAGATTTAAGAGAACTTAGAGAAGAGTCTTCACAGATGCATTCTAAATTTGAAAATAAATTTGATAAATTGACTTGGTGGATTATCGGGGGACTGGGATCAACCATAGCACTTCTACTTACTTTAGCTTTTAATTTAATTAAATAAAAGGTTGCGTATAGTTTAAAAAAACTATATTAGGCGATTATGAATAAACTTTTAGTACACAAACATTTAATTATTCGTGCAGAAGCTAAAAATCCTCCAATGGATGAAACTGTACTTACTGAATGGTTTAAGAAATTTATAGAAGAAATAGGAATGAAAGCTATGATGGGACCATACGTGAAGTACTCTCATATGATCGGAAATCGTGGTATTACCGGAGCTGCTATCATAGAAACATCTCATATAGTAATGCACGTCTGGGACGAACCAACTCCAGCATTACTACAATTTGATGTTTATTCTTGTGGTGAGTTTAGTCCAGAAGAAATATGTGAAAAGATTAAAAAAGATTTTAATACAACAAAAATAGAATATAAATTTTTAGATCGCGAACATGATCTACAAGAAATACATACCTTAACATATACAGATCCAATAGTTAAAAATTATGAAAATAAAGAAATAGAAAAGAAAAATAATATATTAATGAAGAGTAGAAAAGAAGTTGAAATTAATGGTAATGGAACTTCTGGTTATGTTATTAAAGAAGGTATTCACAAAGGAACAGTTCTTGGTCATATTAAAAGAGAAAAATCAAATATAGATAATAACAATAACATTAAAAATTCATCAAATAAAAATGAAGCTTATGATGAATTAGGTTATTGAAATTTTAAAATAAATCATTATATATCTGCCAGGTTGCATCATGTGGGTGGACCTATTAACTTGCTTAACAAAGGAGATAATAATGACATTTAATTCATTATTCCCAAATAACGGTATGATTAAAATGGATGAACTCCATAATCATTTCGTAAAACACACTACAGATATATTCGATAATATATTTGATGGTTGGTCTAAAACACCTTCATTCCCTTTTTACAACGTGGTAAAATATGGAAAAGGTAAATATGGTCTAGAAATAGGACTTGCTGGATACAATAAAGAAAACGTTCTTGTAGAAGTAAAAGACGGTATTTTAACTGTAGAAGGTAAAGTTGAAGATAAAAATATAGACTATGTTCAAAAAGGACTAGCTTATAGAAAATTCATTAAACAATTTGAGTTAGCATCTGATGTAATAATCGATGAAGCTGAAATGGTTGATGGTTTACTTAAAATTAAACTTGGTTTTAAAAAACCAAAAGAAGTCGAAGGTATTAAAGTAGAGGTAAAGTAATGATACCTTATACACCATGCGAGAATGATTGGTTATCTAAATCCAATCTTTTAATTCTTCTCCCATTACTTTAGAAGCGATATCTATTTTTTTGCGGAGGGCATCTACTATTTTTTCATCTACGGTGTCCTCTGCAATGATATCAATATAAGTCATTTTTCTTTTTTGTCCGGCTCTATTTATTCTGGCTTCTGATTGAGTTCTTTTTTCTAAATCATAACCATTAGAATAATAAATCATTACATTACCTGCAGTAAGTGTAATACCGTAACCACCTGTTTGTGGTGTTCCAATTAAAAATCTAACTTTACTATTTTCATCTTGAAATAATTTTATATTGTTTTGCCTAATCTCACTTGGTGTATCACCATAATAAGTAACATAAGAATCAAGGCCATATTCTTTTTTAATTGCTTCAACTATCACTTCAATGTCATATTTATAATGTGCCCATATAACAGCTTTGTTTTCAACCTCACTTAATATATCCATCAAAGCATCTAGTCTTTCATTTTTAATTTTTTGTATAGTTCCATCATCTGATTTAAAATGACCACAAGTAATCTGATGTAATCTCATTAATTGAACAAGGGCAGTAGCAGTTGTCATAAGTTTACCATTTTGTTGTGCTAAAGCTAATTGTTTCATAGATTGATAAATTTTTTGTTGTTCTTTTGATAATTGAATAATTCTTTTTGTAAAAGAATAAGATGGTAAATCTAAACAATCTTCTTTCAAAACTCTATAAGAAAACTGTTCTATTCTTTCTGATAGTTCATCTAAATTTTTATAACCCACTACTATCTGAACTGAACGACCTCCAAAGTTTGCTGTTCTTAAAACAGAATATCTAGATTTAAAAGCATAATAAGAAGTGTAATCTAATAGACCTTCATTTAAAAATTCACATTGTTTATATAAATCTAAAGGGGATTTAGTGACAGGAGATCCAGTTAATATTCTTCTATACTTTGCAGATTTACCCAATTGAACAATAGATCTTGTTCTAATAGCATCTGGATTTTTAATAGTGGTAGATTCATCTATTGCCATTAATGTTTCATGGCAGCTTAAAAATTTATTTGCAAATGTTACACCATTTTTTGTAGACAAAGCTTCTACATTCATAACTAAAATATGTAGATCTGTTCCTGTTTCAAACAGTGCATCTACTTCTTTAGATACTATTTCATTACCTTTCATAAAAGATGCTTTCCATAGCACCATCTTTTTTTCTATGTGTGTTGGCATATGATTTGGAATTTCTATATCAAACCAGTTTTGATAAACTCCTTTTGGAGCAACGATTAGAGCACCATTGATCTTTCCTTTATCATATAGCATGGCTATATTATCAATAAGAACTTTTGATTTACCAGTCCCCATCTCCATGAAATAAGCAAAATGAGCTTTATTCCAGGACTTTTCTAACGCAGTTATTTGATGTGCGTATGGTTTAGTTTTAAACTTGTAATTCATAATATTTTACTTTATCTTTCTATAAAAATGCATTATATCATAACTATAATTTAATTGTCAAGTAAAGAAAGATGAACACAACAGTATATGTAATACAAGAATTACCAGGAACTAGAGCTGGTCAACCTAAATTTAATATTATGGGTGCAGCTAAATATGGTAAACTAAAAGTATTATTACCTGAATATTCTCAAATGGTGTTAAGTCCAGGGCCTTTAATACTTAAATTAAGATCTTTATTAAAAGACTATACTGAAAAAGATTATTTACTACTTACAGGTGATCCTGCGATTATAGGTGTAGCATGTTCTATTGCTGCTGATATTACAAATGGTAAGTATAATTTATTAAAGTGGGATAGACAAGAACAAGTTTATTATCCAATAGAAATTAATTTATTTGAGAAAGGACTTGTTGAAGAAAATTAATATATCCTACATCTTGACATATTTATAATTTTACATTATAATTAGTTACATGAAAAAAATAGAAAGAAAACAAACAACAAATAGAAAGATAAAATATGACAACAATAAACTATGAAATAGACCAAGCAGAGTCAATAACACAGGCTAATGATGCTAAATCTTTATCTGATCAAGTTATTAAATTAAGAAACCTTGAAGATAAAATTGTTTTAGCAGAAAACAATTTAAAAAAATTACAAGAAGAAGCAGATATTCTTTCAGGTGATGTCATTCCTACGATGATGCAAGAAATGAATATCTCAACATTGAAATTAGCAGATGGTTCCGCTGTAGAAGTGAAACCCATCTACGGTGCTTCTATTTCCGCTGAAAGGAAAGAAGAAGCATTTAACTGGCTTCGTACAAACGGCCTAGGTGATCTTATTAAAAATGAGGTTACCGTTTCTTTTGGTCGCAACGAAGATAACAAGGCAATTGCTTATGCAAACCTTGCGGCAGAGAATGGATATCAACCCGCCCAGAAATTAAAGGTTGAACCCATGACTCTCAAAGCATTGGTCAGAGAGCGTATCGAAGCTGGGAAAGATATGCCCTCTGATCTATTTAACGTGTTCGCAGGAAACAGAACCAAAATAACAAGGAAATAAACATGAACAAAGCACAAAGCACGACGGACCAAGGAACTAAAAAGTCCAACGCAGTAGCTGAGAAAGTAGCTGCGGGAGCTTTAGCTGTTAGTCTTTTTGAAGAAGATGCAGATAAAGGTCTAGGTAATATAGGTCATGAAGATCTAGCATTACCTTTTCTTAAAATACTAGGACAACTATCTCCAGAAGTTAACAAGAGAGATGGTAAATATGTTCAAGGTGCAGAACCTGGAATGATTTACAACTCTGTAACTGGAGAACTATTTGATGGTGAAAAAGGAATTAACGTTTTACCATGTCATTACAAATTAGAATATATTGAATGGCAGGAAAGAGGTGAAGGTTCTGGCGCTCCAGTTGGAATTCATCCATCATCAAGTGATATAATGACTAAAACAAAAAGAGATGCTTCTTTCAAAGACAGATTATCAAATGGTAATTATGTTGAAAGAACTGCAAGCTATTTCTTAATTGTTTGTAGTCAAACTCCAACTACAGCTTTACTTGCTATGAAATCAACGCAGCTAAAGATAAGTAGAAAATGGAATAGCATGATAACAGGAACAAAGATGAAAGGTAAAAATGGATTATTTACTCCAGCATCTTTTAGTCATGTATATAAATTAAGAACAGTTCAACAGTCAAATGATAAAGGCACTTGGTTTGGTTGGGAGGTTACTAAAGTAGGTCCTGTAGAGGATGCATCTTTATACCAACAAGCTAAATCATTCGCTGAAAGTGTTTCTAAAGGAGACGTTATAGTGAAACACGGTGAGAGTAATGGATCTGAAAAGGGATCTGAAGCTCACTTCTAATTCGTTTCGTTAAAATAATGTGGGCAAGCAATTGCCCACATCACAATACAGAGGGCTAAATGGAAAGAAATTTTATAGAGTATTTTACTGGGTTGCAAAGAAATTTTGGTTTTGCAGACTTAACAAAAAACATAAAAGATCCAACTACAGGTAAACTAAAACCAGAATATGGTTGGTCAAAACAGCCAATAGTTGAACAAGATTACTTAGATCATTTAAGTGGTAATAAATCCATAGGTATACAACCATGTGATGATGAGGGTATGGCAAGGTTTGGTGCTATAGATATTGATTCAAAAGATTATAAAGATTTTTCAATAAAAAAATATTTAGACTTAATAAAGAAATATGACTTACCTTTAATTCCAATTAAATCAAAAAGTGGTGGATTACATCTTTATATATTTTTAAACGAACCAGTTAAGGCAATAGTTATTAAGAAATTTTTAGAAGGTTTATTATTTACATTACAACTACCTTTAAGAATAGAAATTTTTCCAAAACAAACAGAACTAGGTAAAGATGCTGAAGGAAATTTTATTAATGGTAATTTTATTAATCTTCCTTACTACAATAAATCAGAAAGAGTAGCTGTTAACTTTGATGGTAAACCATTTACATTTGAACAGTTTATAAAAGTAGTAGAAGCAAATTTAAAAACAGAAAAAGAATTAGAAGAGTTTTCATTAGCCCATGTGAAAACTGTACTACAGGGAGGCCCATCTGAATTTGACGATGGTCCTCCTTGTCTACAGATGATGACTAAAGATGAGTTGGATGATGGAAGAGATAGATGGCTGTATAACTATATGGTGTTTGCTAAAAAGAAATATCAAGACAAGTGGGAAGAAATGGTTGTGGATGCTCCCAAAAAATATTTTTTAAAAGATTCTAATGGATTAGTCATTGATGATTGGGGTGAGAAAAAAGTAAGAGATAAAATTAGATCTTGGAAAAAAGATTCTACTAAAGGTTATACATGTACTCAAGAACCTATTGTAAACTTTTGTATGAAAACTGAATGTGCAAAAAGAAAATATGGATTCTTATCTGATAAGAAAGCTTTGTTTCCTAAACTATCTAGTTTAGTTAAAATTAAATATCCTGAACCTGAATATACATTCAATGTTGAATTACCTAATGGTGAATCTAAAAATGTAAAAGCTAAACATATTAAACAAATAGTATTGCAAGAAGAAATAAGATCTATCATTGCAGCTGCTGCAGATTTTGTTCCACCAAAAGTAAAATCAAATGAGTTTCAAGAAGTATTAGATAACTTATTTCCTCCTAAAGAAGAACTACTTCCTCCTAAAGGAACCACTCCTGATGAACAATTAGCAGAGTATTTAAAAGAATATATTAATGGACCACAAGCTAAATCTAATGCATCATTTAAAACTGGAGCTGTATTAATAGAGGGTGATTATGCTTATTTTAAATATCAAAGTTTTTACAATTCTTTAAAGAATAAGGATTGGAGATTGGATAAATCTAAAACAGCTGAAAAAATAATACAGATCGGAGGCGATAAAGAAACTAAAATTAATATACCTAAAAGATTCCCTAAGAAACCAGGAGAAAAAGAATCTCATGATCCAATTGATGTAATACAAATAACTATTAACAAGTTTAAAATTAAAACTTCTAAAGTTGAAATGATACCTGTCAAATCTAAAAAGGAGATATTCTAATGATTAGAAAAGTATTAGGTCCTCCTGGAACAGGTAAAACAAGAAGATTACTTAATGAAGTAGATAACTATTTAAAACAAGGAGTGCCTTTAAATAAAATTGGTTATTTCGCTTTCACAAGAAAAGCAGCTAACGAAGCAAGAGAAAGATTTTTAAATATAAATAAAAATTATAATAAAACAGATGTTAAATTTTTTCAAACATTACATTCTTTGGCTTTTCATACGTTAGGTATGAGTGAAGATAATGTTATGCAGCCAGTTCACTATGAACAAATAGGTAAAGAATTAAGTATACGAGTTAACTATTCAAGTGATTCTGAAGAAAGTTGTTATATGAATTGTGATAATGAATATTTTAAACTTATTAATAAAGCTAGAGTTAAGTGTATTTCTATTGAAGATGAATTTAATACTAACGAATGGAGTAGAAGTATAGATTTAGATATTTTAAACCACATTAATTTAAATTTTATAAATTATAAAAAAGCTTATAATCTAGATGATTATACAGACATGATTGAAAAGTTTGTAATCAACTTTGATAAATGCCCTTTATTTGAAGTTATATTCATAGATGAAGCACAGGATCTATCTCCGGTACAATGGAAAATGTTTGATGTTTTAAAATCCAAATCTAAAGATTTATTTTTAGCAGGAGATGATGATCAAGCTATTTTTGCTTGGGCTGGAGCTGATGTTAATAGATTTATTGATGAACCAGCAGAAGAAGAAGTATTACAACAATCAGAGCGTATACCTTTAGCTATTCAAGAATTATCCAATACAATATTAAATAGAATACAAGGTAAAAGAAAAGAAAAAATATATCATGCAAAAAAAGATAAAGATGGAAATGTAGTACAAGGTAATGTGACTACTATATTTGATGTAGATAATTTAGATCTGACAAAGGATAAATGGTTAATACTAACAAGAACAACTTATAGATCTGATGAGATATCTGAATTGCTAAAAGAAAAAAGATTATATTTTAAAAATAGATATGGAAAAAGTATAGATCATAAACTCTATAAATCTGTATTGAAATGGACTGAATTAACCACAGGAAATGAAATATCTGTAGCTGATTGTAAAGATATATATGAATATTTAGATCAAACTTTTGATGAAAAGAAATTTGAAAATAGAAATTCTGTAAAAATAGAAGACCTTGGATTTTCTCCAGGTGTCACTTGGTTTGATGCATTTACAAATTTAGATCAAGAAAAAGAATTATATATAAGGACCTTATTAAGTAATGGCGAAAAATTATCTGAAGAACCAAGAATAGAAGTATCAACCATTCATGCAGCAAAAGGTGGTGAATGTAGAAATGTTATTCTTATATTAGATAATGCAAGAAAAATAAGGGAGTCTATGGAAACAAGTATAGACAAACAGGACGAAGAACATAGGGTTTGGTACGTTGGTGTAACAAGATCTATGGAAAATCTTTATATATTAAAATCAAAAAAAGAATGGAAAGGTTATCAATTATGATAAAAATAATGGAAATAGAAAATGAAAAACAAGTTAATAATTATTTTATAATCTACGAAGCAAATAAAAGAGTTTACACGTATAGTGGACACCCTAATGAAATCTTTAATGATTTGTTTAAAACATATAAAGAAATGGAGAAAATAAATGAGTAACAAAGCTTTTTTCAAACAAGTGGGTGGAGCACATTATAAAAAATATAAAATACAACCTTCTTTATTTATCAATGAAAATAGGATACTGTTTGCAGAAGGTAATGCAATTAAATATATTTGCAGACACCAAGATAAAGGAAAAAAAGAAGATTTATTAAAAGCTATACATTATATACAAATGATTATTGAAAGGGATTATGAAAATACCTCTATTTGAAGCACAAAAAGAATGGGTTGAACCAGAAGAATTTCCGGATCTACGTTCTTACGATGAGATTGCAGTCGACTTAGAAACAAGAGATCCTGATTTAAAGAAAAAAGGATCTGGTTCAGTTATAGGTAATGGAGAAGTAATTGGTATTGCTGTTGCTGTACCAGGACGATCTTTTTATTTTCCCATAGCCCACGGATCAGGGCCCAATATGGATAAGAAAAAAGTTTTGGAATGGTTTAAAGATACCATGGCAACTCCATCATTAAAAATATTTCATAATGCAATGTATGATGTTTGTTGGATTAGACAAATGGGAATTAAAATTAATGGTTTGATTGTGGATACTATGATTGCAGCATCTTTAATTGATGAGAATAGATTTCAATATAGTTTAAATATGTTGTCCTGGGATTATCTTGGTTATGGTAAGAGTGAAGCAGCTTTAAATGAAGCAGCAAAATCAAGAGGGTTGGATCCTAAAGAAGATATGTGGCAACTACCAGCGATGGAAGTTGGAGCTTATGCTGAAAAGGATGCTGAACTCACTTTAGAACTATGGCAAATATTTAAAAAAGAAATAGTTCATCAAGACATAGAATCGGTATTTAGTTTAGAAACTGATTTATTTCCTTGTCTAGTTGATATGAGATTTAAAGGAGTAAGAGTTGATATAGAACGTGCACACAAGCTGAAACAACAATTAACAGCACAAGAGCATGAATTGTTATTAAAAGTAAAACAAGAAACAGGGATAGAGCCGCAGATTTGGGCTGCAAGAAGTATTGCAACAGTTTTTGATAAGCTTGGCTTACAGTATGATAGAACAGAGAAATCATCGGCGCCATCCTTTACTAAAAATTTTTTACAAGAACATTCAAACCCTATAGTCCAAATGATTGCTAAAGCAAGGGAAATTAATAAAGCACATACAACTTTTATTGATACAATCATTAGATATGAACACAAAGGTCGTATCCATGCAGAGATTAATCAAATAAGATCAGATCAAGGTGGAACTGTAACAGGAAGATTTAGTTATAATAATCCAAACCTACAGCAACTTCCAGCAAGGAACAAGGATCTAGGACCATTAATTAGATCTTTATTTTTACCAGAAGAAGGTCATACATGGGGTTGTTTTGACTATTCACAACAAGAACCAAGACTAGTTGTACACTATGCATCTCTATATAAATTTCCATCGGTGTATGATGTTATTGAATCTTACAAAGAAAATCCTGATACGGACTTTCACCAGGCTGTTGCTGACATGGCAAACATACCAAGATCTCAAGCTAAAACTATTAACCTTGGATTGTTTTATGGTATGGGTAAAACTAAACTACAAGCTGAACTTGGTGTATCAAAAGAAAAAGCTGCTGAACTATTTGAACAATATCACGCCAAAGTTCCATTTGTAAAACAGTTAACCAATGCTGCCTCAAATAGAGCCCAAGAACGTGGACAAATTAGAACTTTACTTGGTAGACTATGTAGGTTTCATTTGTGGGAACCTAATCAATTTGGTATGCACAAAGCGCTGCCTCATGAGGAAGCACTCCAGGAACATGGACCAGGGATTAGAAGAGCTTTCACATACAAAGCTTTAAATAAATTAATTCAAGGTTCTGCTGCTGATATGACAAAAAAATCTATGTTAGAATTGTATAAACAAGGTATAGTTGCTCACATACAAATTCATGATGAATTAGATTTATCTGTTGAATCTCCAGATCATGCTAAAAAAATAATTGAAATTATGGAAAACGCTGTACAATTAGAAGTTCCAAACAAAGTAGATTATGAATCCGGTGAAAACTGGGGTGATATATATGATTGATTATGTCTTATCTTAATGCTAACATTCCGCCGATTTATTGTAAAATAAGAAGAGAGTATCTTTATGACTTACGAAAACATCATGGCGAAACTGAAGATTGTGTGGTCATTGGTATTGCAAGTATTCCAGGGCGTGCGATCTTATTTCATGCTTTACTTACGAATGGTGCAATATATTGGCGGCTTCCTATCTCTGCTTTTATTCAAGGAGGAAACAGCGGTACTGTGCATCAAGGAAAAATGGAATCTCCCGATCTCGAAGATCTTGAGTTATGGAATTCATTTAGTTATTATCCTTCTGTTAGCACTTTTGATTTTTTAATCGGACAACGTTGTAAATATTTAGGTAAGGATAAAAAATTTATTCATGGACAATATTTATTTACGATTGATTGGGCACATCCAGAACCTAATATCTTGGATACTGAACATTCTGAAATTCCCGATCAGCATAAGTGTGCTCATGTATTGGCTCTTGATAATGGCAATTTTGCAGCTCAGCCTAATAACCGTATTTTGTGGAGTATTCCTAGCTTTACAACTTCAACACATTGGCCGGACTATAAAGTACAAACTACAGAATGGAATGTAGAAAACAGAGGCTGGCAATTAGAAGACACTGATGATATGTTTTATCAAACTGAGGATAAAAAATGAGTAGTGAATTTAAATTAAGTGACCAAACAAGTGTAGCACTTCCTATTAAAAATATAGTGGCTATTGTATCTGCTATTGTTGTAGCGGTGTGGACTTATTTTGGAATTGTTGAAAGACTTAATAGATTAGAGACTAATGAAAAATTAATGGCACAAGACCTTTTAAAAAAAGCAGAACAAACTCCAAAGAATCAAGAATTATTTATGTTAATTGAATATCAAGCTAAAACAATTGATAAACATTCTAAACAATTAGAAGAAAACGTTCACACTAAAGTATTGATAGCTCAATTGGAAAAGAAAGTGGATAAATTAGAAAAAGAATTAGATGCAGTTAGAGGTAAGTAATGATCGAAGTTGTATTTGCATTATTAATGTATATGAATAATAAGTTAGAAGGTTATTCACCTAAAGCTAGTCTTGCAGAATGTTTAGAACAAAAAAGAAAAGTAGAACGAGATCCAGGTGGTAATGTAAACTGGAGTTGCAAAGAAGTAAAAGCCATTGTAGAAATAGATAAACATGGCATTAAAAGAATCAAAGAAGTTAAACAAGACTAATTGTATTAACAATCTTGCAGTTGGATGCTGCTTATTAAATCACTGTAAATGTTATGATAATCAAGACTACAATAATAAGATATTTGATGATAGCTCTAGCAGCATTTGTATTAGGTACATTCTTTCCAAACCCAGCCGCCAAGAACAAGGCTCAGGGGGAAGCAATAACCTGGGCCAAGAAGATAGGGTTTGGACCTCCAAGGTTTGAGTACTCAAACGACAAAGAATTCATATCCTCCCTTAAGAACTGCATAGACTACCTAAATTTTAACATCCCAAGACGAGAAAGAATAAACACAGAACTAATAATAGCGCAGGCCATTGTAGAAAGTGACTATGGAAGATCACGTTTTGCACGTGAAGGTCACAATTTATTTGGTATAAGAGTGTGGTCTAAAGAGGGAATGTTGCCATTATTGCAACCAGAATCAATAGATTGGCGTGTAAGAGTCTTTAAAAACAAGTGCGAATCTGTTAAATATTACATAGAAATTCTAAATACAAAAAGAGTGTATGCAGAATTTAGAAGAGTTAGAGAAATTACATTGAATAGAAATCCTATTGCAATGGCTAAGACTCTAGATAACTTTTCTACAAATAAACAATATGAGAAACACGTAATAGAGGTAATAAATAAATTAAGAAATGAAACTAAGTGATAACTTTACATTAGATGAATTAACAAAGTCTCAAGAAGCAATTAGACTTGATATTCCAAACGAGCCACAAGATGAACACATAACAAATTTAATGTTGTTGTGTACACACATATTACAACCAATTAGAAATTATTTTAAAATGCCAGTATCTATTTCTTCCGGCTACAGATCAGCAGCGCTGTGTGAAGCAATAGGATCATCCTCTAAAAGTCAACATACCAAGGGCCAAGCAGCAGACTTTGAAATATTTGGAATACATAATAGAGAATTAAGTGATTGGATCGTTCAAAATCTTGATTACGATCAATGTATACTCGAGTTTTGGACCCCCAATGACCCTAACTCCGGATGGGTTCATTGCAGTTACAACGATTCTGGTAATAGAAAACAATATTTAAAAGCTAGTAAAGAAAACGGTAAAGTTGTATATTCATCAATGATATGAAAAATTTAACAATTGATTCATTAATCGTTCATGGTATTTGTCCTGGCTGTAAAGAGTTGGCTGCACTAGTTTCTATTTTAAATAATGTTTATAAGTGTACAAACTGTGGAGATGAATTAATACAACATGTAAATGGTGTTATTAAATACTTACCTATGAATAATAAAAAGGCACGAAAAATAGTATATGGCAAAGAAAAGTAATCCATACGGAACAGGCCTATATCATAAAAGAACCAAGCCAAAAAGAAAAGGTAGACATTCTAAACGTCCAAATAAAAAAAACACTTTCAAGTTGTATAGAGGACAAGGTCGAAAATAGTATTTGACTTATACTATAAATTAAATTATAATCCTACAAAATAAACAAAGAAAGGTTATAAATGACTGATATAAGTAAATATAAAAATGTAACCTTATCTAAAGAGGCTTACGCCAAGTTAGATAAGATACGAAAATTAATTGTGCCGAACACAATTATGAGTAAATCTAAAACTGTTGACATTTTAATTAACGAGAAAGCGAAGGATTTAAATGGTAAAAGTGTTTCAAAGTAATTTAAATGTTTCAATTGAGGATAGAAAAGCAACTCCAGAACAAAGATTATGGAAAGCAGTTCTTGCTCAAATGTTGTATGATGCTCTTTCTAGTTTTAATAATAAACTCACAAACAGTGATGATAAGAAAGCAGCGGAGTTTTGGTTAACTCACAAAACAAAAGATCTTGTTGATGTATGTACTCATGCGGGATTTGATGCAGACTACGTGATTAGCAAATCAAAAAAACTTATAAACTTAAAAAACTTAAAACGATTAGGTATCGTTTGGAATCATGAAAGGAAGACTAAATATGAAAGTAATATGTCCAGAGTGCAAAGGTAATGGTTATATAACTGTTTATTATCAGGGAGAAAATAAACCTGATTATAAAGATTGCAAGTATTGTAATAACCAAGGAGAAATAAAAGAGAAGGATATTGAAAGACTAATGAACTATGAAAGGATACTACAATGACTATATCTGGATATAAAAAAGCTATAGCTAAACTATTAAAAGCATATCACAAGAAGTGGGATTGTTTTGGAAAAGAAAGGAAAAAGAAAAATGGCAGCCGTTGATTTAGCAATATTTGCAACATTAATTATCACAGTAATTATTGCAATAAAAATTTATAAGGATTAATTATGAATTTAAAAAATTACAAACCTAATTATTGGTTGTTGTTTTTGGTCATATGTTGGTTATTAATGATATTTACAATTATGATGTACGTATGAACCAGATGCAAGATAAGGGACCTAATGATTTAGAGGCCATAATAAATAAACTTGAAAGAGAAAACTATAAATTAAAAATGGAAATAGAAATGCTTAAAAAAGATATGGCATTTTTACGTGAAGAATACCAGGCAAGGGCTTTAGAGAAGAGGGACTGGTGAAAAAAGAAAAACAATTAAAAGACATCTATGATGATTTTTTAGAATTTTTAATTAGAAAATTAGTTCAATATGAAGACTCACAGATGATTGCATCCACAATGATTGCGCAGGCTTTACGATTATATAAATCAACTTTGAATGACAAAGAGTATAGAGAGATGATGAACACTGTTGTTAAAACTTCAAGGTCCATTAAACCTTTTGTAATAAAAACTTTACACTAATGATTATTTTAAATTTAAATAGATTTCAAAAAATCACTAATTTGAATTTTGATTTAACTGATGAAAGATCTATTATTTATTTCTTAATTCAGGTTGATGATAATACTCCAAGATACAAAAGAATTAATGGTCAATATATTGAAGATAAAAATGGAAATTTTGTTATTGATGAAGGTTATGATCCTTTTGAACTTAGAAAAAGAGTATTAATTTATATTGGTGAAACCATTAATTCATTAGCCAGAATACATGAACATTATTATGCAGGTAAAAAGGGAAAGAGTAGAAGTAAATCAAAGGGTATAGGAAAAAAATTTAACTATATTCGTATTTTAAAAGGATTTAAAAGATTTAATTATGACAGTGTAAGAATGCATGAAGAAACAAAATTAGTAAGAAAGTATCTTCCACAGGAGAATCAATCATCACGGATCACGGAAAAATCTCAATTAATTATATTAAACAGTAATGGAAAAGTTACTCCACATGATTTGTCTTATCCTTATAAAATTCATGGACGAGATTATTACAAGGCATTTAAAGCGTGGGAGGCTGAAGATCTATCCGTTATTGAAGGTGATTTAATTTCAGCTGAAAGAAAAAATAAGGTTGGTATTGTAAGTCACAGGACCCATAATAATTCTTTTTACAGCAGCAAGAATGGTGTGAAGATACCTTTTCATCAAT
>Ga0247834_1005496_pt1 | contig 14962 bp, 16 predicted proteins | sample LaCruzMarch2015__8_FD_187118 | JGI IMG/M metagenome (GOLD analysis project Ga0247834, IMG submission 187118) | Freshwater microbial communities from meromictic Lake La Cruz, Castile-La Mancha, Spain - LaCruzMarch2015_12m | ecosystem: Environmental > Aquatic > Freshwater > Lake | place: Spain... | reverse complement strand
CCGTGCCACGAGCGGTGGATGCCTTGCCGTAGAGTTCGGCCGCTTCGGCAAAGCGGTCTTGACCAAAAAGCAGCTCGGCCTTGAGAAGTTCTGCTTTGGCCTGCTGGTCCTCCGACGACGACGATTGCAGGAAAGCCTCGATTTGCGCGAGGGAACGAGGGTCCTGCTGCGCCACGAGACTAACCAGACGGTGGAAGCCCGAATCGCGTGCCGCGTTGGATCCGGGGTGGTTCACGACAAGGCGGTCGTAAAGGGCAAGCGCGCGCTCCTGTTCACCCATTTGCCGGCGGGCATTGGCCGCAAGGAGCAGTACATCCGGCTGCGTCTCGGGGGGGAGCAGGGGAAGGATTTTATCGGCCGACTCCGCAGCCGCGGGATAATTCTCCGCTTCGTATTCCAGACGCACCAAACCGGCTTGCGCCGCCGCGCGCCAATTGGCCAGCTCTTGATTGGCGGCTGCCATCTCGAGCAAAGGCCGCGCCGCCTCAAAGTCGCGTTGGTCAATGGCGAGCAGGCCGGCTTTGACCGCCGCACTGGTCCGGACAACCGGGTTCTGCGCCGTCTCGGCCAGACCACGCCACTGGCGCAACGCGCTATCCGTCAAACCGGCGCGGGCGTCGGCCTCGGCCAGATCGAATAAGGCGCGCTCGCGGTAAGGGTTGTTCTCTTTCTGCGCGGCCACCTCACGGTAAGCGGAGAGCGCCTCGGCCGTGCGGCCGGCTGCCTCCAAAGCCCGTCCCTCGAAAAACTTCGCGGCCAGCCGCAACTTGGCGTCGCGCACATGGTGCGTGGCCAGGCGGAAGGAGGAGGCGGCACCATCGAAATCGCGCGCGCCGAACTGTATTTCGCCAAGGCGGTAGGCGGCCGGACCGAGAAATTCGCCGCTGTTGAACTCCGAGAGCAACTGACGGTAGGCCGCGGCGGAGTCGGCATTTCGCTTCGCGGCGCGCAAGCATTCGCCGAGCCGGAACAGCCCGGCTTGTCGGTCGATGCCGCGCGGGGCCATGGCGAGGAACTCCTGATATTTGGGCACGGCGAGATCGTACATCTTCTGGCCGTAGAAAGCGTTGGCCTGCTCGAAAGTGCGCCGAGCCGGGTCGTTCGCCAGATTGGAAGGCGCCGCGCGGATGGCCCCGGTACCATCCGTTGCATCAACCTCCGGTATGGCGCTCGCCGAGCCGGCAGGCACCACGGGCTCCGCGCGGCGCACCTCGGGTGCGGCCTCACTGGTGACAGGCTCGGCGACGCGCACCTCGACGATCTCCTGTGCGCAAAGCAAAAGGGGAAAGAGCAGAAAAAAGACGAAGAAGCGCGTCATGACTCAGGTCGACCAGTGGCAAAGGCCACATTCCAAATGTTGGCCGTGCGGCAAACGTCGAGCACCGCCACGATGTGACGGTAGTCGGTTGATTGGTCGCCGCGGAGGACCACCGCCTGGTCTGGATAAAGCTCGGAAATTTTTCGCAAGGTGGCAGTCAATTCCTCCGCCGAAATTTCGCGGCGGTTCATCATGATCGTGCCGTCGGCTTTGACATTGATGATGACTTCACCCACGGCACGCCGCGACTCCTTACCTTCCTTCGCCGTGGGCACCTTGACGTCCAGTTCGGTCTCGTAACGCGCGAAATTCCATGTGACTAGAAAAAAGATGAGCAGAAGGAAGACAATGTCCACCATCGGCGCGATCTGAAACGCGCCGGGCTCGGGCACGGCCTGTTTGCGGAAGTTCACGGACAACAAATAGTGCGGGCAAAAACCGCGCCAAGCCAAGAACTTCGCGCCGTCACAGTGCTTCGGCGATGGCCTTGCCCATCTCCGCGGTGCCAACCAGTTGCGTGCCCTCGGTATGAATGTCTTTCGTGCGTAGCCCGACACGGATGACGCGCTGCACGGCTGCTTCAATCGAAGACGCCGCGTCTTCGCGTCCGGCGGAATAGCGGAGCATCATGGCGGCGGAAAGGATCTGCGCGATGGGGTTGGCGATGCCCATGCCGGCGATATCCGGGGCGGTGCCGCCGCTCGGCTCGTACATGCCGAAGTAGCGGCCGTTGCCCTTGGAAATTCCGAGGCTGGCACTGGGCAGCATGCCGAGTGAACCGGCAATCATAGCCAACTCATCACTCAGGATGTCGCCGAAAAGGTTTTCCGCAAGAATGACGTCGAAGCCCTTCGGGTTGCGGATGAGTTGCATAGCGGCATTGTCCACGTAGAGGTGGCGTAATTTGACTTCCGGATACTCGTTGGCCACGCGGTCGACCGTTTGGCGCCAGAGAATTCCGTTCTGCAAGACATTGGCCTTGTCGATTGAAGTGACATGACGATTGCGCTTCATCGCGGTTTGGAAGGCGACGTGGGCGATGCGCTCGATCTCGCTCTCCCAATAAATCATCGTGTCGACCGCGAACCACTCGCCGCTCTCGTGCTTCATATATTTCGGTTCGCCGAAATAAAGCCCGCCGGTCAGCTCCCGGACAAAAATGACATCAAACCCACCCTGCACGATCGACTCGCGCACCGGCGAGGCATGGGTCAATTCCGGCAGGCAAACGGCCGGACGCAAGTTGGCGTAAAGGGCAAAGGTTTTGCGCAGGGCCAGCAGGGCCGCACGTTCCGGTTGCTGGTTGGGCGGCAGGGATTCCCATTTCGGACCGCCGACCGAACCGAACAAAATGGCGTCGGATTCCTTGCAGGTTTGCAACGTCTGGTCGGGCAAGGCCACTCCATCCACATCGATGGCCGCTCCCCCCACCCGCTCCTCGCGGAGTTGGTAAGGAATGGAAAACTTGGCCGCCACCGCAGCCAGAACGCGGAGCGCTTCCGCCATCACCTCCGGCCCGATCCCGTCCCCCGCCAACACTGCCACTTTGAACTTCTCTTCTTTGCTCATAAAACGCCTTTCAAGCTAGCCGATGCCCCCGGAGCGGGCAAGGCCGGGCCACGGCGACGAACCATCACCGCCGGATCTGCGCGAAAAAGTCCTAACGCGGCAGGTCTTGGGCCAAAGACACCGGGTCCATGTCACCGCCGGACTGCTGCCAGGCCGACGTGGCAATCGCCATGCCAAGGGCGAGGAAAGCGGCCACCGCGAAGCAGCCGACCAAACGACGTAACAGACGGTCGCGCTGGGCGGTGTCCAGAACCGTGTAATCGGAAGAGTTTGCGCTCATCGGGAGCGGTTATTAGTCCAAACCATCATTTAAGGCAATAGCCTCCATGGCAGCCACCCCCTGGTTCAAGACTCTCTGGCCTTCGCCGATCGCCACCAATTTTTGCATTCCTTGGTTTGCCCCCCTCTCTCTCAGCCACCACCAAACCAGGCTGCGGCTCAAGCACCCGACGCGCCTCTGCGTTGGTTGATTCTGGAAAATGATTGGGCTCCGACGTGATTTCGCGTCTCTTCAGCATTGTGCGTCTTTACCCCACGGTGGTCACTCTCCTCCTCGTCACCGTGCTGTCCGCCGGCGCCTACGCGGCATGGCGGTGGGCCGAAAGATGGACGGCAACAGCCCGACCGCTCGCCCCGAGTGGCGGGCTGTATTTCCCATTCACCATCCTGAACGACGTGCCGCACTTCGCCCAGGCCGATCCACGCTGGGGCGAAAGCCGGCTGGCCGGTGGGGCGACGACAGTGGGTGCGGAGGGATGTGCGGTGGCGGCGGCCGCTATGGTCCTCGCCTCTTACGGGGCGGCGGTGGATCCGGGGACCCTGAACCGATTCCTGCAGGGTAACGGCGGGTTCACCCGGCAGGGATGGCTATACTGGGAAAAAGCGGCCGAGTTCCCCCCACGTGTGGCCGAACACCTTTACGAGGACGACCCTTCCCACTTCCTTATCGACTGGAATCTCCTAAGGAACAACCCGGTGATCGTGCGCCTGCGCTACCCCAGCGGTATCACCCACTTCGTGGTCATCGTGGGCAAACGAGGCCACGAATACCTCATCCGCGACCCTGGAGGACGCTACAAGGACGGACTCTATTTCCTCTCCGAGTTCGGCAGCCCGATTGAGGCGCTCCGCTTTTACCGCCAAGTTGAACCGCCACCGGAACCCGGCGCAGCAGCTGCTGTTCCGAGCCTTGAAAGCTTGTCGCGTCGGCCATAGACCGCCGCGAAAACCTTTACGGCTCCCGCACGGGCAGGCCGGCCCGGCTCCAATCGCCGAAGCCACCGGCATTGACGGCATTGAAACCTTCCTTGCGCAAAATAGACGCCGCGACCCCCGACCGCGCGCCACTCGCGCAGTAAAGGATCAGCTCTTTGTCCTTGTTGGCTTCAAGCACCGTTTTCCATTGCGCCCGGGGGCCGCGCAGATCGCTCAAGGAGCAAAGCAAGGCCGGCCCGGCCACCCCGCCGGTCCATTCGTCCGGCTCACGCACGTCGATCAGGACCGCCGTGGAGGCCTTGACCCGCTCATCGGCTTCGCCCGCGGTGATCGATGGGCCCGCCATGGCCCGCTTGACCACGACAAAGGCAACCACGAGCAGAATGAGCAGGATGAGGATTTTCATAAATATCTCCACTCGGGCCGTTTTAGGCTGGGCTCAACCCTCAAAGGTCGGCGTGTCCTGCCGCAGGGTCTCACCTTGGAAAAATCCGGGCCGGTGCCAGGCGATGATCATCATGACCACGACACCAAGGAAGATGATGCCCACCCCAAGCAAAAAGACGAGGCCCACCCCGAAGACGGAGGATCCGCTGCCGAAGGCTGGGTTCATGCTGTCATAGGCGGTCTGGAGAAAGACCGCAGCGAGGATAAGACCTCCCGCGAGAGGCGCGGCGCCGCGCAGGAAAAAGTTTCGTGCGCCATGGAAGAGGGTCTGCCGGAAATAATAGACGCAAGCAAACGCGGTGAGCCCATAGTAGAAGCAAATCATCATGCCCAAAGTGAGAATGGTGTCGGCCAGCACATGGTCGCTGACCACATGCATGAAGGCATAGAAGACGGCCGCAGCCAACCCGGCGACAACGGTCGCGTAGCCGGGCGAACGGTATTTCGGATGGATCCAAGCAAATCGCTCGGCGATGGCGCGGTAGTGGCCCATGGCCAGCAGGGTCCGCGCCGGGCTGACCACGGTGGATTGCAACGAGGCGATGGAACTGGCCAGCACCGCGAGAGAGACCAGAATGGCGAAAGGTCCCATGACCGGACCGGCCATCGCGGCAAGCACGTTCTCGCGGGTCGCGGCATTGCCCAGCCCCAACCCGGTGTCGCCGAGCCCGGCAAAGCGCATGGTCGAAACTGCGACGGCGAGATAAAGGGTAAGCGTGATGAGAATGACCAAGCCCGCCGCCCGGCCCGGGGTGCGTGCCCCATCGGTCGCTTCCTCATTCAAGGTCAGGCAGACATCCCAACCCCAGTAGATGAAGATGGAAAGCGAAAGGCCTGCCGCGAACGCGGCAAAGGAACTGACGGAGAGCGGATTGAGCCAATCCCAGGAGAACGGCAAGGCCGGCGCATCACCTGCGGCTTGCCAAGCGGCGATGGAATACCAGACGAGCACCACGACCTGCAGGATGACGAGCGAGTATTGCACCGCCTTGGTCGCAGTCGCCCCGCGGTAGCAAACCCAGACCGCCGCGCCCATGAGGACAAAACAGGTCCCTATATTGACCAGTAGATTATGCGACCAATGCGCGATGGCGGGAGCACGGATAATCTCCGCGATTAGCAGGTAGAAAAATTCCACCGCGATGCCGGCCAGGTTGGAGAGCACGATGACCGTGGCCGAGACCAGCCCCCACCCGCCGAGCCAACCGACGTACGGACCGAACGCTTTGGTCGCCCAGGTGAAGGAGGTGCCGCTGTCCGGCGCATCGGCATTCAATTCGCGGTAGCCCAGGGCAACAAGCAGCATGGGAATGAAACCGACAAGGAAGACGGCCGGCATGTGGCTGCCCACCACGGACGCGGTCGGCCCCATCGTCGCGGTCAGGGCATAAGCCGGGGCGATGACCGAGACTCCGAGGGTGGTGATGGCCAGCATACCCATGGACCCTTCGGCCAAGCCCTTACGACTGAGTTTGCTTGTGGCTTGTTCCGACATCAGAATATGCGCCAGAGGAGATACCCCAGAAACGCTGCCGCCGCCATGTCATTTCGTTGCGTCCCGATGCTCTTAGTGGCCCTTGCCTTGCCGGCCGCGCCTGTTGCGGCGCAGCAGGAAATCAAGGCGCCCTTCGGTATGCAGTGGGGCGAGCCTCAAGGGCGCATCAAGGATGTGGTGGGCAAGGCCAAGGCCAAGGTGGTCGAGGAGCGCGGCGCGGGACCGCGCGAGGTTCTTGTCGTGGAGGGCATCGTGCAGGAAGGCCTCAAACGCACACTTTTTTATTTCACTAACAACGGACTGAGCGAAGTCGAGCTGCAATACGACCGCGAGGGCTGGGGCGATGAAAAGGTCAAAGCATGGGTGGCCACGATCAAACGCGAGGCCGACCGCAAATACGGGCCGGGCCGCATTTATGCCGATGAAACCGGCAACGAGAACGGATTCCGCCACACGCTCAAAGCATGGATGTGGGTGCAAAATTTCGTCTCGTTACGGCTTGTCCATTACAGCGCGCAGAAAGAAAACGAAACCATGCGGCGGGTCAGTCTGCATTATTGCGCGGAGTGACGAGGGGTGCCGGCCGCAGGCGGGCAGCGAGAAGGAATGGCCGCTCCTAAAACATCTCGGCCGCGAATTTCTTCGGGTTAAAGGGAGCGAAGTCGGTTTCTTTCTCACCCGTGCCGACGAAGCGCACCGGGACACCGAGTTCCTGCTGCAAGGCGACCGCTGTGCCGCCACGGCCGCTGCCGTCGAGTTTGGTCAGAATTGCCCCGGTCAATCCGCAAGCCGCCTGGAATTGCTTGGCCTGCTCCAGCGCGTTGGAACCGGTCGTGGCATCCAGCACGATGAGCACCTCGTGAGGACTCTCCGGATCACGCCGCGCCAGGACGCGCTTCACCTTGGACAACTCCTGCATGAGGTTGTGCTTGGTATGCAAACGGCCCGCCGTATCGCAAAGCAGGAAGTCTGCTTTGTCCCGCACCGCCGTCTCGTAGGCGTCGTGGCAGACCGCGGCAGGATCGCCCTCATAGGCACCGCGAACAACAGGGATGTGTAATTTTTCTCCCCACGCCGCGAGTTGCTCGATGGCCGCCGCGCGGAAGGTATCGGCCGCAGCCATCACCACCGAATTTCCCCCGCGGCCGAGCAGGGCACCCAACTTGGCCAGGGAAGTCGTCTTGCCCGTGCCATTGACTCCGACTATGAGCAGCACACGAGGACGCCCCGGCAGGGGAAGGAGCGGCGGAAAGGGCTCGGGCAAAAGTCTGGTCAACTCCGCGCGGGCCTCGCGTTCGACCTGGTCGGCGGTGGCGGAGAACCCGGTGACGGCCTGCAACGAGGCCACCAGCTGCATGGTTGTCTTCACCCCGAGGTCGGACTGCAGGAGCAACGATTCGAGCTCATCCCAATCGACAGGCCTTCCGCGGAAACGCTCCGCGATGGCGCGCAAAAATCCCACCGCCATGATCAGGAGGCCGCGTGCGAGTCGCGGCCGATTTCTTTACGCACGCGATCAAGCACACCGTTGGCAAAGCGGGCGGACTCTGCTGTGGCCAGATTGCGGGCTATCTCGATTGCTTCATTGATCGTCACCGCGGGCGGAATGTCGGGCCGGGCCAGCATCTCGGCTACGGCCAGGCGGAGGATGGCGCGGTCGACCGCACCAAGGCGCCGGAGATCCCAATTTTGCAGCGCGGCGGCCAGCAAGGCATCAATCTCGGGCAAACGGCCGAGCGCATGATCGAGGAGTTCGCGGGCAAAAGGTGCCAATTCTTCCTCGGCAAGGGGCGGCGAGGAATCCTGCGCCACGGGAACCAGAACGCCGCGCATCTCGCAACCATAGAGTTGCTGCACGGCATGGATGCGGGCTTGGCGGCGGTTTTCTTTGGACACGGTGCGTGGAGAGCGGTCAACGCAAGGACGCCGGGGGTTTGAATTTCTCCTTCACCCTCAGCATGGCGAAAGCGGCGCGGGCCGCCTCGATACCCCGGTTGAGTTCCCGGCCAAGGCAACGCTCGCGCGCCTCTTCCTCGCTGGAGACAAGAAGAACTTCGTGGATCACCGGCAAGGTATACTTCAGCGCCACCTGCTGCAAAGCATGGCCCACGCTCAAAGCGATGAATTCGGCGTGCTTGGTCTGGCCCTGGAGAATGAGACCGAGCGCAATGACAACATCGCACTTGCGGTTCGCGGCCACCATTTCAGCCACGACAGGAATCTCGAACGAGCCGGGGGCGCCGAAAAGCTCGACCACGCTGTTCGGGTCGATCTTGTAAAGTTCCTTGCAGGTGTTGTTGATCAACCCCTGCACGAATTCCGGGTTGTATTCGCTGGCCACGATGGCGAAGCGGGGAGCCGAAACGGCATGCAGCTTCGGCGGACGGGTCGGGAGTTTGTTCGACATGATGCTTTATGATGGAAAATCGGGACGGGCGGCAATCAGAGAAGGTGACCCATTTTGCGCTTTTTCGTTTTGAGGTAGCGTTCGTTCTCAGCGTGGGGCACCGACTTGATCGGAACGCGCGCGGTGATTTGCAGGCCGTGGCCGGAAAGGCCGACGACTTTGCGCGGGTTGTTGGTCATCAAGCGGATCTTGCGCACTCCGAGGTCGGAAAGAATCTGCGCGCCCATTCCGTATTCCCGGAGGTCCGTGGGGAATCCGAGTTTGCGGTTGGCCTGCACCGTATCCAGACCGTCTTCCTGCAACTTGTAAGCGTGGATTTTGGCCGGTAGCCCGATACCCCGACCTTCCTGCCGCATGTAAAGAAGGATGCCTGTTCCGTGCTGCGCGATCTGCCGCATGGCTTGGTGCAATTGCGATCCGCAATCACAACGGCGCGAGCCAAACACGTCACCGGTCAGGCACTCGCTATGCACGCGGACCAGCACGGGTTGCTTCGGGTCGATTTTGCCGCGGACCAGGGCAAGGTGGTGTGCTCCGTCGGTCAGCGAGCGGTACAGATAAAGATCGAAGTCGCCGTAATCGGTCGGCATGCGCACACATTGTTCGCGCTCCACCAATTTCTCGCGGCGCCTGCGATAGGCGATGAGATCACGGATGGAGCACATCTTCAGCTTGTGCTTGCGGCGGAACTTCTGCAGATCGTTGAGCCGCGCCATCGAACCGTCTTCGTTGAGGATCTCGCAAATCACTCCCGTGGCATCGAGTCCGGCCAGACGCACCAGATCAACTGCCGCCTCGGTGTGGCCCGCACGTTGCAGGACCCCACCTTCCCGCGCCTGCAGGGGGAAAACGTGCCCGGGCTCGGTCAGGTCGGCCGGACCGCTCTTCGTTCCGGCCAGCATGCGGATCGTTTTGGCACGGTCCCGCGCACTGATCCCGGTAGTCACACCTTTTGCCGCATCGACAGAGACCGTGAAATCGGTCCGATGCAATTCGCGGTTGTGCGCCACCATACGCTGCAAACCGAGTTGCCGCGCACGCGTCGCGGTAAGCGGGACGCAAATAAGACCGCGGCCGTTTTTGGCCATGAAATTGACCGCCTCGGGCCTCACTTTGCTCGCGGCCATGACCAGGTCGCCTTCGTTCTCGCGCTCGGCATCATCGGTCACGATGACCATCTTGCCGGCACGCACGTCCTTCAGAACGGACTCGATGGAATCAAAGGCGCTTTTGCTCACGGCCATTCAGTAAAGCACCCGCGAACCCGTTGGGCAATGTCCGCCGGGGGCGGAAGGCATTGATTTTCGGTGACCGGGCGTTAGCCTCAAATCATTATGTCTCTCATACGCGGCACACTTATTGCCACCCTGCTCTTCCTCGCCGCCGGAGTGGTCCCGGCCGCGGCTGCGAGTTGGATCATCTTGGACGACAACACGGGACACGTGCTCGCCGCCTCCGGGCAGAACGAAAAGCGCCAAATCGCGAGCCTGACCAAAATCGCCACCGCCATGGTCGTGCTCGACTGGGCGGAAGCTTCGGGGACTTCGTTGAGCACTTTGGTCAGCGTGCCGTCCGAAGTCGGCGGAGTGGGCGGGGTCAATCCCTGCCAACTTCAACCCGGCGACCAGATCTCCCTGCGTGACCTGCTTTACTCGGCCATGATGAGTTCCGACAACCACGCGGCCTACACTCTAGCGCAAAATGTGGGCGGGCGTTTACCCAATCCGCAGGCCCTCTCACCGGTAGACAATTTCTCCGCGCACATGAACGCCCTGGCCCGCAAGCTCGGCATGAAGCGTTCGCTTTTTCTCAACCCGCACGGCTTGGACAACCTGTCACCTCCCCCGCATTCGACCGCGGCGGATCTTGCCCGTCTGACGCGCTACGCTTACAGCCGTGCGGGATTCAACTTTTATGTCTCGCAGCCCACCCGGGAAATTTCCATCCAGGGAATTGACGGAGCCACGCGCGGGTTCCTTCTGCGCAACACCAACGAATTGCTCGGCCGCGACGGCATCGAGGGAGTGAAGACCGGCCGCACCCGGCTGGCCGGTGATTGCATTGTACTGGCTGCCGACCGCGAGCCGGAAGCCGTGGAGCGCGACGGGCAAAAGATCGCCATTCCGCGGCGCATCATCGTCGTGCTGCTCGGATCAGCAGACCGTTTCTCCGAGGGCCTCGCACTAATCCAGCGCGGCTGGAGCCTGCATGAAAGCTGGTCCGCAGAGGGCAGACCGGTCAGTAAGCGCAGCACCCTCTGACCCCATGCCCGCCTCGCGTCTGGGCATCCTGACCGCCGGCGGCGATTGCGCCGGGCTCAACGCCGTGATCCGCGGCTTCGTTTGCGCTGCCGCGGCACGGAACCTTGAAGTGGTTGGCTTCCCCGAAGGCTACGAGGGCCTGCTTCATCCCGCGGGCGCGCGCCTGCTCACGCCGTCCAACACCCTCGGGATCGAAGCCACGGGTGGAAGTATTCTCGGGGCCACCAACAAGGGGCGTTTCCAGACGCGACGAGGTCCGGGCGGACAATCCATTTTGCCGGAACCGCTCGTCCGGGCCACCCGCCAAGCACTCGAGCAGAATCGGGTTGGCGCGCTTGTCGTGTTGGGTGGCGATGGTTCGCTCCGTACCGCCCTGCAATTGGCGCGTTCCGGGGTTCCCGTCATCGGCGTGCCCAAGACGATCGACAACGATCTCGATTCGACCGACGTCACTTTCGGCTTCGATACTGCGGTGACGCGGATTGCCGAAGCGGTGGCCAACCTTCGAACCACGGCCGAAAGTCACCGGCGCATCCTTGTGCTCGAGGTTATGGGACGCCACACGGGCTGGCTCGCCTTGCACGGGGCGGTGGCCGGCGGCGCAGAAATCGCCCTGCTGCCCGAATTGCCTTTCGATGGCGACCGCCTGGCCCGTTTCATCAAGGAATCGGAGAGGCGCGGACAACGCTCGCTGGTGGCTGTGGTGGCGGAAGGCGCGCGGGCCAAGGCCGGACGGCAGATCCGGAGACAAACATCGACGGGTGATAGCCGCCTCGGCGGCATCGGCACCTACGTGGAATCGCTGATTGCGGCACGCACCGGACGCGAGACCCGTTCGTGCGTGCTCGGCCACCTCCAGCGTGGTGGCGCTCCCGGCGCGTTTGATCGCGTCATCGGTCAACAATTCGGGGTCCGCGCCGTCGAGCTCGCCGCCGACGGGATGTTCGGGCGCATGGTCAGCTATCGCTTCGGGTCGGTCACCGATGTGGCCCTGGCCGACGCGGTCAACCGGACCCGCACGGTTTCCGAAGAAAGCCAGATCCTGCGCCATGCTCGCGCGCTCGGGATTTTTCTCGGGGAGTGAGGCCGGATCCTCAGAGCTTTTGCTTTGCCGCCGCGCACGGCAGGCGGTTGCCCTGGGCCCAAGCGCTACCCAGCAGAAGGCAACGGCAGACTGATCAAGGCACGCTGTCCTCCATCGCGGATTTCTCTCACGTGGCAGCCGTAGATTTCCGACAAAAGAGCGGGCTGCATGATTTCGGCCGCCGGTCCGCTGGAGTGAATACGTCCGGCGGCCAGCAGCACCACCTCATCGGCATAGTGGGCCGTGAGATTGAGATCATGGAGGATAGCCAGAACGCCATGTCCGGCCCGGGCCAGACGCCGTGCTTCACCGAGGAGTTGGTGCTGGTGCAAGGGATCGAGGCTTGAAACCGGCTCGTCGAGCAAAAGCAGACCCGAAGTCTCCGCACCGGATAGTTGCGCGACGGTGCGGGCAAAAGCCACCCGCTGCCACTCCCCGCCGGAAAGACGCGAGCAGTCGCGTCCAGCGAGGTCAAAAAGATCCATCTGCCGCAGCATCTCCCGCGCGAGAGGGCGCGCATCATCCGCCGCATTATGGGCCAAACGCCCAAGTTCGACCGCCTCGAGCACGGTCATGCCGGAAGGACGGGCATTGTCTTGACGCATCACGGCACAGTGCCGCGCGCGCTCGGCCGGGCTGTAGCCCGAGATCTCACGTCCGTTGAGCATCACGCGTCCGTCGTCCGCCTTCAACAACCCGGACAGGACCGAGAGCAAAGTGGTTTTGCCGGCGCCATTGGGACCGATGACGGCAACGAATTTTCCCGGCGTTACAGCAAGTGAAACGTGATCAAGGATCGGTCGCGTGTCGCGTGACAGCGTGATCCCTTCCGCGACCAAAGATGGGACGTTCGGGATCATCAGGCGGACCAGGAAGACGGGCGGCGCAGGAGCCAGAGGAAAAAAGGGCCTCCGATGACCGCGGTGAGGATCCCGACCGCGAGTTCGGCCGGCGCCGCCAGAGTGCGTGCCCCGAGATCGGCCAAGACGAGAAGCATGGCGCCGAGCAACAAGGCTCCGGGCAGAACGAGTCGGTGCAGACCGCCGAGCAAAAGACGCGCCATGTGCGGAGCGACCAAGCCGATGAAGCCGATGGTGCCGGCAAAGGCCGTGGCTGCCCCGACCAGCAGGGCGGCGGCCACGATGATCTCGCGGCGCACCCGGACGACCGACACCCCGAGGTGCGCGGCCTGCTCCTCACCGAATTGCAAAGCATCGAGGGACCGCGCATTCCGCCAAAGGAGCATCCCGCCAATGGCGAGGAAGATGAGGAGGACGACCACCTGGGGCCATTGGGCTGAGGCGCAACTGCCAAGGGTCCAGAAGGTCATGGAGCGCAAGGCATCGTCGCTCGCCGAAAAGAGAAAAAATCCCAGCGCACTCCCCAGCATGGCGTTGAGCGCGACGCCGGCGAGAATAAGTTTGGCCGTGCCACCGGCCGCAAAGCCTGTGTTGAAAATTCCCAATACAAGAACCGCGAGCCACCCGCCGACAAAAGCGGCCAGAGGCAAGAGCCAACCGCCGAGCAGTCCTTCCCAACCAAAAAAGAAACAGACCACCGCACCCAAAGCGGCGCCGGCGCTCACCCCGATGAGCGCGGGGTCAGCCAGCGGGTTCCGGAACAGCCCTTGCACCCCCGCCCCGGCCAAGGCAAGGGCCGCCCCAACCAAGGCCGCGAGCAACACACGCGGCAGGCGGATCTCCCAAAACACGGCACGGACAATTTCCGGGACCTGGGCTGGAGCGGCGACGAGATTCCACAGGTCGGCGAGGCCGATGTTGACCGCGCCAAGGGCGGAAGCGGCCAGAAGGACAAGGGGAAAGAGCGAAGCGAGAAGCCAAAGTCGTCCATGAGCCCGACCCCGCCGACGCGAGTCGTTCTCCCTTGCCGTGTTCACGGCTGTCTCAGCGCCAACGCGACCTGAGTCGCGGCAGACGGGGTGCGCGGGCCGAAACCGAGGAAGGCCGCGTCGTCGACGCGAATAACCCGCAGTTGTCGACCGGCAGGCGTGGCGCCGAGGCCCGGCACGCGCGCCAGCAATTCGGTGTCATCACCACCCACGCTCTCCGAAACAATGACAAAATCAGGCGTGGCGGCGGCAAAAATTTCAGCCGAGAGCGGTTTGTAGCCGGTGAAGGAGGCAGCGACATTGCGCCCGCCACTGGCTTCGATCATGGCATGCGCCGCGGTCTCCGTGCCCGCGGCCATGAGGTTGCCACCATGGCGGGCCAGGAGAAAGACCACCCCGGGAAGTTCGCCTTCGTTGGCGGCCGTCGCGGCGCGGAGCGCCTGCACGTCGGCCTCCACCTGGGTAATGAGCTTTTCTCCGGCTTCCACCCGGCCGGCCGCCGCGGCAATGGCGCGGATTTTGTCGTCGATATTACCGAGGGAATAGCCGTTGGGAATGACCACCACGTCCACGCCCGCGGTTTTGATTTGCTCAAGCACGGCGGGCGGGCCGGCCTCCCCGGAAACGAGGACGAGGTCGGGTTTTTGCGAGAGGATACCCTCCGCACCAAGCATGCGGACGTAGCCGACGTCGGGTTTGTCGCGTGCTTGCTCGAGGTTTTTGCTCGAGGTATCGACCGCGACAATTTGCGGCCCGAGGCCGAGGCCGGAGACAATTTCGGTCACGGCCGCGCCAGCCGTGACAATACGGGCCGGCTCGGCACGCGCGCTGAGCGCGGTCAACAAGACGGATAGGATAATCGCCGGACGAAGCATCGGGCTGGAAACAGGAGCGGTCAGGCCACGTGGATTTCGTCGTCCAGCGCGGAAATCGCGTCGAACGTATCCTGTGCGGCTTTGACCATAGTGTCCTGCTCTTCGGACGACCAATCGATGGCATTCATGTCCTCGCGGAATTTCATCCACAGTCCACGCTGCGCTTCGCCGTGCGGGTCGAGGTATTTCATTCCCTCGCCATCCGTCTTGCCCCAGGCCTTGCCGAGGGCGCGGGCGATGAAACGGGCGCCGTTTTTGCTGCCCTCGAAAACATAATAGATGCCCATGAGTACGGCCGGCGACGGTGCTTGCTGGATGGTCCCGACCAGATTTTGCGCGCCCTTGAGCGGCTCGATCGTGGATGTCTCGACCCCCAAGTAGCCGAGATCGGCTTCGATGTTCGCGGTCTGGTAGAGACCTGGCAAGCCGAGATGGGAGAGGC
>Ga0247834_1005488_pt1 | contig 14980 bp, 13 predicted proteins | sample LaCruzMarch2015__8_FD_187118 | JGI IMG/M metagenome (GOLD analysis project Ga0247834, IMG submission 187118) | Freshwater microbial communities from meromictic Lake La Cruz, Castile-La Mancha, Spain - LaCruzMarch2015_12m | ecosystem: Environmental > Aquatic > Freshwater > Lake | place: Spain... | reverse complement strand
TTATTGTGTCGGCGACATGACTGAAACATGTCGGCGACATGTCGCCGACACGACACAGAATGTCGCCGTTTGGGCAAAAAAACGACACGCCGACATCCGACATGTGGAGCTAAGCTGTACTGCCTATACGTCGTTGACTATTACCACCAGCTGCCGCATTCGCCGCCACACGTCCATAGACGTAGGTAAATGCATTAATAGCACTTGGATTATAATCTGCAGGAACGGATGCAAGTGGAAGCTTTGTCAACGGCGTGGCTTCCAATATTGTTGTCTCTGATTTCCGCAACGGACAAATTTCAAATTCAATTGGCAAAACATCAGCGGATCCGGCATTATTGAATATTTCATTAAGTGTATTCATAGCCGTAGTCTTGTCTTTAGAGTAGACAGCAAACCAAACCTTTTTATCATTGTTCCAACTCCAAAATTTGAGCAAGGCCACATGAACACCTCTACTATAATACGGAATACCAAACATTTGGTTAGTACATAAGTAAAAGATGAATGTAAAAGAAACTGTGCATAATTCACAGGATCTTACCTTCCAGTACGACTATTGATCAACCCAATATCAGTACGACTATTGAACAACCCAATATATGTCCATGATGAGCATGGATCATAATTTGTTCGAATTGCATAACTTGATCCAAAACCTGAATCGTGGAAATCACATGTCATCATGACAAGTCCCAGCCAACCTTGTGTAGCTTGATTACTGTGTGCAATGCACAGGTTAATGGTATTGGGTGCTACCTTCAATTCCATCCGTACATACCCTGCATCGTTTATTTGCGTATCATTCCAAGATGATACCATACAACTTTCAGAGTAACACGCTGTGGTTGTCGTACGACAAGGTAATGGAATGGGTTCATATGATGTATGATTCACAATCAATGCACCATTCACAAATGTTGTATAGCCCTTGGTTTCGTATAATTGCTTAAGCAATGGTGGCATCAGTAGAGGTGCCCCATTTGCATAAAGAAAGATGATCGTTGTTGTTAACATCGTTGTAGTTCAATGTATCATCACCTGACCGTGGTTCGAGTACATATCTCAAAGCACTCGGTCGTACACCCATCCAAGGTGTGTTGAGGTAGTTATATTCTGTATTGATAGTGGAGAGAGGATTGCTAGGGTCGGCAAAGTTATGAATCATTTGAGTATAACAATCCCATTGCCACAATTGCTATACTTATTTATATACTGGACAACACGGAGAGATCATTACGAGCGTGAGCAGAAAGAAAGACAGATGGCAGCAACAGATATTTAACTCAAAAATCAACAACTAACCATGATGGGAGACGTAAACGTATTCGGAACATGTGCCTGTGTTCCCCAGGAGGCAAATATGCATGAATTGTCCTTGCAATATTTACCCAAACGTGAGTAGAAGGGAGAGGTTGACGTATAGTTCCTGTCTTTCTGATATGCCCCCCCCTGATGAATGAAGAAGGGATTTTGTTTTGTATTTAGTGATAATGGAACAGCCACCGATTGCTGAACCTCATCAATCCATGGAGCATAGGCATTCTCCTGAGGTGGGAGAGTCTCACCATGCATATGTGGGAAAAAGTGACTGTACATGTTACCACCTGTCCCGATTCGCATCAAACACGACCGATTGCCTGTATCATTATGAGACATAATGGCTTGAAGCATCATCCCCTGCTCGTATGGAGCAAAGGCGATTTTCCACGTTGAAAGGTTATTGGTACCGGGCCAATCAAAGCTGAATTGTTCTTGCTGTCTGTTCTGGAGTATTGCATTCAGTTGGCGCATGGCTAATGTATGAATGGAGAATATCATCCAGGATTGCTTCATCTATGACGTCTCTGTCTAATGCCGATGCTACTAGAGCAAACGCAAGGCCTGACACTAACTACTTCATCTCTCATCTCCAATGTTTAGATTCTTTGTGAGGAGTAGTGTAGATGCTGGGTGATGTAACACCGAGTATGTGCGCGTGGAACGTGGAACCAGATGGAGAGCGGTATTCGATCGAGACGTGAGTGAAGAGCAATGCGGCCGCACTAGTATTCGTCCAGGTTGTGTGGGTGCTACGAGTTTTAGACCTATTTTTGCGCAGCCCGATTCTAAGATAAAATCCAATAGGTGTAATTTAATTGTTAAATGTTAAGTATATCATTTACCGGTCCAGCCGAGTATTCAGTCGTTTAAATCACACCCTTCCGATCATTTCTATATATCACACCTCTGTTCGGAAACCAAGGCATCATTGACTATTTGCACGTCAATTATCGGGAAGGGTGCATATGCTGGACTACCTTTTGCGTTAACAGAGCAAATTCTTGCGTGGTCGCGATAAGTTATCGCGCCACATTAACAGCAAAGTTCAAGCACTCCCTTCCGATCAGTTTGATATATGACACCTATGGTCAGAAGCATGTGTGTCATCATATATTAGACAAATATGGTGCAGGTGGAAGGGTGAAAACGAAGGCTCTGGACGCTGGACGTGCCTCTCGGCGTGCCAAAGCAGACATGCAAAGGGTACCAAGTGGTACAGTTTCACGTCTTGCAATGATCAAATCACATGCGGCTACAGATAGCTATCGCGCGTATGAAGCGAGGAGGCTTAAATAGAGTTTAATGTGAATCTAAATGATATTATTATTGATAATCCTATTAATATGTGCATAAGAAATCTAACCCAAAAATAGGGTACCGTCAGCGTGAATTTTCTCCGGCTGTGGTGGACGTATGCCCTCGACCCAGCACATCGCCGCGTCGCCCATGGTGTCAGGGTCACGGCGATATGCTGGTCAAGGGCATACGTCCACCACAGCCCATGATAGGGCCAGCGCGGCGCAACACCATGGCTCGGGGACCACACCCTGATATTTGCTCTCTGAGACCTGAGAGTGGATGTTGTTGGTATAGGAGGTGGATATCTGTTAGTTCTTTTGATTAAGGCCCCCCACACACTTCATACTCATAACAGGTCTTCTTTATTCATATATTAAGTGTTTCAGCACATTGAACAGTGGCTACCGGTCATAAGGATGCCGCCACACCCTGATATTTGCTCTCTGAGACCTGAGAGTGGATGTTGTTGGTATAGGAGGTGGATATCTGTTAGTTCTTTTGATTGAGGCCCCCCACACACTTCATACTCATAACAGGTCTTCTTTATTCATATATTAAGTGTTTCAGCACATTGAACAGTGGCTACCGGTCATAAGGATGCAGCCCTACCCCAATATCTGCTCTCTGGGACCTAAGAGTGATGCGCTAGAAGGTGGAGTCTCTGTAGGAATATGACCACTACCAGCATATAAACAACATCAAACAAAACACTTTTTATATGTGTTGACTGGATGTGATATGAGTATGAAGTTTGCGAGGGCCCCCAATCATCAAATCCCACAGCTATGCCCTTGTGTTTGTTGTATAGGGTTAAGGGTTAGCTACCTACTACTGTTTGAACAACACAGTGGAGTTACATCCTTATGACAGCCCATCACAGTAAAAGGTGCTAAAACAATTCTTATTATATATAGTGTGGAAGTGCAGTCCACACTACAGTGATTCCCCACCTTAACCATGACATAGTGGTCAGATAGGTGTTATCATGGTGCCAAGTGAAAGTGACATGCAGATGCTGGAACAGTGTTTAGTACAACCTTATGACCACTACGAGCATATAAACAACATCAAACACCTTTTACATGTATGGACTGGATGTGATATGAGTATGAAGTGGGTGGGGGTACCATTGATAGCATACTATCTATGCCCTTTGATTGTCCTACTAGAAAGCCTCCAGTTCGTACCCCAACTTTACTTATCTTAATACGTAATTATCTATTTTGTGAGCCGATAGGAACTCCGCATTGAGAATAGGAATTCATACCACAGATGCCTGTGGCCGAAAGCACAAAGGATAAAGGATGACAGAAGATGATGTCCTACCACCACAACCGCCGCTACCCCAGCCTGATCAACGCTTAGCGAAGTCTAAGAAGAAGAGCAATGGCTCTGATGGTAGCAGTCGTAGTAATAAGAAAATGCGCGAATGCATTTGTCGAACCCCCACGCTATGCCGTGACTTGACATATCAGTGGTCACGTATAGGAGAAGGGAGGTATGTCGATTATATCCTACTCCCTCCTCCCCCTCCGACGGCACTAGCACCACAATCTACCGATGGAGATGTGATGATGACTGGTGATACGATGAAGGAACCGACTACTACCAAGGGGGGGAAACATGGATTTGCATTCCGTAATGTTGTGTATCATGGTTTAGGCCACGATGATAATTGCGCAGAAGGTGGAGGGATGAATAATACCAACGATGGAAGTTGCGGAGGGGGATTTGGGAGCGTTAATGCAGCAGCAACAACAACAAAAACAACAACAACAATTGTCGCAGAAAAAGAAGGAGCAGTAGTAGTAATGACCAATAATGATGATACCAACAATAATACCAACGACATTCAAAGTAACAATGACACGAATAAGACTGTAACGATCAAGAGAAAGAACGAATTTATTGCCATGGTACACTTCGATCCACGTATAATTCCCTTTCTACGACGTGATGGTATCGATCCTCTATGGAGTAGTACAGTTTGTAAAAGGAAGAAAGTGGACAAATGGCGTGTACCACTACATGTTGGACGTGAAATTGGCTATACTGATGACTATCTATGTCCAGATGCAGACTCGACGGGTACTATGACATTCTTTGCGGTGCCGAATTATAATTTAGATGTTGCAGCCGCCACACTCAAATTGGCAATGACAACGTGGAACGATACTTTACGACAAGTTCGTAATGAAGATGCTGCATTATTAGCTGCAGCCGAAGAAGCAGCAACAACAACAAGAAATAACGAGGATGAGTTAGGAGCGAAAACAAAGTTGGTAAAGGATGATAATCCTAAAAAGAAGATGGTCGCACGGATGCAACACATAAATCAAACAAATGCTACTTTGAAGAAAGAAAATATTGAATTACGTTCACGTTTATTACAAAATGACACAATACGTAATACATTACTAATACGGTCTATCAAACTTACACGTGTACATGATCGATTATCCCAACGTGTGGAACGGTTAGAAAAAAATGTCAAACAGACTGCCAAGAAACGTGCTAGAGAAAAGTCAAGAGATGATGAATTTTTGGGTAAGATAGGTGTAGGGGATGATAATGGTATTACTACTACTACCCCCACCAAGACGAGGAGGGCCAAGAGTACTAGTACTACAAAAGAAGGCAATGCTGCAATATCGACGACGAATACAACTGGGAAGGAAACCAAACGCGGTAAACGTAATAGTGATGCACGTATGGATCGTGCCGTAGAAGCCAAATTTCATGATCCATCCTTATCGGCCGAAGAGGCATTACGTATTGGTGGATTCGTCTTTTCGACTACTACTGCTGTACCACCACCTGTCATGCCATTTTTTAGCGGTGGTAGTGGTGGTGTTGATGGAAGTGGTATTTTGATTATTAAGACAGGTAATGGTGGTAACAACAAAGGTGGACGAGATGCAACGATTGTGGATACAGACAATATTAGTTTAGCACAACGAAAGAATAATTTATTACGTAGATTACGTTTACGAAGGAATGCCGCATTTGAGGCTGCGGCAACTGCGGTGAGTGCCGTACAACATTTGGACAGTGCCAATGTAAATGTCGGTTTACAGTGGGGAGGAGAAAGTGTGTAATGATGATGATGAAAAAAAGTGAACATGAAAGAAATTACATAGATGATAGATTTGTTTTCGTTATCGGTATCTAATCACTTACACAGCTGTTACAATTTCTACGCTGCGATATCTGTTTTCTACTCAGCTATTTGTGTTTTCATGAATCAAATCTTCAAACTTTGTCATAGTCAAATGCATATAATCATCGTACCAACGAAGGAGATTGTTTTGTAATTTGTCCAACTCCACAGGATCGGACAACAGTCTCTCAACAGTAGGGAATAGATCATCCCACGTATCGAGTATAACCAGTGGTGCTGTGTACCAGTGCTCCATGGCATCCGTACAAGGATGTTCTTTCGCTCCTCTATGATCCCAAACCCCTCTCATGTCATCCTTCGTCAGGATGGGGATTGATCCAGCCTCAATTGCCTCATATAAACGAAAGCATTCGGGATTATGTCCCGCGGGGGAGAGAGTAAAAGCACTATCAAGCACCACTTGCATGTAATCATCGCTATTCAGTTGTTCAGTTGAGTTACTCTTCGTATCTGGACTCCACTGTTTTGCCATGACACTAAAGATTGGATGCGGCCAAGCAGATTCTTCGATCGTCTCTATGATCATATTGGCCAATTTCTGTCGAGTAGGATGTGTATTCTGGCTAAAGATTGCATTGAATGCAAATTTGCGCTGTGAGGATGGAAGGATAGTGAATTGGTCACCTCTACCAGCTTTTTGTTTTATCAATTGAAAGGAATCCCAAGAATCTTTTCGTGGTCCCAGTGGGAGGTAGCCTCTCGCCTTATTCGCATTTGTCGTGTAGTACTGTCGTATGTCATATGGCTCCTGTATTCTGTTACAAAACTCATCGTTTAGGATTACGGTCATGCATTGTGGGTAGGCACATTTCAATTGTTCGTGTGGACAATACTTGGATACTGCAAGGCATGGAAGATGAGGGAGTGGAGTAGGATCTGCCAGGTCGTTTCCTGCTGTGCAATTGAGATTGCATTCTGAAAAACCCGCTATGTTAAACTGCAATTTCCCATTGCCATAATGTTGAAGGACATCAGTACTGAAAATACTCATAGCAGGATTATATTTGTTACCCACCTGAAAGACAGATATTTTAACTGCTGCATCATCATTCACTATGTCGCGTACAATTGTTGTTATCGTCTTTGGATCTTGATATTCATATTGATGGTTTGCTGTCTTTGACAAAAGAATCAAAGTAGTAGTGACAAGGACGCCCGCATTCTTTTTCCAGTTCGCCATCATTGCATGAAGGCATTGTCCTCTATTTGGATGTAGAAGCAGCCTCATTCACTTTATTCAATGCTTAATGCTTGTGTTCACTGGTCATTTCGGTCTTCCTCTAAATGAAAATCTCGGGAGCACAACATTGATCTCCAAATTCCAAATCATTGTTTTCTTTGTCTTAAAACCTACTACTACTAATTCCTTTGTATAATTATACCAATAGTCCTCCAGGAAAAAAGACAAATGTGTGACTTGGTAAACCTTCTGAGCTCTTCGTCCTGATCGTCCTACCTACATCATTCACGGATCACGGAGTCATTTCTCACGACATTGATATAATTCTCACCTCTGGCCCTTCACCACAGTGCTGCTACCATGAACGACGACAATAATAGTGATGATCAGCGTGTCACCCGCTCCTCTGTCTTCCGCATCGGAATGGGCATGCTTGGTATCCTATCCTTCCTGACTGCCAATCATTTTTTTGGCACCGCACATGATGACTCTTCCTCACTCCAACATCATCGACGCCTTGCATTGCGCAACGATTACAAAACGGTTATTGCCCGTGTACCACAGCCTCTCAAAGTCAGAGGACAGTATGATGAAACCTTGAAGGATGATGGCGTTAGTTTGGAGAAATTCAATTTTATCAACAGCCGTCTTGCTGGTAAGCCAGGTGTGATGAACATCGATGGTAAAAAGGGGGACCTACCTTTGGAGTATTCCTTGAGGGATGTCATAGATAGTGATATCATGGCAGATGTGCTTCATCCGGTGGTTAAGGAACAAGCGGATCATATGCTTCTCGAGAAGCATATCAAAGCGAAACAAGGCTGTTCCAGCGTTGGTGCGGATGTGCTCGATAGCGGCGGATGGTGCTTAACGCCAAATACAGGTCCACAGGCAACTAGTATCATTGGTTATAACGACAACAAGATTGTGATACCAAATAATCATATTGTTGCATCACCTCGCATAGTTGGTGAGCTATTAACATTCATCGAAGACGAGAGGATCACTTCTATTAACGATTTCGGAGCTGGTGTTGGTCAATACAAGTCAGAGATTTTACAAAAGCTTCCTAATTTTAATTGGAATTCGTATGATGGGGCCGGTAATGTTGAGGAATATACGAATGGATTTTTGAAGTGGTTCGACTTAACATTGCCACTCGAACTTCCTAAGGCTGACTGGGTTATTTCTTTTGAGGTGGGGGAACATGTCCCGAATGAATTTGAAGGGATGCTTATCCGTAATTTACACCATCATAATTGCAAGGGTATTATTTTAAGTTGGGGTACACTAGGCCAGACTGGACACTCACACATTAACAACCACTCGAATGATTACATCATCTCTGTGTTCAATGAGCTTGGATACGTTGAAGATTTGGATCTGAAGGCCAGGCTTCGAAACCGCCAAGGTAATTATCGTTGGTTTACCGGATCGGTTATGGTTTTCAGACGCTCAGTTGCCTCTTCAAGTCTTGGTTGCTCTCATTAAAAGCGTATTGGATTACTATGAATGATGGGAGTGATGTTGTTGCAGCTAGATGTTGTGAGGTGGTGGATGTAAAAACGATGATCTATATATCCCTCCAATAAAATATGCAAGTAGAAGTAGGCTTGATGTGCCATAATTAGTCAATATTACTCAATCTATGTAGCAAAGAAATGAAATGTATCTTCATGATCTAAATATGTAGTAGTCTTTGTTTGTACACAACGCTCTTTTTTTACAGTTCCCGCCGTGGTCATAACGAATTGAGATCATACGACGTCCTAGCGGGGGCCTACTAGCAGATCCTTCCTTGGTATCTTGAGACGCCTGCTAGTGCAACCTGAGCCGTGTAAATCGGATACCTCACCTGAAACAACACATTGCTATTCTGCTGCAAGTTATTATTAATAATGCTATCCACCAAAGAAGATCTTCACCAGAAAGTATGCGTAGTTACTGTCACATGCTACCCCAATCTTTCGGACATACGTTTCCAACTCGCACTGGATTTATGTCAATTGGCGTCTCAACTTAAAATTACACTTTGGATAGTCGATAATTCACCCAATCATGCTATTGTGCGTGATAAATTTATAGCGGCCGGTAAAGTTGAAGGTGGGTTGGCTTCTAATGATGATGGGTTTATTCATGTTGAGCGTCAAGATACAACGCATTATGCAGGCAAGGGAGGGGCCATACGGCAGGGTATTAAAAGTGCCTCTTCGTGGCTTGATACACAAACTATTAGCACTGCTACATTGTTTAGTCCACCCACAACAACCAGTACTGCTATCATGTATATGGAACCAGAAAAGGTGGACTTACTTAATCATATCCATCATATTGTTGAACCCATATTATCTGGCAATTATGATGTAGTAGTCCCTACAAGGAATGAAGAATTATTCCATACGACGTATCCCAAGGAACAATTCCATAGTGAAATGTTTGGCAATATGCATTTTAATAACTTGGCAAAACAAGTCGCTGGGTTTCAAGGGGGATGGGGAGAAAAACCAACTAAATTAGATTGGCTATTTGGACCATTTGCTTTCCATACACGTCATTCGGACAGTTGGTTAAATTACACTGGTACTTCTTGGGATGCACAAATGATCCCGTACGTCCGGGGTGTGAAAAATCAATATTGGAAAATTATATCGGTGACAGTTGATTTTTGTCATCCCAAGGTTATGAAAGAACAGGAGGAGGGTGATCCAGTCTTTACTAGTAAACGACTTGGACAATTGAATTTATTATTTGATGTACTGGGTACAAACGAATTATCGCATAAATAAGTAATTAACTAAAACTATGTAAAGACAACTTCCTTAAACCAACAAGGCAAAACTTCCCTCTGAAATCATTGCATGCTCACCATTACAATCGCCTCGGAGTCTTGCATACTGTACATGACTAATGCGCATGTAGTACAAAACACCTACTATCATGATAAACCATGATACACATAATGATGCTATCGCAATACGAGAGTCATTCCCACCTTGATTATAAAAGTAATTATCTTCCTTCTGCCATGATGAGCTAATTGCCATTAAAGCAAAGTCATACGTCCCATGAAAGATAACCGATGGCAAAACTATCCGACCAAGACGAAACGACGTATCCTTCTCAATATCACGACGACAGACGTATACACTTTGGATAGCAGCTGCGATTGGATGGATAGGGAACATAGACTTGAAGAATAGTGTTGCAATTTCAGATCCAATGCTAGGACGCCACCCGTTGGTAATAAATATATCAAACAAATTTTCAGCACATGCATAGCCCATGGCCACAGCTACCATTGCCACGGTCACACCTGCTCGGATTGAAGTTAGAGGACGACGTTGCAGTGCTGGATTAAAGGCAGTAGCAGCATTAGTCCCTCTTGCAAGTTTTGTCCTAATACGTGGTACTGATCCTCCGTTAGCGTCATCAGTTTCATCAGCATCATCAGCATCACCGTCCTCTCCATCTCGTTCAAGTTGAAATCGCAATGTTGCCTTGGCCTTTTCAAGCTCTTTCTCGGAACAAAAGTCAGGATGGTCCACTGCTATAAATGCAAAGTATTTACAAATTTCTTCAACGATGGCTGTAGTTAGATAGCAGGATATAAAGATGTACACTATTCTTGCCATGGGATGACGGATAAAGTAACCATCAAGTACATCACTTTCTGCAGTAAGTGAACGACCATGACTGCTACCACTAACTCCAAAGTACTGAAGATGTCGATGACGACTGCCATCCATCATAATCTTCATCCCACCCATACCTCCTCCCACACCACCATATCCACTATCCTCAACTTGTGTTGGGTTTTTCACAATCATAACAGACAGCATGAACAATGCATATCCCAATGCCTCAAGAGTAAAGACCGTACTTGAACATAATACAAAGCCACAAGCAAAGTATTTAACAACGGCATCAATACTTAAATCAAATCTATGCCATCCCCAGTGAACGGAGTACATTACCACAAATGATTGTATAAATGTAGCAAATAGTACAGCCATGTCTGATATATTCCAATATCCCACCCATTTTGATATACTAATAATAAGTAATGATATCAGTATAACCTTGAACGTAGTCAATATCAACTTTGATAATTCAGACAAAGCACACCAATGCTCCCAAAAATTTGACACAGAACATGTCCGTAATTCCAATATATGTGGATAGTAGGTAATAAATGGTTCCATGGTAATATAATCAATCATACGTAAATGTCGTGGTAATGTAATATTCACCTCGCGTCCCTCTTGTGCGTACGCACACAGACCACATATTTGTATATGAAAGCCACGTCCACCATTACAGCAGGGTATACATGGTAAACAGGGATATGCAATATATTTCCATATTCGTGTGCAGATATCATGATCATCTGTGTCATCAGCAGTAGCATTATCATCATCATCATCATCATCATCATCCCGATAGTATTCGCCAGGATAACAACCCAATGTACGATGTGCACAATTCATTTCCCAACGCGTTTGTCCTAAACTAGCATCATAATTCTTAGCATGATACTCCCACTCATCTTCACTGTAGTATATATAATCTTCATCATCTTCTATTGATGTTGATCGACCATCAACCCAACGTCCAAGTTCAATAGAAGTGGATGTTGTTACAATATTATTATCATCATTATTATTAGTCTTCCCTCCATTCACATTATCCTCATTAGTAGGTGCGGTATAATAAAACGTATTCGTCGTGGGCGATGCGACTGCATTCTTAATCATTCGACGAATGAGACCACCGCCACCATTATTCTTCTTCTCCGCAATACGTCGTTCGCGACGGGCCAATCTCCATAATATTTCTTCGCGTACCATAACGCGCTTCTTACGTCCGCGATAGCACGCGGTAATCATCCACAGTATCACGCAATAGACCAATCCCGTGCATACCATGCTATTGACGTACGAATTGCGTATATGTCCCGAACACCATCCGGCGAGTACGAATAATGCCAATGGCGTTACTACGTGCAAACACGATCGCTTGTACAACGTGGGCGGACGCACGTGCGTGAATAGGTACCGAGTGTGGTCGCTTTGGAATATCCCGAAGCACGACAACGAACAAATGTCGGTACGTACATTAGATAGACGTATCTCATTAGCGACATCGGCTGATTGTTGTTGATTACTGTTACTCCCACAGATGAATGAAGTGGACCTTGGAGGTTCAGTCGTGGCAGTAGATGCAGCCGCGGACGATGCTGGATGTGCAAATAGTCCGTAGAATGGGGTCGAAAAACCTTTAAAGCGACGAGAATGAGTTGTTGCAGCCGGAGGCACTGCTTCATTTACGATTCTACCAAGTGGTACATTTCGATTGTCAGGAGAAGATGGAGGAGGAGGACAACCATTGTTATTAGTACTAGTGCATGTATTGATTCCACTACTTGTATTGCTATCCGTGGCGGCGCTAATAGTCGACTTGGATGCAAAAAATGACGAGAATCGACTACCCTTGGTCGCTGCCGTTGGCGAGTACGACGATGCACCCAAAGTTCCACGCTGTTGCCGTTGTTGGACTATTAGCTTTGCCACATTGACAGTAGGAGGAGCCGCCGTCGTCGGAGCTGACAAACATTGTGAAATGATATAGTCGTCATTGATGCCACTGCGGCTGTTAGTAGTATCGTCGAACGATAGCGCTCCTCTCTGCCGGCCACGATGTTGCTGCTGCTGCTGTCGTCTTCCCATGGTATTTTTCTCATCAATGTCGTCCTCCTCAGTGTAATATACATCGTCGTTACTCGTGCTAGATGACATGATTGTTCGGGCGTTGTATTTATTGTGTGGGGATCGTACTGCTCAGAATGAGACTCCTTATCAAATTATGCTGCATCGATAGAGATTCAATGAAGTACCTCTAGCCTAGGCAACTGCACCGCCCACTTCTTCTCTCTGCGTTGAGTTTTTGGGTTGGGCGGGACTGTCCGCGCCTCTCACCCACCTCAGGTTTACGACGAGGTTACTACCATCCTTTTATCACAGATTTTGATATCAAGCATGGCGATCACACTGAGCTTGACGTAATGCGATGCAACCAATAGATATATTATCATCGAGATAGTTCCAAGGCGCCTTTTGACAGGGTTATCATATCAGGCGCCGCAAAGAAATCAACAAATTATACTATCTCATTACACGCTCTTTTTCAAGTTCGCTCTATCCAAGACCTAATCCTACTGCTGCTGCTACTACTGCCACTGCTACTACTGCGCTACTGCTACTGCTGCCTACATCCTCATTTATATATAAATGTTCGTCGTGGCCCTGATTGCCGATACCATCTATGTACCACCGCATCAATTATCCGCACCCACACTCACCGCGGTCTCCTCCATCATCGAACAGCGCTACCCAAACCGTATCATATGCAATGTCGGATTGGTCATATGCCCATACGGACCACCCGTATCCGTGGGAGACGGGGTACTAGTCCCGGGCGACGGTGGGTCGCATCATCAGGTGATATTCAACGTCGTCGTTTTTCGTCCGTTCGTCGAGGAGGTGCTCGTGGGGACGGTCACGTCGTGTCACGAGGGCGGGATCGACGTATCGGTCGGACGGTTCTTCGAGCGGGTATTCATACCCGCATATTGGATGTTAAATCCGAGCACGTATGATGCTACTGCTCGTTGTTGGGTATGGACGCCGAATTACGATGATGATGACGACGACGATGAAAATCACGAGGAAGACGAAGAAGGAGGGGTGGATGAGGGAGGGGGGAATGGAATAACAGCAACAACAACGGTCAAACGTGAAGGGGCAATAGAGAATGATGCACCAATGCATAATAACGAAACAGAAGTAGGGGTGACAGAGAGAGGTGGAGAAGAGGATGCAACAACCACCAATCGATTTGAAATAGTAATAGGGTCCGAGATACGATTCAAGGTAAAGGCCGTCAATTTTACACGCATAACTAATACAATGAAGGGGGTGCAGGCCACGACTACATCCTCATTATCATCGCATATGTCGTCGTCATCTGCTCCATCATCATCATCTGCATCGCAACATCAATCATCAACATCTGACGCAAAAGGAATACAACAGAATGGTAGTGGCAATGGTAGCACAATGATGATGAATGGTAGCAGTGATAGTGATGGACTTGACATAGTTGGCAGTAGCAGCTGCAGCAATAATAACATGACATTAGCTACTACTAATGGAGGGATTATGGTGGGTAATGCCGATCATGATAATCATGGCGGTGGTACTTCAGGAGGAGGAGGAGCAGTACGTATGCGTAGTACATCCATTGATATAAGTAATGATTCACAACATAATCATCCAGCACCTATGCAAATTGTTGGTTCTATATGTGAGGATGGATTAGGTTTAATCAGTTGGTGGAAGTCGACGGCAGGGGACGACGAGGAGGAGGAGGTAATGGAGGAGGAAGCGGAGTATGAGGAGGAGGAGTGCTGTGAAAATGAGAACGGAATAAAGGTGGAAGAAGATTAAATAAGTTCTCCTTTTAACTTGATAACCCCTACTTAACCCTTTGTTCACCGGACGTACTTTACGTAGACAATTTAGCTGTTTTTTCCCGCTAAATTTCGGGCGATGGACTTTGACCATGAATATCGCCCCTACTACGATGAGTTAGGTCCTGGGTAGAAATGCGACTAGGTAGCTCCGATAGTCGTCTATCCATTGATGTTAATAGTTTAATATATGACGGCCGTTTTTTATGACATTTATCTATTCTCGATATCGACCCTATTTAAGATTCTTGAATGGGCAACTAGTTCCTACGTAGGCTCGGTACTGAAAAAAACTTGCCAAAAACTTGCCACGGTGAACAAAGGGTTAAACCGACACAACTGATCTTGGTTCAAGTTGACAATAATTATTCCTACACAAGATGATTCTTCGGAGCATTCCGAACCCGACTCGTCGACTTGATCCAGTCTTGCACCGTCTCCGATAACACCTGCGATCCGCAGCCACAAA
>Ga0247834_1005484_pt1 | contig 14982 bp, 7 predicted proteins | sample LaCruzMarch2015__8_FD_187118 | JGI IMG/M metagenome (GOLD analysis project Ga0247834, IMG submission 187118) | Freshwater microbial communities from meromictic Lake La Cruz, Castile-La Mancha, Spain - LaCruzMarch2015_12m | ecosystem: Environmental > Aquatic > Freshwater > Lake | place: Spain... | reverse complement strand
CAACAAAGGAGCCAAGAGTGCAAAAAGAACCCGGACGACGTGGCCGACCGGCCAAGCCTAAGAGTGACGACCCAAAATCTGTTGCTGGCCCGACTGGTGAAACAGCCGAAGCACCGAGCGCAGAGGATTTTATGAAAGAGTTTGACAAGCACCTTGCAGGCGTAAGGGCGGCAGCGACAGCGGAAGGTGAAAACTTGAGTTAGCGTCCCGCGACCACCGCATCATTGGCATCTGACAGTGACACGTCGCGATAAAGAGAGTTTATGCACAGACGTTACAGAAATCCCGAAGATGCTGAGTTGCATCAACTAGCCAAGCAGCTGGCAAGTGACGCTTATACCAAACTTTGCGAAAGGATCGTACAGGACACGCTACTGGTGTTGCCTGTCCTGTTTGCCAAGTACAACATCTCCGAACCACTACAGCTACAGGTCAAGATTCGGTTACAACAGTTTGGCAACGAACTGGCAACGGACCTGACTGACCAACTGTGGACCAACTTTGTGCCACGTGCTACCCGAACACTCGCTGCACTGGCAGCCGAGGCAGCACCCCCTGCACCGAGCAGGGATAGGCCGTCTACAAATGATGACGAGTTGATAGGCCCAAGCGACGCAGAGATGGAACGCAACGAAAGAGAGGCTTTCGAGGTGTTGAAGCGTATTGCGGATGAGGAGATAGAAGCCTATTTGGCATCTGTAGCATCGTAATCTCGACTGTTTCCTGACACCGTAAGCGTGTGACCTATGTTGAATGTACTTCGATTTCGTAATGCTGTGGATCAACTCAATCAGGCGCGGAAGGCTGGTTACAGTGATGCCACTATGCGTAACTTGCAGGTACGACTGCAAAATCCGATTTCGGCTGAAGAACGTAATCACTTGCTCCATGTGCATGGCGTACATGCACATGGACCAGTACGGCGCAGGCGCATCACAAATGCAGGCACAGAAACGGTCCATTCAATCGCGCTTGAGTTGTGTGCCGAATGGTTTGACCGGAAGTTCGGGGAAAAACTTGAACAGCTACAAGCATTTTGCGACCAGCGTGTACCGCTTATCGCGAACATGGATGACGAGACGAAACGCAAAATCCTGTCGGCAATACCGCAGAAGTTGCTGGACTTTCGACAGTCGCTAATCACGGAGTTGGCCGATAAGTTCAATGCACAGGCGCAAGAAATTTTGCAGCGACGACAGGACAGTGGGAAGGCTCTCATTGAACCGCCGCGCACGCTTGACGAGCGACTCAAAGCGAATCTTGAGGCGTTCAAGCTGCTTGATAAGGTCGTCAAAAACAAGGTGCTTTTGACAGCCGAGGAGCGCGTTCGTGTGTCGCGCTATACTGGCTGGGGTGGACTCCGCAAGTTTCTGAAGCGGGATTATCAAGACCCTACTGTGGCTCTGTTGAAAGAGCCGATTGAGAACAAATACAAGGGACAAATACCCAAAGATGGGCCGCTGTGTGTACGATGGGAGCAGACACAGTATGAATACTACACGCCTGTAACACTCGTTGACGCGATATATGCGACTGCTGCACCGCTTCTGAAGTCGGCAGAAAACCAACTGGGTCAACTTATCGCGCTTGAACCGAGCGCAGGCATCGGTCGTTTTGTCGAACCGATGACAGAAAACATCAAGTGGACGCTGGTAGAGTTGCAACCGCAGCAGAATGTTGTGTTGCAGGCGTTGTTCCCGCAAGCACGTCTACACCCGTCATCCTTTGAGCACTGGGCAAACAAAAATGCGGCGGCTCTGGGTGGCTCCTTCAACATGATTGTGGCCAATCCGCCGTATGGCAGACGTGAAGTAGGCAGTAAGGATACCGATCCTGTGCTACGTGGTGTAAGCAAGTTGGAGCAATACTTCCTGCTACGATGCCTGCCATTACTTGCCAAACTCGGTGTGGCGATTTTCGTGATTCCGCACGGCTTCCTAGATGATACCAGCGAGAAGGCGTGCAAGCATCGGCGAGAGATGCTCGATCAATGGCACCTTGCCGCTGCCGCCCGCCTGCCAAGTGATGTATTTGATGTTCTGTCCCCGATTGACGTACTCTTCTGCGTCGGGCGAGGCGGCAAAATCAACATGCCAGCGGAAGATCAATATATCGCAGACGGGAAGTATTTTGAGCAGCATCCCGAGCATATCCTCGGTACGCCAGAAATCGTGATGGATCGGCTACACATCAAGTCAAACAAGAGTATCAAAGTCAGCGACATGCCGACCATCATCGGTAAAAATCTGCGTCCGATTGAGGCCATGTATAGCTACAACCAGCCCATCGCGGACGAGGAAAAGCCGGAAAAGCCGAGCACTGGCGGTTCAGATACAAAGAGTCCGACACCTACGCCGCGACCTAGCGGAAAAAAACCAAGCACCGCGACTACACGCGAGGCCGGAACACCGGACAGCATCTACGGTGATAGCTTTCAGTCAGCCCAAAAACGGCTCGTTCTTTCGGCAGGCACACGACACGCTATCAAAGCGTGTATGCTTGCCGAGCACATTACGACCGTGATGGAGTTGGGCGCGAGCGGCAACCATGAATCTTGGGAAGCCGGAAAATCAGGGCACAACGAACTGTCATACGACTTTGATGCGCTAGTCACATTTTTGTCGAAAAATCCGACACACCTCAAAGAGATCAAAGGCTGGCAAGAGCAAGGTGTAGAAGGGGCCAAGCTATTTTTCGATTATGTTTGGCAGCAACCCGATAAGCGACTGAAAGCATATCCCGAGAAACCCGCGACGACAACTCGTAGTGCATATTTGGCAGTGGAATGTACTAAGTTGTTCCCGCAAGGCACTGATCTTGGTACGTTGTTCAACAGTCTTGGGATGGACATAGAAAACGGAGAAGAAAAGGTGCGTGCGACACTGCACACGGTTATCGACGAACTGTGTTCAGCAGGCTGGTACATTTTGCCTAACTTTGATACAACCCTGTATGATATTGAACTGGCGGCATCTGCACCCTACAGTCTCACGTTTGGTGACTTCAATATTTACCCTCTCCGAGCCGCGACTTCTGGAGACTTAGGCCTCAAGTTTCGGCAGGCAAGCACAGCCCTACAAGTCATTGAGAAAATTGCAAAAGCGGCAACTCTTCTTTCGCAGTTTGACGCGACTCTTGATCTGTGGGGCGATAGGCGGATAAGCCTCGACGAGAAAATCAATGAGACCGACGAGGAAGCATTATATTATCGCTTGGCGACACAGATTGACCGTGAGGCGGTGCTGGAAGGGGCAAAACTACATCGTTTGTGGCGGTTGTATCTTGCCGCAGATGGTGACTTGAATAGCAGTTGCAATAAGCACTTCCGAGCATCCTACAACCTGATGTGTAACACCATCGGTTTTGCCGATGTAGAACCCCTGATCCCGTACATTGAACTGGATGGTGCATACGTTGCGCCACAGACGTTGGGCGAGGTTATTTACAGCGTATTGAAAAGTCGGCTTCAGAGGGAAGTGCCCGAATACGCAAATGGCTTTTGTTACTCATGCCTCATATGGCAAGGCAAGTCTTTTGCTGTCACACCTGATATAGCAGGTGGGTCGCCACTTGATGCCTACAATTGGTTACAGAAGTATGGAACCTACACAGCCAAAATGGAACTGAATGAGCAGTTTTTTCTTTCGACAAAGCCGAAGCGTGGATTCGTTTATCTGAAGCGAGCTACGGTCGGCGATAATGGGGAGACACCTGACTTCAACTTGCGCTTAGGTAGGGTCAACTATGGGGAGTTGGAGGAATGTCAGCAACAAGTGAAATGGAAACAGAATCCCATCACATTGGTATATTGGCCGGATGGTTCGCTGCCTAAGGAAGCCCCTGATGAGATAAGTGATCAGATTGTCCACAACTGTTTGTTTGTGTTGGCGAAAAATAACCGCAAAAAGATTCTCGGCACCGAGGCTCAAATTGCGGGAGAGTCTGCCGAGTCTATGGATTTTCGGCAACGTCGGGATGCGGTCAATGTAGCTATCGCGACACTTACGCTGCACGACGATGTTCGCAACTGGCTGCTAAATGACTTTGTAACCTTGCAGATTCGCATGAAGGAGGCATTGAAAGTCTACGAAGAGGAGATGAAAGGGGCTAAGAACAAGAAACAGCAGGACGAAGCGTGGCAAAAGTTGGCTACTGCATACAGACGTGGCGGCGTACCATATTTTCACATTTTGACGAAGCAGTATCAAGAATATGGGAGACACGCTACACTTGAATTGATCGAAGATGACCTGAGCACATATGCCGATCTGCCCGTCGTTCCTTTTCAGTGTCAGATTCCGGTAAGCAAGGAGGCCTTTGAGGATTTAGTTGCGCTAGATGGTCACTGGATTTGCGTCAATGAAGTAGGTATTCCGTTACTTGGGGCACCCGGAAAAGAGTTCGCCAAGTTCATTGACGCTGCGCTACAGGGATGTCAGTTTGCTGCAATCCGGTTCGCGCCGGACAAGGCAGAGGCGGCAGACTATGCGCTGCAAATGCGAAACGAACTCTTAGATGTCTACGCAGAGGTAAATAATCAACAGCTTCTACAGTATAGATTGCGAGCCTACTGCGCCCCATATACACGCCGAACGACTCCCGAGGAGTTACCTTGGTTGATGCGTTGGAAACGCAAGTATGATGCCGCTGGTAAAGACATTGGAGGTGTCGATCCAATGCCGCATCAGGTGCAAGGGGCTTGGCAAACCTTTTATGATAAGGGTGCGGTGCTTGCCTACGATGTGGGTGTAGGCAAGACGTACACGGGCACACTGACGACAATCCAGCACAGACAATACAGTGATGCCAAACGAATTCTTTTTATCTTGCCAAACCCTCTTACTGTGAAATGGTGTCGCGACTTTAATCGTTGCGCTCCTGACTACGCAGTCTCCATCTTGACCAGCAATTTGATTGCGGTCGAGGATATGGCGGGACAAACGCAGCTGCAAACTACGCCGTCTAGTATTGCGGAGCGTAATCAAAAAATACAGGACTGGCAGCTTGGTCTTTACGACGTTCTCATCATGCCACGACAGTTCTTGGTAGTGATGAAACCGACGATACTTTCGCACTATGCCTGTTATCGCCGATTAGTGAGTGAGCAGGACAATGTGGTGCAAAAGTTAGCAGGACCACCGTGGTCGCCGCCCAGTCCGGTCGGCGGCTTAAGTACTGGAGCAAATGCAGCCAGCTTCTTGTATGGAACTACGTCTAAGGAACTCGCGCAGCAGTTGGCCAATGCGTTGCTTACCAAGCGGCCAGAGAGCAGAAGTCCGGGAGAAGAAGGTCCAGAATACTCTTTTGACCCTGATGCAGCGCAACAGTATGAAGATGAGGTAATAGGCATCTGGCAGGCTTGGTTGCTTAAGGGTGGTAGCAAAGTCCGAGGGGGAAGAAAGGCAGGGGTAATAGGCGAGGATATTACGGAAATAACGCCTGCCGATGGTGACGAGGAAATTGACGCAACAGAAGAGGATGATGACACGGCGCAGGTTGCGGTCGTTGAGCAAAATGTATTCAACAAGTCCGATGTCACCTTTGAGCAGTTTGAGTGTGATCTTGTCGTAATAGATGAATCGCAGATGTTCAAGAATCTGTGGTTCCCCACGAAATTTGCTTCAAGCGCACCGAAATTTTTGGGGTCGCCGCAGACAAGCGCACAGGCAATCGCGCTGGACACAATGCTAGCCGTGTCGCGGTTATCACGTCCTACCAAAGTGCAACTTTTGTCAGCTACACCTGCCAAAAACTCGCCTTTGGAACTCTACACCGCATTGAAATACATCGACACAGACTGGCTGAATAGTCGTGGCGTCAATACCGTCGCGGCGTTTGCAGATCGTTTCTTGCGTCTCGGCAGAACGCTCTATATAAAAAATACAGGCGAGCTAGAGCGTGATGCACTGGCAATAACCTCATTTGCAGATGTTGAGGCTTTGCGTGCCCTGCTGTTCCGCTACGCAACTTTCCTAACCTCGGAAGCGGCTCTTGCGATGTTGCCCGAAAACAAGCGCACAGGCGTAAAGCCTAAAGCGATTCCGATGAACATAGAAATTACGTTGACTCAATCCGACCAGCGTGAAGTCGCATGTTTGCGCGGACTCATTGATGAAATGGGCGACTTGCGGCAAAAGGCCACCGACGTAGTTAACTTACACTCTGTTGCCGCCAAAGAAAAGTCATCCATCATGCTAGCCTTGAGCGTGCTGCCAAAAATCGGAGCGCAAAGTGAGTTTAGTTATGTAGCACGTCCCTACGCCGTTACGACTAGTATATACAATCCATTTACATTCACGGATTACATTATCTCTCGCGAACGGCTGTGGCGGCAGAAAGACGCAGATGGTTCCGACTCAACTGGTGTAGTTCCGGTGCGTAGTCTCTACTCGACTGACTATGTGGAGTATCCTACCGCCAAAGAGAATCGTACCATGCGCCGAGAGACGGTGGCCTATTATTTTGAGGACAAGACACAGCAGCTTCTCGCCGAGCATCAACAGGAAAAGATCGACGAGTTGAAAAAAGAGATTGCAGAGGTGAACGAGAATGAGGGTGATTCCGATGTTCTGACTCGTTCTATCGTTTCAGTTGCAGATTCTATCTATACAAGTCTAATGGCCCTGTTCGCAAAATCATGCGCCGCAAATCCCAAGCTGGTACAGCGGAAAGGAGCGGATCACTATATATTACCTCCGAAATGGTGGTGGGACGCAACTGTGGCTCCAGAGCGTGCATACATGCTTCGGCAACTTGCGCGTAAGCAGATGAAAATGGCACCTTGGGGACAGTTTGGCGGCTATTCCTTTGGCGCGATGACTCGGCTCATGATCGACGATCAAGAACCCATGCCCGAGACTCTCTTACACAATGAAAAGTTTTCGTGCTTCCCACTACAACAGGTAGGAGAGGGGAATAACGCGCAGTGGAAAGTATCTGATGAATTAGCAGCACTGTTTGCCGGAAAAACCGTTGAAACTTTTTATGAGCCGGGGGAAAAAATCCCCGTCTGTGTTGATAAATACTATGGCTACACAACGATCGGCACGCCTAAGCAGGCAAAGGCAGCGGCAGAGTTTGTTGATAAGTTGGCGGGAACCGACGGGAAGTGGTTACAGTGTGGGTTCGTGCTGTATGACTTACCCGACGACAGCGCAAAAATATCGCGTACATATGCTGGTGAGGACGTACGGCCTTGGGTGTCTCACTCCAGCAGCAAGGTTGTGGCTGGACAATTCAAGGACACTATAAGAGAGATGAGCGATGTTGCGAAAGCAAACATGGTGAGTGCCAACCAGTATTATCCCTTGCTGCCAGACAAAAATCTTGAGGCGGTCAAGAGTGCATTTCTACGCACCTTTTCAGCTGCTCGATTTAGCGCACAGGCCGCAACGCCACCGCTAGAGAATCTGTGGCAAGCGTTCAACGACATCAAGCCGTCTGCACGAGTCGAAGCACTGGTCAAATCAGTGCAGCAGCCATTATTTGAGGGTAAGGCACAGATCATTTTCTGTCTTGAGAAAGACCTTCAGCTGGCTATTTATTGGGGATTGGTGCAGGCGGGTCGCGATCCGATGCGTATCGGCGTGATGAACGCAGAGACAACGAAAACCGCTGCCGATAAGCTGCGATTTGCAAATATGCTCAATGGCGTAGAGGGTGAGCCTGATACGGCAACGCTTGACATCATCATCGCCAACTCGGTCGCTTACGAGGGCATTGACTTACAAGTTCGCACGATTGCGATACATCACTTTGATCTGCCGTGGGAACCCGCGACTCTTACACAGCGTAATGGCCGTGCGTGGCGTCAGGGTAACACGAACCCCGAAGTTCACATCATTTACTATACGGCGAGAGACAGCGCAGACAGCTATCGTATGCAGATGCTTCTCGGCAAAAGCGGTTGGATTCAGCAGTTAGTGGAGTCCAAGGACTTTGCGTTGACAAATCCAAGTGCCGACCCAACAGTGGCGCGTGAAGCGCAAATCACCGCGCTGTGCCCTGACGCCGAGGCAGCACAGTTAGTGTCTGCCAAACTCAAAGAAGTGGAGCAGCGTGAGCAAGCGGTTATCAAAAAAGGCTTTATTGCCCGATTGATGCTAAAGCTGGCTCGCCTCAACGTCGAGATTGCAAACCTAGATTACAGCAAAAGCGAAAGCGCAGTGTCGCTTTACAAACAGCGTCAAATCGGTCGGCAAGAGTTATTAGGCGCAAAAGAGGCAGGACTGGTTGATGATGCCGAACTGTTATCGGTAGTTTTACGCGATGAGCCTGTTGCGGTAATGATGATCCGAGCAGCTGGCAAGGCTGGGACTAAGGCGGCGATGCCCGTACGTGTCGGCGATATGATAGCTGTCCAAGATGGCAGAAGTGCTTTTTCTGTCCTAATCGCCCTTCGTCTACTGGCCTTTGGATTCAGCAAAATTGATGGAGTGTTGTGGGTCGATGAACAAGGCAATCTGAAAACGTACACAGATGCAAGCCGCCCGTGGCTCAATCTGACCTCTCTCATGCGTCAAATCACGGGACAGGTTGAGGCCACAGAGGCAAACGAACCTATCAGCACGTATGAGCGCAGTCGGCGTTTGGTACAGGCAAGCGAGGACATCGCACGCACGAACGAATTACCACAGTATGACGCCGATGTACTCAAGCTGCTGGTACACGAAGTGAAAGGGGAGATTACCGCCAACGCGCAAACCTGTCCGTTCCCAAGGTACAGCGGTTGGATGCACTTGGCACAAACCCTCACCATCAGCAACTTAGCGGCAGTATTCGCACAACAAGATGTTTACGAGATCAGAAACCTATTTGCGAAAGCTAACCGACAGTTGAACATCGTCAAATCACTCGGTAGTGATTTTCCCGTCGTTCGACCCTACTGGCAGGCGTTGCAAAAAGAACTGTTCACTCATGTCGTGCAACAGGCAACAAAATCGCGACCGGATGGTTTTTACGAACTGTTGACTCTATCGCTTTCCGGCGTCTCTGCTGCCACCCTTAGCACTTACCTTTCTCGCGCCGTCAGCGATTTAAATAGCACACAGACAGAACTCCTATCGGCAGACGAGCGCAAGCCTGCCGACGCAGTGGAGAAATATCTGGCGGGTCTGCCGGACGATGTACGTAACCTGTTGACGACAAAGGTGCGTAGTGCGTGCTCCATGTTGCTGTCTTTGCCGATTGACAGGTTGCGCCTTGTAGCGGGCAAACGTGCCTATTGGGGCGAACCTACAACCTACTCTTACTCCTACTTCTTCAACTATAATGACAAGACGCCGGAGATGATCACACTACTGGAGGAAGTGGACAATGAGCTTGAGTCGCGCAGTGAAATGAACGCGCCAGACTATATCAATCCGACCCTCGCACAAAAGTTGATCAGAGGCATTGTTGACATGCTTCGAGTGTGCATCAAAGACCAACGCTTTGATCGTGTCACGAAAGCTGTTAAACGGTCGTCAGGGTTACAAGAACTACAAATGCGGCACGAACTGCCGGTACTATACAAAGCTAGTGCGTCCGCAGAACCAGTCATCGGTATTTGGTATCCGTACTTCAGACGCTTGACCCGCGACTATACGACAAACGACCGCTGCTTCAATATCGTGCAGATTGCGGCTGTTGACGCCAATGCAACACTCACCACTTTGGCGAATGGCTTTGTGGTCGTACCCATAGAGCAACTGCAAACCGACACGATTGAACAACACTTCCAGATCATCCCGCCAGACGCGAGTGGATGGGCCTTGTTCCGCGCAGCAAAAAACTTGAATCCTGCTGTGCTCGGGAAGTTTTGTGCAAGTTATTTTGAGATTACCGGAGAGGATTTTACCTACCTGCGACGCAGTTTGAGTTTCGCAGCCAACGCCTTCTCACCTTGAAAGAGTAGCGTGATACGCCTAACCGCAACCCAAACATACCGCAACGGACGCTCACGACGGTCACGCAATCCAGACGCCCCGGTGGTGTCCTCCGAGGCCGTAAAGATGGTGGTGTCACGTCTCCTTCAGCGCGTCCGTCGCGAACCTGTGCCAGTACACATCAGAGATGCAGCAGCTACACTAGAGCGAGTGGCTAGAAGTGTCTCCATGTTCGATTACATTCAGACACGAATGACTGAACTTGTCTCACGTGAATCCATACCCAAAGAGCCAGAGGAGCCAACCGAGGACAAGGCGCGGACTAAACCCGCGATTGAGCGGAAGCATTACACAGGGGCACCGCCCTCGCTCGCCGCTGCTGCTACCAAGTGTATTGATGAATACAATCAGTATGCGAGGATGTGGAAGCACGATCAACCCTTGGCGGTCGCCTTATCGCAACAGTGGCTACGTACACGCTTCAACGAAGTAGCCCTACTTGCGGCTAGCCGGTACGTGATTCCACCAAGTCACTACGAAATAACGTCGTTTATCTTCGGCCTGCTGTTAGAGGGCCGATGGGACATAAATGCTTTTCGGCGATTTTATGGCCCTATCGGCAAGTTCCTGATTGCCTGTAAGTCGTGGGAACCTATAGAGGGAGGGTTTGATAGAAACTTTATCATTGTCCCACAGATGATTCTCAACGACCGTATGCTTCAACGGTGTACGGAGGCGGTAGTCCGTTGTGAACGAATCCTGCTGTCAGTTGAGGGATATGGTGCTCCTAAGCCTGTCGTGGACATGGATCAAGTTGTCTACGGGCCTGTCTTGCTTGGCTATGACATGCTCAGTAGAGCAGCCGCATTTTACATTCCTAGTGTAGATTCCGTTTTTATACAGTCGGATGCACGCAACATTCACGAATTGCTGTTGCAGCACGCACTGCTACACGAGTTAGGTCATCGCTATTATCAAAAATTTGCGACAGCCGAACGCAAGGCAAAATGGAAACTTTACGATGCGGAATGTCGCGATATTGTCACGTCAAGTAAGAGAATGAAAACGGGATCGTTGATTATTCACCCACGCAAGTTTCACTTGCGCGGTCCAGATCGGGTACTTGAAATAAAGGATTTTGGTCACAGCGTAAATCTTGCGTCACAGGGGTCATCTCGCGTCGATGTCACGCTTCCGAAGCAGGTAGTCCAGATATTGACGGCGTTCCCGACACAGTATGCCCATACCAATACCGAAGAACACTTTTGTGAATCGTTCGCCATTTACCTTAGCGACGGCTTGATCGGTCCCTCGCTAGACGCCTTTCGCTCGATCTGGACGGAGACTTCCGAATGAATACCACGCACCTCTTGCTCAACACCGCACGCATCATTGTTTCGGGCTGGACAGTCAACGCAGCCGCTCAAGAGATCGCAGATGAACTCGGCGGTGGTACGTCACAATCGGGTACACGTGCAGCAAATCCAAAGTTCCATCACACGAATGAGCGGGAGGAACGACTCAAGCGCAGCGTCAAACATGTCCTCGGGCGAGTTGGCGCACGCAACTTGACTGCCACCCAACGGCGCGTGCTACAAGCCCGTGAGTCTGACCTACGTTGGCATGTACGTAGTGAACTGACACGACGAATCAATGCGTTGAAGGAACAGTCACGTCGAGACAATCCGCTTGGCACCCCGATAGAAGTAAATCGCAAACCACTGTTGCTCGATACGGTCGTGCATACGATCATGCGACGGATGCGAGAGCGAAGGATGCAGAAACAGTTGCGTGTAGCGTTTGAGAAGCGCAGTGCAGAGTTGTTTGACTACATCAAGGAACACAAGGCAATCACGGCGTACCTCAAGCGCGTTGAAAAGCGCGGTGGAGGTGCGGGTGTAAAGTCGCGTCCGGCAAAGTCTGACGACAAAGGTAGTGAACCCGCGCCTGCCCCGGTCGCGCCTGCCTCCAACGCGCCCATCGTCGGCAAGTCTAGTGTAGGTGGTCGCTGGGTAATGGCGACTGATTCGGTCATGTGGAAAGATCAAGAGGGATGGAAACTGCTGCCTAGACCGAAAGAGTCTCTATCCGAGGAAAAGACTGCATCGAAACGTAAAATGCCTGCACCGACCGCGAGCATCGCATGAGCGACCTGCTGTTTTTCATATTGTCGAAAGACGGCAAACAGTTAGGCGTCCGAACAGGTGACGGAGACTGGCTCCTGCCTTGCCCGACAAACGACCCCTACGTTGTGTCGGTATCAACGGGCGATGGGCAGGTTGCGATGCCGTATCCGCGAGTGCGCCGAGCGGACAGCGCAACCTATCGGATTGCCAACCCGTTGGCGCCAGTCGCAGATTTGTCTGACAAAGCTGCCTTGTGGGAGGGTCGTACAGGCTACGACGTGTTCGCGACAAAAGTGGCGGCAAAGTACCGTCATTCACAGTTGCATTTCCAGCCGCTCCGAGCCGCGCTTGCGTTCGCTCTAATCAGTGTGCGACGTGACTCACCACAGACGATGCGCCTGCTAGCCCTCGCCAGTCCACTGCTCAAAACCGACGCCGACTACACACAGGAGGAGGTGGAGACTTTCGCGCAACAGGAAGGCGGCTTGCAAAACCAGCTGGCAAAGTACCTCTGGAGCGCACAGTCATGGTGTCACGCTTTCGCCGCCAGTCGTGTTTGCTGCACTCTGCATGACACAGGGCTGGCACGGTATCTCGCACGCGAAGGCGGCTTGCCTGATGGTGCGCTTTTGGCAAAGACGTGTTTCATGTTGAGCCTGCTCGGCAGTGACTTACCCTGCATTGATGGTCGGATTCTTGGGTGTGCGTACACCACCCGCCGAGACGAGGCCGAGGCATATATTGAGCACATCGGCAGAAAGTCCTTAAAACGTGGCGTATTTGGTGGCAAGTTGCTTGTCGATACCGATGGGGTCGATGCCTATATGGATGCTGCAACACTGATTTTCACTAGCTTTGGCCTCATGCAACCTACGGACGCGATGTACTACACCCGAAGCCAATGGGCACTACGGGAGCGGTGCGGCGAAGTGCCACAGTTAGAGACACATGCCGAGTTTTACGAACTGCTCGCCGAGAATGAGTGATGGATAACGCCTTGCAGCATATAGCGGTCCACTCTCACTGGCGAAAACTTGTCAACATGACCGCGAAAGAGTTACGGCGTTGGCAGGCAGACCCCCGGTGCAAGCTAGCATCTACGCGCACGGGGCATGAAATGTTGGTCAAGAACATCCGACTTGCCTCGACACCGTTCCAGAAGTGGACGCCACAGGACTGGGCGGCGGCGCGTAAGACGATCAACTTCATCGAAAGACACCTTGCCGCGACCGCACTGTTTGGCGATGAAGTGCGCCAGAGTGGATGGTCAAAACGCGCTATCGCACTCCGCAACTGGGGCCACGATCCATCAAAGCGCAACTCCCCCGCCTATCTAGCCGACTCACGCTGGCTTCGTGACCATGATGCGAGCAAGCGGCGTCACGGGTAGAGTGGAACAAGCCGCATGTGAGGCAGGAGCGCCGTCAATTTGCTGTAGACGGGTGCGTGCTCAAGATCGCGATGATTGCAATCGCTGTATTTTTGCAGCACGTGGTCAAGTATGAGCACATCACCCAACGCCGAATGAGAATCCGCGGTATCGACGTTGAAATGACGCGCTACCGCCGTCAACTTGTGACTATCGCTTCCGAACCGCAATCGCAGCGTGCAAAACCACGGGCTTGCCCACCACCGATTAGCCGATACGCCGAGCGATTGCCGAATGAGGCGACGATCAAAGTCGGCGTTGTGCGCGATCCAGTAGACCGGATACCCCTCAAACAGTAGCGCAAGGTCACTGATAACGTCAGGCAGTTGCCACGTGTGCGCTTCGACTCCCGAGGTTGTCTTACCCTGTATTTGTGCTGCCGCCTGCCACTCTTCCGAATCCTGCCAACCGTCACGGAGCGGCTTCACCCTGTAGGCGCAAGTAATCATTGTGTACCCGTCGATAGACGTGGAACCAGATTGATGCACGTACGCACGCACCGCGAGTTCTGTGACTTGTGCATCGGAAGATAGGCCTGTTGTTTCAGTGTCAATGATTGCGATAATAGGTGCGACGGGTTCCATGAATAGCCTTGTGTGAGCGCCTTGGGCGGACAACGCCTAAGTGCCACACTTTGGGTAGACATGCAAGTCACGGAAACGCTTGCGAGCATCGGGCTGTGACGTTACGGATAGGCCAATACACTCCGTTTTGCGCGAGAGACGTTATGCAGGCTTTTGGATATGTGCCGACTAGAGAGAGACTCGCCAACCGGACGATGGTGCCCGAACCGTCAGGTCGAAGTGTACCGGCAAACAGCCGTGATGCGGTCACAGCATGTGCTCGTTGGGTTACGTTTTACGCGGACCAATATGGAAGGTATCTCACCTACATGGAGCGCGCCGAAGTAGACACAGACGCGACGGACGCGACATACATACAGGTCACAGATCGCATCGCCGCTGCCTTTGATGCGCTTGCCACGGCGATGGACAGTTTCGGTCTGCTCACCATTGAACAGCTACCGCCGTCAGTTGTGTCATCGCTCCCCTCACAGATGCCGATAGACGGTGTGAGGAGTTCACTCCGGCGACCCGAAGAATTGCGCCGTGCTGCTGTGGCTTTTCGTAACCGTAACCTGCTTATGTGCGAGGAAAACGGGTTTGACACGACACATGCGACCGAGATTGATTACCGCGACCGCACTCCGAATCCCGCGATACAGACGATGGGCTTTTTGCCTGCACTTCTGGCAGCACACCCGATCATGACCATCGTGATGGGAACAGTTGTGGCCACGGGTGCGCTGGTCGGCGTGGCATACGTGCTCACCATGACGGTGCAGCAAGTGCTCAACTTTTTCGATTCAGATCGGGTAACGACAGCCGCCGCTGTAGACGTGGTGCGGGAGACTGTAGACGCACAGTTGCGAGGATGCCGAGAGATACAGGATGGTCGGGCACGACAGGACTGTATCGTGCAGGTCGGCGAAACCGCTATTCGACAACTTGAACAGATCGGCAACCGCATGAACGGCGGCTTCAAGCGTTATGCAAAGCTA
>Ga0247834_1005475_pt1 | contig 14999 bp, 13 predicted proteins | sample LaCruzMarch2015__8_FD_187118 | JGI IMG/M metagenome (GOLD analysis project Ga0247834, IMG submission 187118) | Freshwater microbial communities from meromictic Lake La Cruz, Castile-La Mancha, Spain - LaCruzMarch2015_12m | ecosystem: Environmental > Aquatic > Freshwater > Lake | place: Spain... | reverse complement strand
ATAAGAGTTTGTCAGTATTTGAACCAGTAGGAGATACAAAGGATATTTGCGAATATTTATTTGGAAAAAATGATGTGTCAATATTAAGAAATTTTATAATCAAATATAATATTAATTCTTCAAATTTTACAAGTCTTGAGGTTAGTCATCAATATTTCGATCCATTAGCCAAACCCAAACAACATGCCTTGAATAAGTTTATCAGAAAAGATCTCTATCTCATTGACTCAAGAGATATTAATATTTGGAATGAAACTGAAATGCTTGATAAAAGCTTAACAGAGAGATGCAAGGTGACAGCAATGATTTCAGCACCTTATTTTCGCAATGATGTGCTGGTTATTAACCATTCATACTTTCCTCCAGCAAGTGACCTAAACGACCAAGAGAAGGTGGATGCACGTTATGATGCATTGCTTAAAGCAAGACTGATGAGACACTCAGAAGAAAATATACCACACACATTTATAATACACCCATTTGCACAAATTGATGATGGTGTAAATATGGGAAATAACTGCACTATCAATAGACAAGTTAGATTGTTGAGTGAAACTACAATAGGTGATGGAGTATTAATAGATAAAAACACACTTATAGAGAAAGACTGTAGCATAGGGGATGAGTGTGAAATTAGCAGACAATGTACAATTGGAGAGCACACCAGAGTGGATAATGATAGCATCATGGGGGCTCGTGTTAAAATTGGAAAACAATGTCAAATTGCAACTAAAGTGAAATTATGTAAAGATGTTAACATAGGAAAAGGGAGTTTAGTGGGTGATAATACTATCATTAACAAATATGCTAAAATAGGGGAAGAATGTGTTTTGGGTAAAAATACAGTTATACGCAAATATACAAACATAGGTGATAAATGCATAGTGGGTTTTGATGCAATAATCTCATATAATGTGAGTATTGGCAGCAATGTTGTTGTGGGTATAAACTGTACAATCAATCCAGAGGCTAACATACAAGATGGAGTAAAAATTGGAGATAATGTGCTAATAGGCAGAAAAGTTGTAATAGGCACGAATTGTGAAATCCAATCAAATAGCGAAATAAAAGATGAAGTGAAAATTGGTGACAATGTAATGATAGGCAACAGGTGTATAATAGACGAAAAATGTGTTATTGTGAATGGTACACATATCGAAGATGGTACACATATTCACTATGAATTTGATACTAGTGATCAGGATACCATGTATTACTAAAAAGGTATATGAAGCATGTACCACCAGATCAACATTAAGATTGTTGTTGAAGGAGGAGGCAGCACCACCATAAAAAAGCAGATTATATATGAACAACAACAATAAAAATATCTAAATAAATGAATAACACAAAAAACAAAACTGTAGCCAACTTATTAGCATCACCAGCCACACTCTTTCCGCATCCGATTAATCATCATTCCTTATTTTCAGGCACATTCAGCAGTAGCGTGGGGTATTCAGAGCTTGAACCCCACTTGAAAGCTATAGCCCTTGGTTTGGAGACTGAAGTCCCTGTATCAGACCTGATAAATAGCATGTGGAATTCTCTATTACAGAATTCAGTAGCAAGGGTTGGAGAGGGAGGCAATTATTATTGTATACAACTACCCCATTTGATAACACTTAATCCATCAGCTTTAAAGGATGAAATATTTACCACATATCCTCAAGGCAAATATAGTGGAAAACTGAGTCTAAAAATTTCAGAAGGAGGAGTGCTACGCTGGAATGAAAAACACCTAGAGCACATCATCCAACCTAAGCCAGTAGGCAATCAACCCCCCTACTACCAGATTGATTTTGCCCTGGAAGATCTCAGGTTTATTTGCAGTAGTAGTAGTATACCATCCTCTGTTGATCATACATCACCATGGCGATATACAGCAGCCACTTCAGTCCATAAAATAAAAAAAGCTCTGGATAGATATTGGGGTGATTTTAAAGTCATGTTCAATGACGGGCTTTAGATTTTATTCAAAGTCATATTCAAATAAATATGGTAGCAGCCCCTTTTTATGCAATACTAACATTAAGAGCATCCTCCACTGCAATCTGGGTTGCGCGGAGGCCTTCAAACTCCATCATTAGCTCATCTTCGAGCGCCTCCTTGTTGTGAAAAAAGACAGTCGCATTGATGGGTTGGACATACTTGATCAAGCGAAAATACGCATCGCTCTCACGCTCCAGAAGTTTCTTGGTTTCACAAAGTGCACTCTCTTCTTGTTGTCTTTTACACTTAAAAAGGGAAGGTGGATTGTAATGGGCATTTTCTGGAGAAGCCAGAGACTTGTTCAATGAAGCAATAGATGCATTGAAAGTAACAATCCTAGCCTTATGGATTTTTATTTTTTCTTCATATGCCTTGTGATCCATCATACGAAAAGGAAGGCCAGTATGGCGTGAGGGGTGCTGGTAAGTTTCTTTGCAGAGTTCACTGAGGTTAGACTCAATACGTGCAATCTGTTGTGTGTGCTGTTTGATCTTGTCTTGCAAGGAGTCCATATGTCTCAAAAATGTGAACTCCTCTACATACAAACAGCATTTATTTAGCTAAACTAAAAAATCTATTTTGGGTATAATAGCCCATAATAGACCAGTTTTTTTAGTATACCCAAAATAGATTCTTTTTGAATACCCAAAATAGATTACATAATGTATTTTTGCTTTAAAAGAAGGAAGCTAGCCTTCAACGACAAAGCAGAGGGGTTTCTATATAAGAGTGAACACATACACAAAAACAGAGCATGCAGTATACTGAAGAAAGAAAGGCTAGAAAATTGATCATCACCACTGGCGATACCAGTGACATTGACGGCTTGTTGGCCTTTGCACAATATGCACGTTCAGGTGCTGATGTTTTGTTCATTATGAACTATCCAGCATATATTGGACATGTTGGAGAATATGAGGAAAAGCAAGGAATTGGATGCGGGTATGGCTACAGTGCAAAGATGATAGCTGAAACAACAAGACAAAAATCTGATGGATCTTCAGTGGAAGACCGCTTGAAATTTCTGAATCGTTACACAACAAGCAAAATCGAAGCAGAAGCAGAGCTCAGGACTGATATACAGATGAATGGTGTTTATGCACGTGCCCTGACTGACATTGCATTCCATATGTGTCGTGCTATTTGGCGTGAATTTGCTCCTGGAAATGGAAAATCAAACTTCTATTTTGGTATAGGAGGAGTGAATTCATTCCTGCCATTTCACTACAGCTCTCATAAAGATGAGACTTATCTATATGCTGAACTGATCTTTGGCGATGAAATAAGTGATTTTGAAGATCCAGTTCCATATCTACCAGGAAGTGTGTATTCAGAAAAGGTTGAATTATGCAATGGGTTCTTTTTTAATAGATCTAGCTATAAAGAGACCAAGATCTACATGGACTTTAATGGTTCTATGGCATTTCTTCGCATCCCTGCATGGCACGCATTTATTGCCAATGTGGTGCTTCCAAAACTAGAGGGTGTATACGTGATGGGAGGTGTGTACACTGAGGTGGTGCCACAGACCATGCCTTCAATCAAGGGCAGTCTGAGCCGCCTGAGTGTAGCCACCATGAACCAGTCATATGATCCAGAAATGGCAGCAGAATTTTTTGACATGCTGCACGGTGTGCGCTGTTTTACTGTATCCAACAATGCTGTTCCGGCCTTTGGGAATCCTACAAGTTTGAAAGAAGGAAAAAAGGAAGATTACATTGAGGAGTTTCTAGAGAAGAATGGCTTAAATAAGCCAAGACTCACTACATTTGCAAAAGCATACTATCTCTACAACAGAACAGGAGGATGGAAGGCCTTTGATTTGTATACAGCTGCTCTATTGCTATGTGACATGGAGGGTGCTGTATCCTCGTCTTTGTTGGAAGAGCGTGCTCTCTTTTATGACGCAAACTATGGCATGACACTGCTCTCTAAACACACACGTGCTACTGTAGCAGTTGAAGAATTGTGTAAGTGTATCGTTGATGCGCCTGTTTCGAATATCCCATTTTTAATGGAAGCTCAAGCCAATAGAATATCTGAGATTGAACATGTCATTGGGAGCTCAGCTGGAACCCTGAAAAAAATTACAGTATTGGACGTGACCAGTGCAGGAGCTGGAGAAGTGCTTAGGCGCACCAACGAGCTTGGATCACACTGCTGCATTGGAGAACCAGGCACCTCTTCAACTTGGTTTGAAAGCCCAAGCAAGAAAGGCAGAAGCTTGCTTTAGCATAATAAACTGGTGTCTCTGTGTGGTATGCGTGTCTGAGAAATATCATTAACCATTATGAGAAAACATGGAAGATCCATAATACAAATGATATGGAATCAAAATTTCTACAACATAGCTTGGTAGAATCTGGACTGGATTCTGGATAACCCATATAGATGGCCTGTCACTGTTTCTCTCTTTATTATTATAGGAATGATAGCCAGCAGGGATATCACCATCATGTGTTCCACCAACACGTTTATTTTCACTAGGTTCACTTACACGGCGTCCTGATATGGTAAAACCTGGGCTATTTGATAATGAGTTTCCAGTGACCACTCTGCAGAGCAAAAAGACAAAGGAAACAAACTTAAGCTCTGGTTTACCATCATCCTTATTTGTAATTCTTATATGCTGGGCAATTTCATCAATTCTAAGAATATCACTGAATTTAGAAGAAAAATATGTCCCCCAGCCCCAAAAACATCTATTCAACAATAAACTTGGATCTCTTGAATAACCTAGTTTAGATATTTCCGGTCTAAAGCCTTGTGGACTTTTACAAATGGGAACTATATTTTTTCTTTTAGTGGTATGCATGAGCCATTGTGCTTCCAAGTCAGGATTTTGATCTCTGAAAGTATAAAAATTTCGTTGCTGCTGTGGATTTTTATTATTCAAGCTCCATATTTTAAAAGTAGATTTCCTATCCAAGTCCACAACTGATCCAAAATTAAAACGATCATAAAACATATGCATGAGAGTTTCATAATCATGTTTTGTATGTTTAATCATATTTTGCTCCTCCTCTTTGTATTCATTTATCATGATCTTTTGCATAGATGTCACATAGCCATGTACAGGACAAAAATCAGTGACTCCATCATCTCGATAGGAAGGGTTTTCAATGGAAACAAAACCATGTTCATCCATTTTTGTTGTTATAACATTTTCTATTTAAATATTAAAAACAGTGTGAAATATATAAGTATTTTTAAGCATCATATATATATATTTTACATATGGATGTATATGAAGAACTTAGAAGGGGAAATTTAGAGGCTCGCTTGCAATTTGCAAGTGAGCAGAGAGAGTGTGAGAATTTTTTTTTAGAATTGATAAAGCGAAAAATTTGGTGGCAAGTGCATGGTGATATAACAGATAATACAGAATATATGAGCCATGGAAAACGTGCAAGAACAGAATCACTACGCTATCAAGAATATAAAGATGATGGGGTCAGTTTTGGTGGTAAAAATACCCAAAGTCGCTCTATTTTTTCACTGCATCAAGTAGAGGTTGGATCTGGTGAATGGAATACAGTAGCTGAGCTGCTAAAATTTTCACATAACAGTGTAGCAGCACGGTTATGTGCTATCCAGAGGGTCCAAAACCCTGAATTGCACGCCATATGGCTAGGATATATGAAAGATAATCCACCAGAAGATCCAAAGATTGAATTTAGAATAGGCTATCATGGAGCAACTTGCACGTCAAGATGGAGTTCTATTCTCAGCCAAGGAGTTCAACCAGCATTATGCAGGCATGGTAAATGTGGGGTTGGTACATTTTTTGCAGGTGATGCGGCTGAATCCCTCAATCCTGGCTATGCACCCTCGTATACATGTCGTTCTGATCCAGAAACAAAAAAATATTGCTTCATAGGCCTGTTTGCATGCTATGCTGGCAAGACGAAAATATCACTTTCTGCAGGAGGTCCCATTCCAAAAGGATATGGCTCACATGGCAGTCAAGATTCAGGGCCAGACTGTATACCAACTGCATTTTGTGTGCAAGATTATGCTAGGGTATACCCTGCGTATATGCTTACTTTTGCTGTTAGGTAGAGTCATAGCCGTCGTATGAATGATCACCAAAGAGTTATTATTGGATGCTTTGTAATCACAGTGATCCATTTTATTTAAAAAAATAAGCTCATGAGATCATGTGCCACAGTGAGAAGGAATGCCTACAGTGTTATTGTGTGTAGGATCACCAAAGCTTTGTAATCATAGTGATCCATTTTATTTAAAAAAATAAGCTCATGAGATCATGTGCCACAGTGAGAAGGAATGCCTACAGTGTTATTGTGTGTCGGGTCACCAAAGAGGTATACTGGCCATGCAGGTGGGGCAAAGGTGAAGGTGCTCAACATGAGCATAAGCACTAAGAAGAAGAAAAGAGCAAAAGGTGCAAGAAAAAGAGAAGAATAATGCATTGCAGCAGCCTGTCCCACCACTATGGCAAACCAAAACAGGACAAGATCAAAGACAAGTGGCTCCCAGTTTGCAGCTCTATTAACAGCATTGACAGCTATCATGACTAGTGCTGCTACTACAGCTGCAATCACAGCTCTGCCAACTAATTTATAAGAATGGCCAAGGTGCCACAGCAACAAAGGCCACATGCATATCTTGACATGCTCATAGGTTGACTCATTGACAGCACCAAAGATTGCTATCCACCTATTGCAGGTGGACCACTGGTACACAAAGTGCAGGCTGGCCCCTATCAGATACAAAATGAAAGAGCCTGCGCCTACATGCCACCACCATTCTTTTGTGTTTTGTTTTTGTTTTGTTTTTTCTGTGTTATTATCATCATCATCATCATACCCCTGAATGTTTTTTTGGGGTGGTGTATTATCATCAATAAAGACAATAAACTTAATGATTGATGATGTGTAGTAGTAGTAGTAGTTGTTATAGTAGTAGCAGTACCAATCATCAAATGCAGCTGTAATAGTAGGTATTGGTGTATCATCAAACTCACTCACTACAAGTAGAATATCTTGCATGATGCTATTTCAATTTTATTTAATAAGAATTGAAATAAAAGCAGCTTTATATGCAAAAAGTAAACTTAAATGCAGGAGGCATAGCCACAATAACCATGCCACCATTGTTTGAGCAATGGGTATTCTTGAGCAAGTAATGATTGCCATGGTTTCCAATTTCCAATAAAGTGAATCCCCACAGCCGACCCATTATTATTATCGTTTTGCTCACTGGGAGTTGGAATTATTAACCTTGGGAATCCAAATGTTACACGATTATATTGTGGCGTCCAGTAGTGCTGTAAGAAGGACTGTTCCTGAAGTTCTCGGTCAAAGGTAACCACTGGGATGTAGTGAAGCATGCGCTGAAACTCAAAAGCAGAAGGCGTGATGAGCATGGCGCCAGCACAGCAGTCTGCTGTATCACACACTCGCTTTGTTGTGTGATTACAGATGTTGGGGTTGCAATGATCCATGCCAAGTGAACTGGAGCGTGCAAATGATGAGATCAAAGGAGAAATGTACTGCATTGGGTCCCTCATCAGCAAAATATCAGAATCCATGTAAAAAATATGCTTGTACTGTATCAAGTTCCACAGAAAAAGTTTGGAGAATTGTGAGGTGTGTTCATATCTATTGCCAGCAATCCAAGACCATCCACGCTCATTTGTCTTGGGTGTATACCAGATGGGCGCTTTCACCCACACGATTCTCCATCCTATATCGCGCAAACGCTGCAAGGAGTAGAGATGTCTACATGGAGCATCCACCACCAACAGCAGCATGTCCCATTTTTTGTTTTTTGTGGTACGTCTCCATGATACCCCGAGCTTTGCAGCTGAATCAATGAAATTGGAGGCTAAATAACAGCCTTCAAACCCTTGGAAGGATAAAAAGGATGCAAAGGCCAGCAAACTGCTGCTATTGGTTGTTTGCTTTTTTTTATTTTGTGGTATATTATTGTCAATCTTGTTGTCATAATATTCATAACTGCTTCTACTGCTGCTGCTGCTAAAAAATGATACATAAAGAAGCATCATTATTATTATCATTATTGATATAGCCATCATACAGTAGTAGTAGTAGCTATAGTATGATGAGAAAAGATATTCCCACTTTTTTTTCATCTCTAGATTGGCTTGTGAAATCAGATCATCAATAAGGAAAACTGCAGAGTATTGCAGAATGCTGTTTTTTATCACCACAAAAAAACTATTTTGATAAAAAACAGACTTCTACCCAAAATAGATTTTATTATTATTATTTAATAATAAACAGGAGTGTCAACATATATCAACCACAAAAAGAGTAGTAGATATTCTATATGTATATGTATGATGGTGTATAATCAAAAATAATCATACATGGCCTGTTTTTGAAATCCTTTAATTAAACTGTTCTCTTTTATTATACTTTTATATTTTAATGTATGAAATGTATGAAATGTATATATATTAGTATAAAGTATAATTTTTAAGGAGGAGGAATAAAAAAGGCTTTTTGTATTAAGCCAATAATATAGAATATAAACGAGTAAAAACGATCCTACATTCCTTCATTTCCTACATGGTCAAAACGCAACGTTTCATTTTTCATTTTTTTTAAGATGGAAAAAGAACAGATACGGAGGAGGAAGCAACTAGTGGTAGTAGTAACTATCATAGTCATGCTTTCATCATATATTATAGCATGTGTATTTTGTTTTGGTAATTTGCACAGATGGCTTTCTTATGATGATAGTAGTTTTAGTAGTATCACATCTTCAAAACCATCATTGCTACTACCACGTCATCGGCATCATCATAATAAGCATCATCATAACGACAGCTTTACCATTGTACAATTCGCTGATCTACACTTTGGAGAAGAGGACCATAGAAGCAGATTCAACGATGAGCAAACAAAAAAAGTTATGAAAACTGTGCTTGATTCTGAAAGGGAAGTAGATTTAGTTGTTTTTTCTGGCGACCAAATTTCAGGCTGGGCCATTGACACACACCAAACAAAAACTCTTTTTTTTAAAGAGGCACTGAGTGTGGTTGAAGAAGCAGAAATTAACTATGCTGTGATTTGGGGAAATCATGATGATCAACCATACCACCTTGATACAGTAGCATGGTTTGTATGGACAATTAGAATTTCAATTTTGCTTATTGCAGTCATAATCCTCCTCCTACTATTGTTATTCTTCTTTTTTTTGTCACAGGATAAAAAAAAGGTAATAATAATAACTTTGAGCAGTGTTTTTTTAATTTTGCTCATGACAACAGTTTCTATCATGTTTCTTACTACACCATCCAAGAATGCAAGGAATGCTATCAGCATGCAAGTCATTTCTGAATCAAACCTATCCATTGGCCAAGCAGGTCCTGAGGGGGTGCATGGACACAGCAATTTTTACTATCACACACACATTCTAAATAATGACCATTCTTTGTTAATTCTTTTTTTTGATAGTGGCGGTGGACGTTTACCAGAACAAATATATGATGATCAAATCACTTGGGCAGAAAGTGTTTTTGCCTTTTTTCCAAAATCAATCATTTCATTGGCCTTCATGCATATTCCACTGCCTGAATATAACCACAGAAATAAAACAAAACATTGTTTTGGAAAACATGGAGAATCACCATCCAATGTGCATTATGAGCATAAGTCGCTTTATGAGTGTCTAGCTCACAAAAAAAGAACAAAAGCTATCTTTGCTGGACATGATCATGCTAATTCATGGTGTTGTGTATCTGAGAGTGGTATGCCAGCGCTGTGCTATGGCAGGCACACTGGTTATAGTGGGGATTATTATGCTGCGATTGATTCTACTACCGCTGCTACCAAGAATAGAACTAATAATGATAATAAAAGAGGTGCAAGAGTCATTAAAATCAGTAGTAGTAGTAGTAGTAGCAATACTGATGATGGTGTGCAAATAAAAACATGGTTAAGGATGGAGGATGGGACAACACAGGAGAGTGTTATTTTGTTTTGATACAAAAATAATTTTATGACTCTGTTTAAGATAAGTCTGACATAATTAAAAGTTGGGTATAAAGTTATCATATCAATTTAATATATATAGTGATGAAAAATCAATAAAACACACAATAATATGTTCATCACCATCATAAAAACCCACCATTTATCCTCATTATTGTTGTTATTCTATTATTATTATTTGTCAGCAATCCAAGCATCAGAAATCACATACTGCATCCTCACTTCCCCTAGGCCACAAATATCATATCTCTCAGAAACATTGCGCTTCCTCATACAAGAGGGTGCAGATACCTCTGCCATTATGGTAATGGATGCATCTAAATCAAGCAATAGATTATTAATACAACAAGATAAAACAAATTGTTCTTATCCAGTTTCATGTCAAGTGCAGCAGATGTCATTGGATGTGGTTCTGGCCTTGAGAACCTGTGCTGAACACACCACAGATTGGGTTGTGTTGATAGAGGATGATGTACAAGCCTGCCCTGGGTCTATTCCTATTCTAGTGAATACCCTGCATTCACTTCCTATTGAGCATACTAAATTTGCCAAATTTTCCAAGTTTGGTTTGGCGAATGCATTCCCAAAACAAAACATAAATCCCTACACAAACTATGTAATTGAAAATCTCCATGAAGTCCCACATGATCTCCTCATTTCAGATCAGGGGTGGGGGGCACCTGAGCGATCCTATATACACCCAACCAATCTCTTTCACCACCTGGGACAAACTTCTACTATCCCAGAAAGGAATGATCCTTCATTTCTAGCATTGTATACTGCTTTAAGGAGCGATATATGTGGAGAGCTGCTAATATAATAATAATACTGCTACTCTACTATTAGTATATAATGCAAAGAAGAGCCAAAACCTCATTTTCATGTTTTAATAATAATATTGAAGAAGTGCCATCAGATGAAATAATAGCCCAAAGAGGCTATTATAATGTGCTCAGTGATAAAATAATACATGCTGCTACTGACTCAAATACAAGCAGTATCATGCACATTTTAACCGCCATATGGAATTTTATTATTATTGATACGCTTTATCATGAGTATAATCCAACCAATGTTTTAACAAGCAATATCCATGAGACCTGGAACGCTAGATGCTTTGCACCAGCTTCCATTGTTTTAGACTTGAAAAAAAAGCGGAAGATAGTCAGCATAGATCTCATGCCTGATATGCTGCCAGAAACTGGTGTGGTAAAGCATGTCATTGTGTTTAGAGATACCACCTCAGTTAATGAACAATGCAGCTATTTTCAATACCATGGGACAGCATCCAACTGCCACTGGATACATGTGGATACCACTCCTCATAGCTATTACAATAGAATTGAAATCATCACCACGTTGAGCCCATCATGGGTAGCGTGGAGACAAATCAAAATTTTTGCTGTAGAGGTGGGTTATACTTGAACCTAAATAAGGTCTGCAGCTTTCAATGTGTATTCAGGATAATATAAATTTTTGAACACAACTTTTTTGATGCATTAACAGTAAAAATATCAGCAGCAGCAGCAGCAGCAGTAGCAGCCTCAGTGAGAGCAGCACTGCAGTGGTTATGCCCATGATAATTTGCCATGACCAGGGCAGTATATCCCTTTTTATTTTTCCAAGTTACATCAGCGCCTGCCTTGATCAGAATCTCCACGCATTCAGTATGCCCATTTTGAGCAGCCACAATGAGTGGTGTGCTTCCTTCAGTGAGAGGCTGATCTACTATCGCCTTGGCATCCACAAGTATCTGGATGCATTGCGCGTGCCCATTCTGTGAAGCCACATACAGCGGACTGGCATTATCCTGATTGGGTACTTCCAAACCAGCCTTACCAACCTGCAACAGGACCTTTAGACAGTCTGCATGTCCAAACTGAGCTGCCCTAAAGGTAGCAGTGGCCCATTTTTGTGTGTTTTGTGATACCTCATTGATACAATATGCGCCTGAATCAATCAGCATCTTGATGGTCTGAGGGCTGGCACCATCTGCTGCTGCTTGAATCAGCAAATTTTCACCAATCTCATTATTTGAATTTAGCTGATGGTGATGCTGATTTGTCATGGCGATGAGCCGCGTGATTTCACTGGAAAGTTGCCTTTTAGAAAACACTTCCTTTGTTGGATGGTTGAGATACAAGTCATTTTTTAAAAAAGAGGTTCGTTTTGACTGCTGATTAAGTAGACGTTTTTGTAGATCAGCTATCAGCGTGCGGTGACCAGTGCGCATAAATAAATCAGGAAGCCAATCTATGGACTTGTAGCCATCGTTACTGTAATACCACAGTAAAAACTTTGACAAGCCAAAGTTTTTGACATTTAGCATGTCTTGGTTGAGTTTGGTGAATAAAACACAGTCAGCATATTGTAGTGCTGCTATGGCCATGTGTGATTTGAGCATTTCCTCAGCCTCTAATAAAATGTTATTAATGAGAAACTCAGCATCTTCTGAATTGTATTGAGCAGGGTTTTTTTCTATGAACTCCTGTGCTGTCTCGTCAAGTTGAGTATTTAGCTGTTTTATGAGGAGTTGAAATGATTTAATATGCAATTTCTTTTTTTGCTCCAAATCTGACTTATTCATTTTTTTGTGGTGTTTTTTTAATGATTTATATACAACATAAATATCCATAAACAGTGCTGATTTATTTGTATCAAGTATTAAAAATAGATAGTTGTCTGAAGAGGTGTGCCAGGTCAGCTTTTGTCGTCCTTGGTCTTTTTTTTGAATACTGTCCTCTGGAAAATGTAGGAGGGTTTATTTTGCGTGTATCAATGTCATGACTATCAGAGCTATCATAATCAAGATACTTTGAAAAGTAGTTTTTTGACTGTTTTACATCAGCAGATTCTGATTTAATCCCCCATTTTCTTTTTTGGTCTTGAGCATCAGATGATTCACAAAGGCTTTCATCATCACCTTCATTTCTTAGTACTGCTTTGAAAAACTCCTCACTATTTCTAGAATCATTTGATGATGACAGTGATACAGGCGAAGCCCCATCATCATTTTCTGAGCTTACTGCTGATGATGCAGAGTCTGGAAGATGAGCACCATAACTACCAAAATCTCTGGGTGGTGGTGATTTTCGAGGTAAAAGGTTTCTTTGTGATATCCTGGAATTTCTATACATATTTTCTCTAATTTTACTTGATGGTTGATCTCTAGTATGGTCCATTCTATATATTTTACTAAGTGTTTCGCGTATAGCAGTCCTTTCTGCAGCTTGTTTCATAGCATTTAAATTCAGTTTCCATACTCTTCTTTTGTCACCTAACGTGCAAGGATTTATTCTCCTTTCTGTTCTCTCCTCATTATCGATATATTTTATTACTGGACCCATTGATCGTAACAGCTGCCTTGTTTGGGGATGCAGAGCTGGTCGTCCATTACAAATTGCATCTCGAATAAGCTTATTATAGACTACTCGAGACATAGGTGTAGCCTGCAGGTTGTTTTCAAAAAAAACCAAACTCTTATGACGTGTATCAAAAAGAGATTCAACAATTTTATTTCCCTGATATTCAAAGAATGGACATCTGGATATTTTAGGGTTTTCAATTTCACCATTAGAATTTGCTATTTTAAGACCATCATCACTGCTATCATCATCACCACGCCCAGCTGACAAATCAGCCAATGAGTCTATGTCTGAATCTGAAACAGAAAATTCAGCATCACCATCCCTGCTACCATGATGACTATTGCCACCACCGCCTCCACCATCATAATCATCACTAGATTCACCACTATCACTCTCTAAATCGCTTAGTGGTATCAAACTACTGTTTTCCATTTTATTATATTAAAAGCAAACAATTCAAACTATATTTATTCAAATTTAACATGTTCATATAATATATATATATATATATACTTTGACTACTGAATAAAATTCATTTGAATTATCACAATGATATTCTATCCAGAGCAGCAAACAACCCAAGTGCTTCACTGGCCTGACGCACAGAGACTAAAATAATTGGAAAAAGGGACAAGAGAATAGGACGCACAATGGCATGCAGAGGATACGGCGTCTGCTGAAGTGCCAGCTTCAGCATAAACATCTCCAATGCCACACTGCCAGTAAGGGAGCTTATAGCTGGCACTATGCGTTTAGGGGCAAAAAAGCGTTTGGTGGTTCCAATGGCCACCTGTGATATAGCATCAGAGAGCGAGCCAAGGATTTTATCTTTGATTTTGTTGTCGCTCAAAGTATTTGTTGACGAGAGATGGCCAGCAATGTCACTGGATACAGCCACAGAGACTGTAGTAATCATTTGACTTATTTCTTTGTTAAGTCTGAAGCCTTGCCCATGCACAACAACAGTTTCAAGCAGAGCATGTGCCTTTACTAATGCCTCGTTTTTTTTCGTGGTGCTATAGCGCTTGATTGCAGCATTGAGTGCTCGTGCTAGAAATAAAGCTTCATTTTTGAGTGATCTTGATGCTAATGTTTCAGTGGGATCTGTGGTACCATCATCATTTTTTTTCTTAAATGAATGAGGTATATGAAGAAGAAATGGGTGATTTTTCCAAAATTTATTCTCAAAAAGAAAGTCAATGAGCCTCCATGGAGATACTAACTCATCTATAGTGAAATATTTTTTTGAATCTTTGTTTTCTATCAAGGCCTTTGTTAAATTAAATTCAGAATCATCTGCAACGTTGAATGTAAAGTATTCACGAGTATCAGTATACCATGAACCCCCAGAGGATGACTCTAACTCCTCTTCTATAGTGCCTTCCATCCACAAAGCATATTCTAAACACATGGCAAAATCAATACTTATTGTAGGGTCTGCAGTAATGCTACGGGCAATGAGATTGTTTTGCATAATTTCCATTAAAAACTCACTTGCTGATTGACTGTTATTGACTACAAGATTTGAATCTTTTCTTTTAATATTTAAAAAATCCTCAATGTCTTTGATTAAATCAGATTCTTTTATTTTCAAATGAGAAACAAATTCATGAATATCCATACACTCTCTTAATGCTGTAGTTGTGTCCAAAAC
>Ga0247834_1005463_pt1 | contig 15023 bp, 26 predicted proteins | sample LaCruzMarch2015__8_FD_187118 | JGI IMG/M metagenome (GOLD analysis project Ga0247834, IMG submission 187118) | Freshwater microbial communities from meromictic Lake La Cruz, Castile-La Mancha, Spain - LaCruzMarch2015_12m | ecosystem: Environmental > Aquatic > Freshwater > Lake | place: Spain... | reverse complement strand
AAAGTGGATCTGTTCATGGGGCATGTTGTGGGGAAAGATATTTTGGAAATTTATATGAAACACCAGATTTAAGAATAAAGTTAAGAGAGAGACCTGTGCAGTGTGTCAAGAAAGAATGCCCGCATATTTTTGATATGAAAATTGAAAAATCGTATCAAATCTAATTCATGCTGCTACAATCTTATCTCTGAATTGTAAAAACTGATTTAGCCCATAGTTATTGGTGATTAATTCTCTGTATTCAAAAGAATTATACTGAGAATTTAAATGAGCTTGAATGCCTACTAATGAACCATATGTAAACTCATTAAACATGTTGCCAGGATAATTGCGAATAATAGGCTTTATACCCTTGGCTAACGCTTCAAGAACACAGTTTGGCAACCCCTCTGATATGGATGTGGTCAGAAGATAGTTCTTATCATTCAAAAAATCATTCATCTTCTCTTGACTGTCAATATCTTCATATATAAACACATTTTTTAATCCATAATTAGTTATAAAATCTAAATACAGCTGTTTCATTGGCCCATTGGATACAGCACAATGAAATTGATAATGTTCATAGTATTGTGCCGCTTCCACAATGTAGTCCGGTGCTTTTCTATCCTTGAATTCACCTACCCATGCAATTTTGTCACCATGCTTTCTGTGTGCATATACCCAAATATCTTCATTTATATAATTTTTTTCTATATCTGAATCTATCCCATAGTTTAATTTGAGTTTATTTTGCAGAAAACTATTAAGAGTGTATACTTTGAAGAACTTGTGCTTGCTCTGCAATACTAGATTTGCTGGAACATCATAAAGCTCGTGCCTTCTGAAGAAAATTATGTTCTTACCAGTGCCATTAGAGTTAACTATGTACTGCAAGCTCATGCGGTCTGCAAATAAAAATATTTTGTTTGAATTGGGCGGCATACTCATCACTTGATCTCTATCAAACGGATTAATAAGCCTTGCATCAAAGTAATTTTTAAAAATTTCTCTATAGAAATGATTGTAGGGAGAGATTATATAGTCTATTTTCATGCAAATGATAACTTTCAAATAATTTAGCTTAATCTATATAGTTTGCTACTAATAGCTTTTAGGGTTCATAAATAATAACATGACTGACTTTATCAAGCAAAAGTATCACACCATCTTTGGTTTTGATACTTCTCATAAAATCTCTGCACAAGCTATTGATATTATCTATTGGATAATCATTGCAGCTGCTTATTGCTTTGCATATCATGCACTTAGCTTGATTCTTACATCGTGGAATTGGTTCCTGGTAGGATTAACATCTCTGGGTGTTGTCGGATTGCCCTATTGCGTGAAGATCATATTGTTTGGCAGAGACAAATTCCCTCGCAAAGCTGCATTGTTGTGTGCATTTCTGAGCTTGCTTCCCACCATATTTGACTTTGCAGGTCTGTATTCAGAAACTGGATTGCAAGATAGCTTGAAGCTCAGCAAAGTGAAAATCATGCAACAAGTCAATGACTTTGAAGCCAGCAGCAAAAAAGCTGCACAAATGCATGCAGATAGAATTAAAGAACAAGAGCGAAGCAAATTGGCAGACATTGAAGCTGCAAATTCTCGCAAACTAACAGACATGAAAAGAGACATCAATGAAGCCAATCAGAAGGTCATTGATGAGAAGCTGGGAGTCAAAGCTGATTATTCCACAGGCAAACCTGGAGATGGACCTCGTTCAAAAGAATTGGTGGCTGCAGTAAGACGTTTGCAAAGTGAAGCAGACATTGAACAAAACAATGCTCGAGACAAGATTGAACGCGATGCCAATGTGGTAAGGGATCAGGCCAAGGATGCAGTCAAGAAATCTGCAGAAGTGAGCAAACTCATTGATGAAAAATTTACAGACATCAAAAAAGAAGTGAACAATGCACACAATTTCAAAGAACTGGAGTTTGCTGTGATCAACGCAAACGGTTTATTATCTACTGTGGCATCCAAAGTGAATGTGGAATTTCGAGCCACAGAAATAGCAGGTTCAGACAACATCATCAGATTGTCATTCGGTTCATTGATGCAATTGGAAGTGACTGCACTGGTGTGCTTGTTGTTGGCATTCTTGATGGAGATTGGTGACATTGTCATTGTGTATGTGATACGTCATGAGAAGGAGAAGATGGAACAGCCCAAAATTGATGCAGACAAAAATGTGGCATTTCCTATGCGTGTAGCTATGTTTAAGAAGACATATGATGGTTATTAAAACACTTGCAAAATGAATATTATCAATCAAGACAAACTGCTCGTCAGACTCACCCATCCCAAGCTGCTGCTGCATCGCAAGAGTGAATTTGGAGATATGGAGTGCGGTCCATATTTAACAGATGCAGACACAGGCATATACTACAGTCATTATGACTATGGACATGCATTCAAGCTGCAATTGTTAGGGTTTGGAATTGATGTGTGGTGGCTTTAGATGGGCACCACCATGGTGTATGGTGAAATGGTGTAGCCTGCAGGAATGGCCACCCACACTTCTTTGTCATTGATCTTGAGCTTTCTGTCGCCACTGATCACAGCTGAACAATCAGTGTTGCGCACCAGTTTCAAGTCTCTGTACAAATTGTTGAGACCAGGTATGACAAACTTGCATCCATAATTCAACCAACCCAAAGGCATTTCGTTTTGCATTCCATGAGTATACGGGTGTAAAAAAAGAATACAAGCTTTTTCTTGACCTTATTTCAAATACATATATAATGGTAACATGGATTTAATGCAAATTGCCAAAGAATTGGAGCAACAAGCTACCATCAATGGAGCAGATATTTTTGTGGACGAACAAACTGCAGAGTATTGCTTTCTTCCAGTCATATCTGATGCAGGTGTGGTGGGTGCAGTGGGCAAGTATATTGACAAAGGCAAACCTGTCATTGGGTTCTTCATACTCAATGAACACATAGTGAAATATGCATTGGATGAAGGCTTTGACGTAAATTCCATATTTGATAGTTTCAAGAATAATTTGTTCAAACAAACAAGCAAGGCAGAGTTTTTTGCTATCATGACAAAAAAGAAAGATTGATTTTATTAAATTTTACTTCATAATAGTGGTATGAGTAAATTATCGCCCACCAAGATTCAAAAGCTCATTGCCAAAGGCAGAGTAGTACCTGTGCTGGGACGCAATGAAAAGGGTGAAAACGTTATCTACGGATATCGTCGCAAAAACAACAGAAGCACCAAGAGCCATGAGCAATACATGTTTGTGGAGCCAGTGGTTCTGGACAAAGCAGTTGAAAACGTAAAAATATGATTTATTATTCAATAAATGAGAGGAGGTAATATACACATGATCGACTATAATAGCCGTGATCTCAAGCCGAAGACTTTCTTCGTCAAGATCGAGCGTAATCGTAGCGGTAACTTCACAGTTAAGCGCGCCAAGGTTCTCCAACAGAAGAACCAGTTTGCTCGTTCTATCCGTCGCATTGATGCTCGCGATCTCACTCGCGCCATCAACCGTACCGGTGGTCTTAACGTTGCCTAAATAACGTTTAAATTGAGCGCCGCCTTTTTTATAAGGGCGGCGCTCTTTTTTTCTACAATAGCCTTAACAATTTATAAACTATTTTTAAAAATCTACTTGTGCATAATAGAAGTTCAATTATAATAGGGGCATGAGTTTATTGAACAAAGAAGACATCAACGCTCGATTGAAACGAAGCATGCAAGGCACCACACCCAAGCTCAAATGCTTAATCACCGGCATGGAACGGGTTACAAGCATGGATTATCTGAAGACCAAAGAGAAGAAGTTTGGTACTGTTGCAAACTATGTTAACAACTACATCAGCAGTGATGCTGTAAGATTGCTTAAGCAAAAAATACCTATTATGGACATTAAGAACACTCTGAATCCTAGTAGCTTGCATATGCCTAATGATGCAATTGTCACAGAAGCCAGCAAATACTATAATGTTTAAAGAACCTCCTTTCCCTATTGGGCTTCGAAAGCCTGTTCTTAATTTGCCTGCAGAGAAATTGCGTAACCGATTTGGCAGAATGGTTTATGGACATAAGACTGCTGGTGCCATTGAGGTCATGACCAAAGCATGTTGGGATGCCAACAAGAAGTATTTTGAACCCAATGGTGCGCGTAGTTGTGTGAAGAATTTTTCAAAAACAACTTGACGTAATATTAATTTCCGCCATAATGTAACTATGGAAAAAATATATTACTGTTCTGTATCGGGTGAACCTCTTGCAGGTTCGCGTGTTGAAGCTCTTCAAATGCTTGGCATTCCAGAGAATGCGTGGACCAGTGTGGAACACAGCAAAGCAAGACGCAACAAAGGCATATATTTTGGATCCCAAGGATCCGGCAAGCTCATCATTGCAACCAAGATATATTCTGAAAGTGAAACCAATCTGGATGAAGCATTGAACGAACAAGAGAAACACTCCGAAAAACTTTATACATAATGAAGCGCAAAGATTATGGTGATGTGACTAACAAAATTGTTAGTACTGAACAAGTGCTAGCACGCGGTCTTCGCGTCCCAGCCATTGAATTAACCTTCAAGACATCTGGTCATAACAGAACAGGTGGGCATCGCGTATACATTGATTACAGGTGTGCCCAGGAACTAATTACCAAGCTACAAAAGGAAATAGATAGTATTGAATCTAAATACTTTGTAAATGAGTACTACAATCGACTACACCGACCCCGCGAAACGATGCTTAGCTAGTGAAGTAAAACTGCTTGATACTGAAGCACTAGTGCAGCATCTTAAGGACATTGAGCACTATGTCAAGACTGGAACTGCCAGCAAATGGATGGTTGTTAAAAAAGATGATGTGCTTGTGCACATTGAGTTCTGGAATTCATTTGATCTGGCAAGGTACAAATTGCTCATCAACATGGAACTGCTTGATAGATGTAACTCGTTCGAGTTGCTACCCAAATTAAAGTTTCACTTTTAACTTGACCAAATGATGAATTCCTTTATACTTTAACGTATGAACATTAAGATGACCTCAACGAAGTTCACTCCGATTAAGGACGTGACAATCCCTGAAGTGTATTACCGCCGCATGAAATGTGGCATTGAAAAGCTGGATGCTCTTTTCGGTGAAGGTATTTTGCCTGGTAGCTCCATCACTTTGACTGCTCGAGCTGGCTTGGGCAAGACTACGCTGGTGTTGCAGATGCTAGAAAGCCTGCACAAAAACGGTTACAAAGTGGGGTATTGCAGCTCTGAGGAGTCTGTGGCCCAGCTAGCCATGACTTGCAAACGCTTGAATGTGCAGAGTATCAGCGTGTGTAATGAAGCTAATGTGGATAGGATCTCTAGTTATATGGAAGAACATGACGTAATTGTTATTGATTCATTTCAGGGTCTTGTTAAAGGTAATCTTCGGGGGCGTGAACTGGAGAAGTATTGTATTGAGAAGCTTGTCGTGCGCGCCAAAGAGACGGAGTGTGCGGTAATTCTTATCTGTCACAATACTAAAGCTGGTGGTATTAAGGGGTCTTCTCTTATTATTCACGCTGTAGATGTGAATATGAGTATTAATCCTATCAAAGAAGCTGAAGCTAATGCTCGCTGTATTACCTTTGATAAGAATCGATTTGGACCTGCTACCGATATTGAATGTTATATTGAATATAGTGGGTATGACTTTCAGACCGAAGTTGTAGTGGATGAAGAAGCTGCTCCTGGATCGAAGTCTAAGAAGAAGCAAGATCAACGTGAAGCTATTCTTAAGCTCAAAGACATCACTCTGCCTAACGTCTGTAAAACTCTTAGCATTGACTCAACTCGTGCAGGCTTCTTGCTACGTGAGCTTCAGAATGAAGGTAAGCTCTGCAAAGAAGGCAGAGGTGTTGATGCATCATGGGTTAAGTCAGAACTCGATATTACCGTAATTAAATCCAATTAAACTTTAACTAAGTTATACTATAAAATTAATAGTTACATCATAGATTGTATCTATATCTGTATAACGTACAACACCTACTTCCCCCAGGGCTAGCCCAGCAGGTCTAGAGCAACGTGGTAGTGGCCGAAGGCGTATTAGTGGGTGTTTCAGTTACAGTAGGTGTATTGGTTTGTGTTCTTGTTGGGGTTTGTGTGGGGGTTGGTGTGACTGTAGGTGTCTGTGTAAGTGTCTGTGTGGGGGTAGGTGTGGGGGTAGGTGTTCTTGTTGGGGTTTCAGTGGGCGTTGGTGTGACTGTAGGTGTCTGTGTATTAGTTGGTGTAAGTGTCTGTGTGGGGGTAGGTGTTTTGGTAGGTGTTCTTGTTGGGGTTTGTGTGTAGGTTGGTGTGACTGTAGGTGTCTGTGTAAGAGTTGGTGTGTTAGTCGGTGTTTCAGAAGGCGTTACCGTTTGTGTAGGTGTATTTGATGGTGTAACAGACGGTGTAATTGTATTAGTAGGTGTAACTGATGGCGTAACTGTATTTGATGGTGTTACAGACGGCGTCGGTGTATTAGTTGGTGTCTCAGAAGGTGTCGGGGTAACTGTAGGGGTATTAGTTGGTGTCTCAGAAGGTGTAGGTGTAGGTGTTACTAGTGATAAAGAATCAACAAGATACCCTTTATCAGATAACTTAACATACCCTGCACCATTCAATGCGATGATGTCATATTTGCCTGCACCAGACAAGCTGGCCAAATTAATTTTGAGTTGATTGTCATCAATGATGTCATAGTTGGTGTAAACAAAACCGTTAAACTCTGGGAATATAGCAGAAAGCCTTGGATATGAAGAGAAAAGATTAAAAGCTGAAGCTGTATAGAAAGTATTATCGCTTGTAGTACTTAAAAGAACGTATTGTGTCCATTTAAAATTATAACCTTTAACATATACAAATGTTGTCAGATTATCTGTATAGGTAATATAATTCATCTCTTAATATTTATTGATTTTCTTTGTGATATAATCTATTCTATATGTATGAGCGCTGGAAAAGGTGATAAACCAAGAAATTGTTTTAGTAAAAAATTTAAAGATAACTACGATGAAATAGTCAATTGGGCTACTAAAGAAGGCAAAGAAATTCGTAACTATATCGTCAAAAAAGGTAAAAAGATTTACCGGTATCCATAGATTGACGCGCAAGTGGCGAAATGGCGAAACGCAAGGGACTTAAAATCCCTTACATTAGAAACAATGTGGGTTCGAGTCCCACCTTGCGTACCGTTTAATTTATATATTTTGTGTCTTGCACTAATTTAAAATTCCTCTATACTACGAATATGAAGCGCGAAAAGCCTTGGATTGAAGTTATTACAGAAGATTGGGGTGGAGATGGTATTCAATCAAATACATACTGTGTTGTGGATGTTATTCGTACAGATAGGGTGCAAGTGGGTCAACGATACACTTATGATCAATTGTGCCGCTTGAGCAACAGAGGCATTGATTTTGAGATTGCTGAAGAATACGTGGATTACAAATAATATGGAAGTTGATTACCTTTTAGAGCAGATTGAGTTTCATAATTCTAGTTATGAATGGATTGTTAGAGAATCAGAGAAAATAGCTACAGAGATAAAGGCTTTAGATGAAAAAGAGTTTGATTCTGAAGCTTATGATAAAGTTACCAAGCGCTTCCTTGAGCTTGAGATGCGTTACAAGAGAAATAAGAAAGACTATGATGCTGTAGTAAAGCAGGTTCGCGCTTACTTTGATGATAAACATGGAATTGATATTATGGGGTTATTGGATGATGATATTAACGAGGTTAAATAAATGAGACCAACAATTATTATTTGGACTATTATTATTCTTATTTTTATTGTTGTTAGTAGAGTTTGCGGCTCTAAAATTAATGATAATTACGACAACCCCAACCGCCCGTATGTGGCAGGATGTCCATGAACTGGGTTATTCGAATACGATAGGAGGTTTATGCCTCCGTCGTCTAACTGGTTAAGACCCACGATTTATACTCGTGAAGCTCTAGATGTGAGCGCAATATAGGTTCAAATCCTATCGGAGGTACCATTTTAATTGCACCTGTAGCTTAGTTGAATAAAGCAATTGATTTCTAATCAATAGAGCGTTGGTTTGAATCCACTTCTGCCCATATATTTAAATAAATATATGTATGGCTTTCTCAGTTAATGACAATGGTACATGGAAGACAGTAAAAAAACTTAGTGTTAATGACGGTACCTGGAAGAATGTAAAATCGGGATGGATTAATAAAGATGGTGTTTGGACAAAGTTTTATGCTTCTGATACTTCTATTACTATAACAGGAGGTAATAATATTGACTTGAGATCGCTATACCAAACACAAACAAGTGATTACTCTTCAACTGCAGTTGATGTTAACTTTATTGTAACAGGTAATGTAGGAAGCACTTCTACTGGAACTGCATCTATAGTTACAGGAGCATGGCCTATAGGGAGTAATATTACACTTACAAACAACGCTATTATAGCTGGTGCAGGAGGAAGAGGTGGTAATGCTTGGGCAGGTCAATATTTTGGTGAAAACGGGTCTCCAGGAGGACCTGCAATAAGCTTGAGCTATAACATAACAATAAATAATTTAGGGACCATAGGTGGGGGAGGCGGAGGCGGAGGAGGAGGCAGTTGGTTCTATCCCTTCAACGGCGGTTTTCTTGTAACTGCAGGAGGAGGAGGAGGCGCAGGTATTTCAGGAGGGGAAAGAGGCATATGTAACTCGCCAGGTAATTCATCCAACAATTGTCAAGTGGGAAATGCGGGTGCTACTTCAAATGGAGGTACCGGTGGTATATATAGCTATAGGTTTGTAAATGTTACTATGACCGCTTATGGTGGAAATGGTGGAAATTTAGGTCAAAACGGTACCAGTGGAGCTCCACCATATAATCAAAACACTGCGCGTTCATACCCTGGAGCTGGAGGAGCTGCTGGTAAGGCAGTTGATCTTAATGGTTATACAGCCACAATAACAGGCAATGCTCTTCTGGGAGCAGTTAGTTAACTATCTGCACTTCTGTGAGAGTTTAAATTAATTTACCCCATTATAAATAAAATTGTGAATGATCAGCTATCACAAGTCTTCGACGACGATTCGTTAAGAATATTTCATAATGCAGGGTTCTTTTCTTGTTGTTCTGTGCGCATATCAGAAATAGTAGAATTCTTTAATACATATAAGAAGCTTCCTAGAACTGTGGATTCATCGTTCCAGTTTAGTGCTTATAAAAATATTAATAAAGATTTAACACCAGAATTTTTTAAGACAAAAGATGAAGCGTTCCCTTATAAACGTAATATTATTTGTACCCGGGAAGATCAATGGTTAAACTATAAAACATTAGACTTTGAAGGTATTACGCCTATTGTGAAGAAATACTTCTCTTTAAGTGATAGAGCTCTAGAAATGGTTAAGAGCTTTGAAACAAAGTACCAGTTCGATTACAATAACATAATATCTGTATTTTATAGAGGGTTAGATAAAAATACTGAAACCGGTATAGCTCCTTTCGAAGAGTTTATAGAAAAAGCCGATGAACTGTATAAGAGTAACAATAACAAGCGCTTTTTTATTCAAACAGATACTGAAGAGTTTCGTGATGTATTTACATCAACCTTTAAGAACTCTTTTTACCTAGAAGAAGCACCGGTTTCTAACGCTAGTGCTTGGGGTGTAATGCATAATCTTGTCCCTATAGATAAAAGAGAGAGCCTTGCATTGACAATACTTTCTAGCACTTATATGATTTCCAGAACACATAGTATTATAACACATACAGGAAATTGTGGGCTATGGTCAATGTATTATAGAGGTAATGCTAACAACATATATCAGTATTTTCAACCAAAAGATACACCTTATAAAAAAGATAAATATTGGCTAATATAATAAATAATAGTATATGGCTGATACGACAATCTCTGATCTATCTGAAGTTACGCCTGCAGGCACAGGGGTAATTCCTTATTCAGATGGTACAACTACATACAAATCCACCATTACTAACTTGCCTGTGGCATGGAATTCAGTGACTGGCAAACCTTCCATTGGAACCAATGCATCAGGAGCAAAAACCATCTCCACTCTGGCACCTTCTGCTGGTGGGGCAGGTGACATATGGTACCAGGTGTAATGTACATGTTGTATGGCATTCTCAGTCAATGATGCAGGCACCTGGAAGACAGTAAAAAAACTCAGTGTCAATGATGGCACATGGAAGGCTATAAAATCTGGTTGGATCAACAAAGCAGGTGTATGGACCAAGTTTTACAGTGGCTCCACAACTATAGATGTCACATCTCAAAACAACATCAATCTGCGAACACTTTATACCAATCAAACTGGAGACAGTTCCAATGATGCTGCATCAGTCATCTTTAACATCAATGGCAACATTGGCAGCACATCACCTGCAACTGCATCAATGGTTACCGGTACATGGCCTGCAGGCAGTGACATTGTTGTGAATGTATCCTCAGGCGTGTACGTAGTTGGCGCAGGGGGTAGATATCAGAGACCGCCAAGTTTAGGAAGTCAGACTGGATCAGGATATTGCAGAGGGGTAAACGGTCAAGATGGAGGCAATGCCATACAATTGAATTATAGTGGTATCACTATTGTAAATAATGGTACCATTGGTGGAGGAGGTGGTTGCGGTGGTATGTCGAATGCATATAATGATTTTTCGTACGATCGATGGGATGATCAGGGCTATGTGCCAGGTGGTGGCGCAGGGCTAGTTAATGGTAATTACTCTCCTACAAGAGCAGGTGTAGCTCTTGCAACTCTAACCAGTGGAGGTGCAGGTCAAACAATGAGTGATTATTATTATGATGACTACAGATTTATTTACTTGACAAATTATTCTGGTGCAGGAGGTGGTCTCGGCCAACCAGGTGCAGGTGCCTTGCACACACGCAGTGGCAGTGCCGGATCAACTTCTTGTCCAGCTGGAGCTGGAGGAGCTGCCGGTAAGGCAGTTGATCTCAATGGTTATACAGCCACAATAACAGGCAATGCTCTTCTGTGAGCAGTTAGTTAACTATCAAGTAGTTACATCTGTTGCAACAAAACAGTTGACTCTTTCTGCGGTTCAGCCATAATATATGAATCATGAATAGCACATTGCTAGAACCAACGGTTCGCAAGAACCCGGCTAACCGAGAGAACGCCGCTAAGTCCTCTCGCGAGGTGACCCCTCGTTTGGTATGCATCATCACCGGCAAGTCCCGTCTTACCAACGCCATGTATTTGGCTTCGAAGCCTGAAGGTTTCGTGACCAACTACATTGCTCGCCCTGCGCTGAAGCTGCTTCGCGCTAATAAAAGCGTGCAGGACGTTCGGACGGAACTTGGTGTGACTGATGTCACTACCGTGATCTCTGATAGCGCTCTCCAGAATGCCATCAAGATCAACGGCAAGTGGTCTAAACAGAGCTAATATTGCAGCTTAAGAAGAGCCTCAGTCAACAGCAATACAACCTACGAAACCCCATGCCGAGTTTAGCTCTTCTTTTCGGCATGGGGTTTCTATTTTTTAACACATGAAACAATACACACATGATGAATTGGTGGACCGCAAGATCATTTTCATCAACACTGCAGTGAATCGTTTTGCCATTCACGAAGGCAAGATCAATGAATTTTCGCCTTCAGGCAAATGCATCAAGATCAATCATGAATGGTTCTTGTTGGAGAAGATATCCATGCTTGAATTGTTCACAGAAGAAGAGCGTCCAGGCTTGAGATTTGTTTAAGCGTTGTTGCTAACTGTTATGTAACGAGCATCATTGGTGATGATGTAGTTGCCATTGTTGGTGATGAGATAACTGTTCTTACGAGGTATGTTCAATATGTAGGAACCAGTGTTTGAACCAAAATCAATGTAATAGGATGAACCAGGTTGCAGGGTTGTGAAGCTATTGAATGCGTTCGAGCCTCCATAAGAATCCCAAGCGGCGTACTTACCTGGACCTGTGACAATTACAGGTGTCCACATGGTGGTGAAGATGCTGTTGAAAAGCACTGTGGAGGAGTCTGGTTTGGTAACTGTCGCAGTTGCCAAGGTTATGGGCAATGAGTTGATAGGCATGGACAAAAAGGTATACCCCAAATAGCTTCCTCCCACTCCTGCAAAAGCACGAAGTGTGATGCCTGGATTTGACCTAGCCCCAGATATCTGCATGGATGCTGTGCCATCTGAGGTGACTTGATATGATGAACCAGGTACAAAGGATGTCAACCATGAGGGGTTAAAAATACCTCCTCCTGGTATGTAAGGTCTAATGTCAGTAGAGTCCTCAGGATTAACAGCCCAAATTCTGGTTATGCCGTTTAGATTTTGAACGGATGTGAATGTATTGCTGGCACTACCATTGTGAGTGTATATGGAAAACCCTGCAGGGAATGTGTAGTTCAAATTGGCCATAAAGATATTTATTCTCACAAGTCAATTATTTTATATATTATGCAAGATCTGTCATATTTTCTTTGGCCACATGCATGCGCATGCGAGATGCATTGTCAACTAAAACATGTATTTTAAAGAAAATAACAGGTGATAATATAAATATTATTATGACCTTTGATGACAATAAGATGTTCGCAAATTACATTAACAAGCGCTTGCAGGTGCTCAATGAAGGCACATATGCAGATGCCGGCCTGGAACAAGCCAATTCAAAGCGTTTGATTAAAATATTGGACATGATCAAGAGTGATGCCAACATGGCCACTCAATTTGCTTTGACACCAGAAGAATTTGCAGGTGTCATTGAATGGGCCAAGAATAAATTTGCTGCTACTGCACCTGCATCAAAACCTGGTCATAAAGATGAATCAGGTGCTTTAGGAGGACCTGTATTTACAACAAAACGTGTTGGTGAATCGGTGGTCAAAGAGAAGAAGCAAACCAAAGATGAAGACAACATGGAAATGGTCAAGCACAAATCAGAAGAGACTGAAGAAGAGTATCTGGCCCGTCGTGACAGTGCCATCAGAGCTGCCATTGCTGCCAAAGAAGAATCAGAAGAACAAACAGCGCTCAATTCGCATTACAATGTGAATCATGAAGCACTGGACTTGGTGGACAGCTTGCTCAATCATGCCAGGAAGTACTCCAAAGCAGATGCCATCAAGATATTGACCATGGCTTCAGACAGACTGCAGAACAAAGCCTGAGTTGGTCATTCAGATATCACACGCACCACTTTGCCCACATAGTTTTGCTCAATGACGTAATTGCCATCACACAATGCATTGTTGTCACCCTTGGCAATGAAGCCTCGAAAGGTCTGCAACACCACACGATGGCAAGTTGAAATGTCTTCACTGTATTCTGGATCATTGAAACAAACAATGTCACCTTCTCGCAAGGAGCCATATGCAATGTCTCTGTCAATGCAAAGCAGGTCACCATTCTTGAATGTGGGATACATGGAGTTGCCATGCACTCGAAGCTTAGCAATATCTTCTGCAAATGCGTTAATAGTAAGCAGACTTGTTAAGGCAATAATCTTTAATTTCATTATGCTTTTATTATACCGGAATTTAGGATATTGGCAATATAAAAATTAAGAGAGACTTGGTTGGTTGCCACCTGTAGCCGCCGGCAAAGATTGAGTGGGTACCATGTCAGCGCTAGTGACCAAAGCAGTTTTGTCAGTTTGTGGCAAAGAAGATTTCTTTTTCTTTTTGCGTATTTGTTGACGCATGTACTCTTTGAAAGTCATATTAGTTAGTGCTGAATGTTGCAGTTCCTACAGTTGTAAACACATGGTAGGTCTTGTTGTCTGCTGCATTGTATGTGATGTAATCACCCCCTGCACCTCTTTGTGTGCCAGCATATCTGATGACAATCACGCCTTTAAAACCAGCGTTGTTGTGACAGCCTCCACACCCATACCATTTTGCAGCTGCAGTTTGGCCTGTGCCGCTTCCACCCGCTCCTGGTCCTCCTGCTCCAGTACCTGCAGTAGAAGAGGTCCAACCTCCACCTGATCCCATATGGGTAACAACTGCACCATTCAAATTACTAAAAGGAAGCACTTGTTTGATATTTACATCCAAAGCAAGTCCTGTGCCTCCCGCACCCCCATAATTTCCTCCAGCACCTCCGTATCCACCACCTGCTCCTCCTGCATAGGGATGACCACCACTTCTACCGCTCCCACCTGCATTTCCTTGCCCTGCTGTACCTGCTCCTCCACCATTTAATTCACCTCCACCGCCACCAGATCCACCTGCACTTCCAGCACCTAAACCTGAAGACCCTCCTCCACCTCCAATGGCAGTGAATGTGGAATTGAACACACTGCTTGCACCATTGTTCTGCCCCCCTGCACCTCCTGCTCCTACTGTTGCTGTGTAAGAAGTGAATGAATTTGCAGTAAAATTAAAGAAAGGAATGACACCGCCTCCGCCACCACCACCTCTGCCTCCCCCGCCTCCACCTCCTGCCACAATCAACACTTCCAAAGTGTATGGACCAAAATCTGACAATATGCTGCCCCAATTTATACCATTGTATATTTCTGCTTTGCCTGTGGATGTATTGAAGCGAATGGCACCGGCAGTTGCTGGAGATGGTCTTTCAGCAGTAGTGCCTGATGCAAGTTGACCTATGTTTATACCTGCAGTAATGGAAGAAACATATGTTTTATTTGTGCTGCTTCCTGTTGAATAGGGAATAAAATGAGAACCTAATGGGGTTCCTAAATTCAGATCAGATATACTTACATCGGCCATATCTATTATTTATTATAATCTAGCCAAAAGGATTGAACTCTTGGCTAGAGTTAGGATTACTTGGAGAAGTCGCCAAGATCGCGGCAGAATGTATATTCACCGGGTGCAGTTACAACCGTATCATATACTTCCTCTGTCGCATCAGCCATAGCAGCAAAAGGCGATGCTACTGCAAACACACCAAAGCCAGCAACTGTTGTTGCAGCCCCAATGGGTCTCACCAGTAACACATCACCAATGCATGTCCAAACGCTCTCCACAGTGACATCATTGTTGCTTGTATTAGAAGCAGCGCCGTTGTCAGCCAGAGCAGAGCCAACAA
>Ga0247834_1005462_pt1 | contig 15024 bp, 11 predicted proteins | sample LaCruzMarch2015__8_FD_187118 | JGI IMG/M metagenome (GOLD analysis project Ga0247834, IMG submission 187118) | Freshwater microbial communities from meromictic Lake La Cruz, Castile-La Mancha, Spain - LaCruzMarch2015_12m | ecosystem: Environmental > Aquatic > Freshwater > Lake | place: Spain... | reverse complement strand
TATGGACGTCGTCTCATTATCGTCGTCATCGATTGTGTTTTTATTATTATCTTGTGTGTGTGTATACTAATGTTGTTGTTGTAGTTGTATTATTAATCTTTCTAAAGATGAACGGGATGTAATAATTCCCCACTTACCGGACACACCGACATGGCATGTTCTTCGGTAGCGTTACGCCAATCGTACTTGTCAAATTCATACTCACGTTTATTCCGTAATTTGTTTTCGCGTAACTCGTACCGGTTGGCATACATTTTGTAGCGTTGTTCGGGAGTGTAGTCCTGTAATGGTGGGATGGGCAAGACACGTACCTGTTCGTTGAAGGTGACGCCTTTACGTAATATAGGGTTCGGTACACCCCCTGCGACGTTGTTATTGTTGTTGTTAGCGAGTAAGGTGGCGGCAGCTAGGTCGTCTTCGTCCTCTTCTGTTAATAGTACACCCCCCATATCATCATCGTCTTCACTCGATGTATCCGATGATTGATCGCTATTTTCACCGGAGGAGGCGGGGATCATGCCTGGCGGATGAGTATCATCGTCAGACTCCTCGTCGTCTTCATCGTTTTCTTCCTCCTCTTCATCGTCGTCGTATACGTCATCGGCCATGGATTTCATGGCCGTCGCAGCGATGACAAATGGCGGGGGATAGGTCGACGACGGGAGAGATTGATGGGGGACCGCCGCACTAATCACGTTACCCGCACTCCACGCGTGTCGCACAGAACTGCAAGCGAAGCCAAAGAGGGAGTAGTTGTTACTAGCAGCACTACTCGTAAGACTAGATGATGATGACAAATGGAGGACCGGACTCCACGAAGAAGACTCATTGTTGTTTGGGTGATTTTCCTTGAGACTGTAGGCGCGATCGCTTTCCTCCATCTTGGACCAACTCTCCAATGACAACGCCACGCCGGACGACGAGGATGAGAATTGAGGCGATGATGGCGTTTTCATTCGCTTATTGTTCGGTGGATGTTCGTCATCCTCCGCATCATCACGATGACTCCCCTTGTCGTCAATGTTGTCACTCGTCCCCGCCCCCTCCTCCGCCTCTCCCCGCCAGCTACTCCCATCAAAGTCGAAGACATCGTCATCCTCGTCTTCATACTCCAGCGAGCAGTCCGTGGTCATGACATGAGCGGGAGGAGGAGGCTGGAGCATTAGGAGACCACTACGACGAACCTCGACCTTCATCATAATATCGTTGGGTTGTGAGAGTGCGGAGGAGCGCGTCGTTGTGAAGGCCTCGGACCTTTCTCGGTTGTTGTTTCGCGTCGCTATTTTTGGTGGTGTGTAAGAGAGTTTTCCGCCCGCCAAACAATTTGGCGGCACAAGTCAAGTTACAATACATACACATACCTACAGTATGAACAACAACAGCTAGCACCATGATGCTTGATACAGGCCATGATTCGTCCTCGCCGCCGCATCCTGATAGCATCCTACGATTGCTATCGGCGGTCCATCGTTTTTCAATTGTAAGTTCCATTATTATATCGAATATTATTTGATGATGAGGCCTGAAGAATATTATCCTAACTTTGTCGTCATCTTTTACGCGTCCGAAAATATTTCACTTCTCCACTCTCTCTTTTTAATCTGTATATTTTATATATTTAAATATTATAGCCATACATCAATCCAGAAGATCAACTGTCGTTTACTGCCAGCTTCAAAACATGCTCCTCCGGTCATCAGAGTACATTAAATGTGTTACATCAAGCGGACGAACGACGGCAAGAAATTAAGAAGAATATGGCCGATGGAAAAATAAGTCATGCTGCATTATCACACGCATTGGCAGAGTACATGTAAGGTTTTGTTTGTTGGCACACACATTCATTCATTTTACTCTCCTTTCCATTACAGCAGTATTATGTTTAGTTTTCCAAGCTCATGCGCAACTCTTTTCGTGTATCTGCACACGCTCACACACACACAATCACACACACACACGCACACACAATCGCAACCACCCAGACCATTGATTAATCAAATTCTCCTCTCGTGTAAATTCCAATCGGACAGAGCACAATTGGACATACGATTAATATTTAGTTGGTATTCCGGCATTGAATATCAAATCAAAAATAATACAACGAAGAAAAAGCATTACTTTGATTCCGAGGCACTGACGTATGAACTAGTATTAGCCATTGCGACGTATGCACTATCCGAATCGAATGTGGGGTGCGATGCATGCCAGTCTGGTAAATTCCCCGAGGCATCGCGTCATTTTACTAAAACTGCTAGTATATTCCGATTGCTCGGGAATGATATAGTGCCTAATTGGATGGCGAATAGTAAGCAGTATGCCGAGATGGAGTCGGATTGTTTGGCCGAAACCCGCGTGGGGGTATGTGTTGCATTTACGTCATTATATGAAGCCATGTCACAACAAATGGCCGTGGCGGTTATATTGGCCAAGCCGGGTATACCTAACTATGTACTCGTGGGTAAATTATGCTTGGGTATTGCCGAGGAGTTGGATACCTTCGTATCAACTATGCGTTCGAAGAGTCCAGTACAAATGTCACGATTAGAGCCATCATTCCTAACAATGATTACATTCGCAATCAACATCCAACGTGCGGCGAGTTTATACTTTTTAGCACGCAGTTTATGGACTGAATCTGATTATGGTGTTGCTATCTCAGCCTTGAGTGAGGCGACGGTGGCTATGCGTACACGATCCTCAATCAATGGACGAGGTTTGCCTAAGATTGATCCAAATGGACCATTGAAACTATTATTCATGGAATCGAATAAATTCCGACAGCACATGACTGACTTATTATCAGCGTGGGAGAAAGATAATCAACTTGTTTACTTTGAAAAGGTACCACCGTCTGTCCCTGCCAATAAAGGGTTGAAAGCAATTCAATTGAAAAAGTCAGATCAATATATCTTAGAAATACGTGATATAGTGCCATTGGGCACATTACCCGATGAGGAAACATCATCAATGAATAGTAGTATGATTGCGGCATCAGATGCTTCTCACTTTTGTAGAGATGATGGTCCACCAAGCTATGATGCTGCCATTTCGGGACTTCAAAGATCAGATAGTGAGTTAGCTCGTGAACTACAAGAAAAATGGAACACAGAATGATACCAACATCAACGCACATTATATTTACGTTGTTCGATATTAGCTTGCTTGTAGTAGTACCTCTCTCTAGAGTTATAATTATTGTCGTCAGGGTGCAGCATTATTCTCTCAATGTATACAAATTTAAATAATATAAGAGAAATAATGATTCCCCCCCCACGTACCATAATATTTTTCCAATTACCAATCATTACCAATCTATGCGATTGTCTTCGTTGTCCGTCTTTCCACTATCATTAGTTTCACTTTTGTGGATAAGCCGTGCTGGACCAATCCTTCAGGGCGCACATCGCACAATTTTCGTTTTGGCGGGACCAAACGATTGAGATTGGCCCTTTTTATTGTACTATCCGAAAGGAGTTGTACGGGTGTATTAGGTGAATGGACGAGTCGGTCGATTTTGTGCCTAATAAAAACGCCATGGTACGCAAAGAATGCTCCTAAGCACCCTTCAATGAACCACCCAATACCCTACGAACTACGTCTACAACTCCTTTCGGATAATACAATAAGTGTTGCTAAAAAAATGAAATAGGTAAACAGATGTGCACTTTAGTGGATGGGAAAGAAACTGACTCGTGACTCCGAAAAGGAAAAGGAACAAAGGGCCACACAAACACGTGACTCAAAAACTTCACACTGTGTGTGAAGAAATAATCATTGGAGATGTCCACTCGCATTCCTGAATGGGTTGCAACAGCAGTAAGGAAGCCGGAGGCGTAGCAGCAGCACAACAAAGGTCCGGTCCGACGGCGCATAAAAGCTACTCATCGTCATTCCCTCCATCGCCAACAACAAAGCAGACGAAGTCGGACGAAGATAGCAACGGTATCATGGTGAGTGCCAATGATTGTGGACCGCTGTTTTTTTATCTCAATTGTTGTTAGCAGCGGTGTATTATAATTTTGTATGTTCTCTCCTTTTCCACCCCGCTCGTTCGCTAACACGCATTCTATTCATACGCAAACACATTGCTCACTCCAACCAACAACCTACGCGTTGTAAATTAATTCAGTCGAATGTCGAGTCGCGAGAGAAGACCATCGCCACCCATAGCAAGGCGAGGGCACAACGTGCGAAGAATGTCTTCGCTGAGCCCCTGGATATGGATATGGACTTTGACATCCCCAGCTATCCCAAGTCAGCCGACGCGATCAAGTTCATTGATGACTCCCTGGCCGATAACTTCATCTTTGCGTCATTAACAAAAGAGGAACGTCGTTTACTCATCGATGCCATGAAGGCAGATACTGTCCCGGCTGGGGCAGTTATTATTAATCAGGGAGAGGTGGGGGATTACTTTTACGTTGTCGAGGATGGTAGCATCTCCTTCGCCGTGGATGGGAACCATGTGGGGGCATGTGCACGGGGGGCATCCTTTGGAGAGCTAGCACTCCTGTATAACTGTCCTCGTGCGGCGACCTGTATTGCCAATTCCGACTGCAAGTTGTGGAAGGTCGATCAACGTACCTTCCGGTACATGCTCGCAAATAATAATGTTAGTCATCAAAAGGGCGTCCTCGATATATTAAAGAAGGTACAATTCCTTGCCGACCTTGATGAGCGGACGCTCATCAAGATTGCAGATGCCCTCACGACTGTGACCTTCCAGGTGGGGGATCGTATTATCAACAAGGGAGATGCGGGGGAGGTATTTTACATCCTCAAGGAGGGGAATGTAAAGGTCCATGACATTGGTTTTGGTGATTCCACGTTTGTGGATCAGGTGATGGGACCGGGAGATTTCTTCGGGGAACGTGCCCTCCTCACGGGTGAACCACGCGTTGCCAACATCACCTCTGAAACTGCCAGTGTCACATTATGCTTGTCACGAGAGACGTTCGAGAAGACGTTGGGTCCACTTCAGGACCTTATTGATCATGCAAGCAAGAAGCGTGTATTGATGGGCGTGCCCATCTTTGCAAACTCCCTCTTCAACTCCTTCGAGATGGCAAGACTAACGGATCTACTAAATTATGCTACCTTTAATAAGGGGGAGGTATTAGCCAAGATTGGCCAACCATCAAGGCAGAATCTGTACATCGTCCAGGAAGGTAAAATCACTGTCGCAACTGCTACCGGTATGATGAAAATATTGGGCGCCGGGGATTACTTTGGTGAACAATTAATCCAGGCCAATGATGGGGCAGTAAGTCAAGAAACTATCACCGCCGTCGAGAAGACAACGTGTAGGGTACTAACGAAGAGCGCCATTGAGGGTGTAATTGGGGATATTTCCCGTCTTGGTAAGGCCACGTCTGCCCCAGCACTAAGGATTGATCGATCGGTCGATTTTAAGGACCTCATGAAGTTCCGTATATTAGGCGTGGGGACTTTTGGTAAAGTGTGGCTTGTGAGTAATAAGAGTACAGGCAAACCCTATGCGCTCAAAATGTTGAATAAGCGTGAGATCATTGGACATCATCAAGTCGAGGGGGTAATCCGGGAGAAGAATATTATGTCATCGATCGACCATCCGTTCATCATAAGCTTAATCCGTACATTCCAGGATGATAAGCATCTATATATGCTCCTTGAACTCGTGCAGGGAGGCGAGCTATTCTCGGTCATTCATACCGATTCGCGCGATGGCATTCCCAATGCTAACTCACGGTTCTACTCCGCTTGCATCCTTGAGTCACTGGCACACCTGCATCAGAGGCACATTACCTACCGTGATTTGAAGCCGGAGAACATATTGATCGACGCGCTTGGGTACTGTGTCTTGGTAGATTTGGGCTTTGCTAAAATTGTAATTGACAAGACGTATACTCTCTGTGGTACGCCAGAATATCTAGCACCAGAAATTATCTTGTCAAAGGGGCATGATAAGGGTGTGGATTACTGGGCGTTTGGGGTATTGATTTATGAAATGCTTGTTGGTCGTTCGCCATTCTACGCGTATGGGACTGATCAGGTCAGTCTCTTTAAACGTATTGTACAGGTGAAGTATTCCTTCCCCCCCGGATCGGTCGTTCATGAAATCACTCAGGATCTTATCCAGCGTCTTATCGTACGTCGGCAGTCCAATCGCTTTGGCTGTCTAGCACGTGCCGACAGGGACATTCGTGATCATGCCTGGTTCAGTGTCATTACGACTGATAAGTTGCTGAAAAAACAAATCCCAGCACCGTGGGTACCACAGATTAAGGACCCACTCGATGCGTCCCACTTTGACTCGTACAAGCATGTTGAGAATGAGGTACCTGCGAATAAGCCAGCTCTCAGCTCTGGTCAACAGGATTTATTCCGGGACTTTTAATTGCATAGTGCTCGAAATTGATGTATTTTTGTTATACTGCTTATTTAGGAGTACTTGGTCGGTAGTGATGACTTGCTAGTTTACGGTCTCAAAGGGGTGGGGTTACTACTTGATTATAATACAACTATTTAGGTAGTTATTCCTCTAACGACTTTTGTCTTCCTAATCCTAGTCAATATTTGGTCAAGCTTATCTCTCCATCCCACTAAACTTGTATTGCCAGCATGCAAAATCAGTACTAGAAACACTTTCTCGAAGGGGTGGGGGTTAGCAGAGCAACGCATGTATTCATTGTAATGGATGCTGCCCTCGGGAGCACTGTTGCATCATAGAGATATTATGGAGAAATGATTTAACGAGAGTGTGAGGTACTATAGTCGTATGGTCGCACCAGACTGTATATGCTCAAGAGAACAGAAGGTGTTAAGTATTGACAAGAGGATGACGGCGAGTGGTATGTACGTTGAGATTGGCAACAAGTTTTCCTGCACAGTCTCTGACCGCTTTACAATCTAACGGGTGCTATGTGACACCAGTGGTCTGCAGACCGACATGACAGTAGATTCGAATGATTACTTACACCGCCACAAGCCACATTACGTCCCTTGGTGGCCATTGTGTGAAATTAATTTGTTGTGGCTAGCAACAACGAAGCTGCTTTGGGGTTGCAGCCTCTGCTCTTGAGTAACGTATCCCCACTCAATACCCCATCACCAAACCTATTCTCAATGATTTCTTGGAGTTCAGAACTATGTCGACATTGACGATAGTATTTGCTCTTGTTCGACGTGCAGTCCCTCCAAACATGCTTTTGGATAGGTGATTGTTTGATGTTTGTTTGTGAATCTGCTGTTGTTGTAGTTAATAATGTATTGACGGATTAGTGGCGGTGGCTCTCTTACTGAGTTATATGTTCATAATTTCCATCGCATTCTCCCTCATGGACGATCAAAACTCATCCTTGCTGAACGTGGACGCATCCCATCGGTATCTCTCTACAGGCTTGCGATGCAATGGAGTCGGTTGTGATTTCACCAGACGACGATGACTGACGATTCCTTATTCATCCTTGTCAATTTCCTTATCGTTCATATCTTCAAAGAGTTTATATCTTCAAAGATAAGCTTTGACGATTGCTGACTTCTTAAGACGTGCTTGACTGATACTAAACACGATTGCGGTGAGTGTGAGCATGCTATGGACGACAACTGACGACGCGGAAACTGTAGAAATGGTGTAAAACCATTAATTCGCACAAAGTCACTCCAACTAGATAAATCGAAATCATCTTGGTAGACAAAGAACAAGTTCGCCCGAGGGATGGTTTTGGATTATTCCACCCTTTAACACCTGCATTCCCCCCCACTCACTCGCTGCTGTGAAAGTGCTATCTCTGGAAACATGGGTACTATACACAATTAAATGATGAAATGAATCCAATAGTATCAGGAGACTGACAGACTCTTTATAGCAACGTTCGCCAGCCCTTTATCAATTTCATCCATCTCATCATCCTTCTTCTCCTCTTCCTTTTGCTCCTGTTTATTCATCTCCTCAGCTCCTCCTCCCACGTCATCAGTAGCAATATCTTCATCGTTGTCATCGCCGTTATCGTCGTCATCATCATCATGATTCCGAAGTGGTGGCAAGTCTGCTTCGTCATAAATAATTTCAATTCGTAAAGTACAGCTTGGACAAGTGGCAATATCTTCACCCTCATATAGCGCCTCTAATGATATAGTAAACTTATCTCCGCAGGGACAAGGATACGTATATATCTGTGTTATCGGATCGAAGTCTAGATCTTCAATCTCAACTTCCTCATAGATGGACATTGTCGTTCTTTGTTTGTGAGTATTGTTGTTGTTGTTACATACGTAAAGTGGAAGTATATAAATAGCGCTGTCTCCCACTGTGCTCTCCTCTCGCTTGCTCGCTCCTCAAGTGGTGCGGCGACTGAACGACAGCAACCCCTGCTGACCCACTATTTTTTGGTGGCTGGGATTGCCTGTTGTGACAGTGAGGGGAATTTGTGTCAAGCAAGGAGCGGGACCATTCCCGCTCTAGACATAGCGTCCACTCCTCCCCTACACGGTACTCCGTTACGGCTCCTTTTTTCATCAGCCACGTGCCAACGAACGAACCATGTCCGACACTGAGTACGCCATCGAAAGTGCCGACGCTGGGGCGTCAGATACTATTCCCATGGAAGCTGGCGCAATCAAGAAGGGGGGGTAAGTAGCGCCGAGGAAGATTTTGTATTTTGATCATTGGAAGTATCTCGTTGCATCATTTTATTGTTTATATTGCGAATTGATTCGTTTAGAGGAATCGTCCATCTGTCCTGCTTTCCTTATTCGAATGGCTGGATACGGAGAGGAGGAGGGAGGCTGAGGGGGGGGGGATGATGTGTTGGGGAGTCTCACTAAATTTGAATAATGCAGATTCGCTGTAAATCACTCACACGTCACACCATCCTGTCATTGTTATCATACCCTCTACTTCTCTTCGTCCTTCATTATATTTCTTCGACTCAAAAACACTACCCACGTTCCAAACGAAACAATCATATCCGACACATTTCATGTCACATTCAAAAACGTCGCAAAACAACTCATGTCGTCTGTTGATGCTGTGTGTGCATTATTTTTGGTCCGTCGTCACAGCTACATTATGATCAAGGGCAAGCCATGCAAGGTACTAAGTATCTCTGTCTCAAAGACTGGGAAGCATGGACATGCCAAGTGTAACTTCACGGCTACTGATATCTTCACTGGGAAAAAACTTGAAGATATGGTCCCCTCGTCGCATGGTACTACTGTCCCTATTGTGAATCGTGTCGAATGGGATATTATGGATATTGGCGAGGATGGCGAGGTTACCCTTATGGATGAAAATGGGAATGAAAAGACGGATGTTAATCTACCCAACTTCCCTGAGACTATGGCAGAGGAAATTCGTGCTGCCTGGGATAATGGAGAGAATCAGGTTAGTGTCACTGTCCAGTCTGCCGTGGGTATTGAGCAGATTGTTGCTTTCAAGAAGAATTAAAGCAAAAATATATTGATTTTTTGTTGGTAGGGTGGGAAGAAGTGGGGGGGATGAGTGGTGGGATTATAATTAAATTCGGGATAGTTGTTGTTTGGAGAGAGATATCTTCTTCGAATGCTTCTGGACCTTCACACATATACACACAATCATATCATAAATTTGGAGGGGGGACGTTGCTGGCGGAGAACGAAAGAATGAGGGGTGAGAGGGGGCGAAGTTATCATCGGACGATTAAGTATATTTGTCACCGGGGGTCGATTGTTTGTTGATATCAATTATCAATTGTTGCATTCCCGGTGGAATGGCACCGTTCAAGGATTTAGTTTGCAAATCAGTTACTCAAAGTAAAATAAATTCTTGTTTGCCATATTTACTGCTATTTATGTCAAGTAGATCTCATAAAAGAATTCAGTATTAGGTAACCTTATTTGCGTTCGGATGGTAGAAAGCGAGTAGTCGTGAGTGTTCTTTAAGCTCCATTGTAGTAGTAATGATATTTCCTAGGAGTATTAAATAGAGGAATATATGTCATCTCCACCCTTGTTTAACAAAGTCGAAATAATCAACAATTATATAGAACATTCCTCGCTCTCAGCTTATGAGTTAGACTCCACCTCACAGCTCTCCAATCCATCATCAGTAAAGCTACACCATTGAAAGATTATTTCCTTGCTAGCGTTATCTACGCCGATCTTTAAGATAGAGTCTAATCTAGATACAGTGCCAGTTTTTGTAATGCTTTCAATTGCTCGTAATAACGAATTTTGATCCAAGGCAACGGCGCCACGGGTTGAGAAAGTAAATGATCTGCCATTTTCGTCTTCGATGTCAACTGACATGTCATGGATGGCAAGTAGGTCTGAATACTCAACATAGTCTGATCCTACAAAGTATCGGATGGTGGCAAGCGAAACCTCCAGTCGCATCCAACAAACTCCTTGATATTGCAGATTCAACTTTTGGACTTTGCTGTGTAACAGGCCAAGTAAGTCTTCCTCTTGAAACGGCGTAATAGGAGCAATTGTTGCGTGCTGAAAATATGTAGGAGTAAGCAACAACAAAAACAAAAATGGCGACACTTGAATATAGAATCAGTAAACTTTTCCGCCAGCACTTACACTAGCGAGTTTGGACGAGTACTCAAAAGGATAATCATTCAACTCTCTCCGAACAGATTCTACTAGCAATTCTTTATTCAGATGCTTCAAACCGTGATTTTGTTTTATGCTTTGAAGTATACTTCTGGCACCAATCTGCAAAGATGTCAGTACAAACAATGTTCCATTGCATGATGTCGAGATATTAGTACCATTGGATGCTTGATAGGATAACGTGTTATGATTGCCACTGAGTACATTTGCAATGTCTGTCATTATTGATATGGGTATTAATTCAATATGATGGATGATGATTACTGATCCGTGTTCCTCTCGTTGGTATATGTAATTGACGATTGTTTCAGTAACAGAGGTTTGCAATCGATCAACATTATCTCTGGTATCAACATTAATCTCAAGTACACCACCACCATCGCCACTCAAAACTTTGTCCTCCAAGCTATTATTCCCGGGGAGTAAATAATTTGCCAGTCGTCTAGCGGTGCGTAATTTCCCCACCCCTTCTGGCCCGACAATGAGTATGCCAATGGCAGGCGGTAGATTAAATTTCGACGTTATATTGGTGTCATTATGAATGTAGCTATTATCAACATCATCGGATCTGGATACAATTACCCAGGCATCTATTCGCTCAGAAATGATTTTCAATGCCAAATTTTGTGGTGACAATGATGTACCAATTGTTTGACGTAGATAATCTTCAGTTGACCAGGCAGTAGTGCCCATTATTATATTATTACTATCGGCAGTTTCTCGTTGAGTCCTTCGATAACCGTGAGCGGCAGGCACTCTTGATAAAATCTTTGAGATTTCTTCGTCGATTAATTTTACGTGATTCTTTTGTTGCTGCAACTCGTCTGTTGCTGCTGTGTGCAATCTGCTCATCGCTTGCATCCGCAGTAAATGAGACTCAACCGAAGTTATTATTGCCAATAATGATTCCCTCATCTTTGATGATGACCAAACAAGTTGTATTTCATACCAAAATGTCATATATCCGAGTCTACTCTCATCCCATGCATATCTAAATGAGTTTGATAGTGCATACCACGCGACGGACGATACATATCTCATCAGTTGATGTGAAAAGCTTGCCCACGACTCGTGATGATTGGCAGTAGCTCCAGCCGAATAATCTGCTGAGCTATTATGGTCCGCAGAGTGAATATAACCTGCATAGTCACAAACTGTGGTCGCGTCATCATTGGTACAACGAGATGTCGTTGATGTTCTAAATGGCGACTGGTTCAACATTATAGCAGCAGGAGGTGGTGGTGCGTAACGCTGCAACACAAATAATGATGTGATCATCGCCAACGCTGCCACGACTGTGATGAGTGTTCGTCTCCTTTGCAAATTAGAATAATGCATCGTCGTTTCACTCCGCTCGTTCTCCAGTAGCAGGAAGGAATGACGACAGCGAATTAGTTTGCGATTATTCATGTGAGAATACTCCTCCTCCTCGTCGGCGTTGTCGTCCTGGCCTTCGCCTTCTTGCCATCCTATCCTCGTATTACTACTGGCGACAGCCAAACAACACGCAGTAGCAGAGTCATACGTAGCGTGCCAGTCCATAGCAGTTGCTTCCTCCTGCTGTTGTCCATCATCGTCGTCAGGAGGGGCACGATATCGACCCATCGCTCGTTCAACAACACAACATGAGCAATTTTAACGTGCAGGCATCCAGATAACATCCCACTATGCACCGTCCGGCGTCCCGCACTCTGACAGGACATAACCTCATCATATCGGCATCAGCTTTGGTCGAATATCAACGATGAATGATGCCCTACGCCAGCGCAACCCCAATAGCAGTAGTGGCGTTGGTGAAGGCGCTGTTGGTGGTGGAAGAATAATAAAGGCGAGTTTTCGAACAAGACATCGACAACGACCACACCCAACGTCAATGCAACACTGCGGCAATGTTTGCGGTGGAATTACAAAGAAAGCAGGAATTCGACTTCGAATTATTATAACTTCCATGATTATAACGTTAATAACAATCGCCAGCACGTTGGTCGTACGTCGTGACAAAATCGGTACGAGCAGTAGCCAAGGTTTAAGAATGATGTCATTGTTACGACGTCAACAACAACAACAACAACAACAACAACAACAACAACAACAACAACAACAACAACAACAACAACAACAACAACAACAGCAATTGAAGAAGGAGAACGAAATTATTCCAATGGCACCCCACACAACTTATCAATCCATTGTTTGTACATCACATCCACAAATTAAGGGCTTACTGAATGATGATTACTGTGATTGTCCAGATGGGAGCGATGAAACATTAACGTCGGCATGCAGTCATATCACTGTGGGTAAGCGCACTTTTTCATGTAATGATCTTGATAAGACTATAATATTTGCATCAAGAGTTGGTGATGGTATCATAGACTGTCCCGATGAGTCAGATGAGAAGAAGAGGGAGTGATTAGTTGATAGTACATCACATACTACTTATCTGTAGTGCTGAACATGTTTTGGGGGGAGCGGAAGACATCATGGAGTGGGTGGGAGTGATTTCAACATACATTTGATTCTGTGATACTGATTTCGTTGTATTTGTATGATTGATTGATTGATTAGTATCCTTATTTCACGACTCTTAGTCTATAACCTAATATAGATGCGCATTTCAAGGGCGGTTACGTCACTTTAATTTCCTCTGTATGCTTAAATTGAAAGAAAGGTCCAAGTGGGTCTCCTCTTCAGACAACCTCCCTCTCTTCCCTATTCCCCTTTGCTAGAAAACTCGGGGGAACTACACAGGCAGGTACCGCGTTCTTTGCCACAGATTGTTCCTTCGCCTTGATATATCTCCTCTCTTGGCCCTCACTGCTAAATCCTTGGTTAAAGATATATATCGAAACACAATCAAACAGGGCTGATATTAATGCTGCTTGATTGCTGCTATGTGTGGGCCTTTGTGTAAGCTATGGGGTAAGCCATTGCTTTGGATTGCTCCCGTCACATGCTAATGTACAAGAGAGATTACTCTCTTGCCCATCAAAAATACAAGTCCTGACTCCAAGTCCTGGTCTGACTTTCTATCTCCTCCTCTTTCTCTCTTCTCCCCCCTCTCTCTATCCTCTCTCGAAGTATTCGTGCAAGAATTCGTAAGCACGATTAATCATTTGCATGTACTGCTTTGCACCTTCCGGGGTCAAGCCTGTCACTTCTGACTTGTGTTTATCTGGATGGTACGTCCGAGCAAGCTTGTTCCTACTTGCCTTGACTTGCGAGAACGTTGCTTCAACTCCCAAGCCAAACACCTTTAATGAGCCAAGTAAGTGTGTTCCTGCTCCTACCGGCTCCTCATGATCGCGGTTTCGCGGGGATGGGGCATTCTCATTCGCTCTTGTGTTTCTTGGAGGTGACGTGTTTGATCTTGTGTTCCTTAGAGGCGATGGATATGATCTTGCATTCCTCGGAGGCGATGAATTGTTGGCTCGAGTTCTTTGGTTTCTCGACTCTTGATTTCGTTGCCGTGCTCTTGACCTCGGATTGAAACTTGCATTTGGATTAGGTCTTCTTGGAATAGCGTATTTCACTGGATCCTTCAAGTGATTTATGCAAGCATTCCAAAAAGACTCATCTAATGCATCCCGATACCAATCCTTCAACGAACCCATTTCGTCAATAAAAATGCCAACGTCCTGCAATAATCTTGCAAGACTATCCCTCATACATTCTCTGTTGCACTTCAACGGCCTTCCCCTTGGCCTCTTGCTATTAACGTATGTGATCAAAACTTGCCGTGACGGAGCTGATGTTTGTCCACGAACAAGTTTTCCTAGAAATTGACAGGTTCGTATGTCGATGAGCGTTTGAATCGACGGCATGTTACAAAATCGTTGCAATAGTTGCTCGTTTGTGATATGTTGCTCCTTCACGTCCCACATTGTAAGTTTTAGAATGCGTCGTATCTTCTTGTTGACGTGGCTCTGCAGCATACTCAAATGACGTTTACATATTGCCCACGACTCGCATCCCCACAGAAGGAAATTAATGGGTATTGCCATGAAGATTAAATACTATGATACCGCGGGGACGTGCACTGCCAAGTTGCCACTTCCTCCACCAGGATCTGTGTCGTTCTTTAACAGTAAGGAGGAATGTTGTCAGGGTACATATTCCGGGTGGGCCCCACCCAAGGCTGCCAACTGCATCAGTGGGTCGACTCAGTGATTTACGAAGAAGTTGAGATTGAGATTTATATGGAAGATACATTGTGCATCTTATCAGCACACGGAGGAGGAGGAGGAGGGAGACGATTAGATACATGCCACAGTGTTTTAGTACTTGGTAAATAGATAGGAAACAGCAATGTTTTAGCCAACAAGCCGATCGGGGCTTCGCCGCGCAGGTGGTTGGATTCATTTGAGGTCCTAGTTTTCATGATGTGTGAGAGTGGATATTTTTCGTACAACGGCTCCGGGATTATGGTGTAGAAGAATAAATCCC
>Ga0247834_1005447_pt1 | contig 15058 bp, 15 predicted proteins | sample LaCruzMarch2015__8_FD_187118 | JGI IMG/M metagenome (GOLD analysis project Ga0247834, IMG submission 187118) | Freshwater microbial communities from meromictic Lake La Cruz, Castile-La Mancha, Spain - LaCruzMarch2015_12m | ecosystem: Environmental > Aquatic > Freshwater > Lake | place: Spain... | reverse complement strand
GCAAAATAAGCCAGTGATGTGCATCGAGTAGATATTCTTTTGGAATGCGTTTTAGGAGCTGCTGCTCGACTTTCAGCACGTCTTTTCCAGGGGCAAGGCCGGTGCGATTCGATACCCTGAAGATATGGGTGTCGACTGCCATGGTGGGCTCTCCAAACGCTGTATTCAAAATAACATTGGCTGTTTTACGGCCTACTCCCGGCAGGGCTTCAAGTGCTTCACGGGTGCGAGGAACTTCCCCACCATGCTGCTCCAGTAAGAGACGGCAGGTTTCTTGTAAATGCTTGCCTTTGGTTCGAAAGAGACCGATGTGCTCGATGAAGGGCCGAACCCCATCTTCACCTAAAGCCAGTAAGGCGGCAGGTGTGTTGGCTATCTTGAATAACTGACGAGTTCCTTTATTGACGGATATGTCGGTTGCCTGCGCCGAGAGCAGTACCGCAACCAGCAATTCAAAAGGTGAGCTGTACTCTAGCTCGGTTTCTGGATTGGGATTATTTGCTTTCAGTTGGGCAAAAAAAGCATTGCGCTGTTTGAGATTCATTTTGTATTATTTTTATCTGCAGCTAACTTTGCGCGTTCAATCGCTGCTGCAATGATTGCACGTTTACGCTCACTCTCTTGCGCCTGCTCTACTGATTGGCTTCCACTGGCAGTAGCCTCGTTAAGTGCCTTTAACTTGGCCTCGGCTTTTTTAGATAGGCGCAGATTATTATCGCGCTCCTCGCGCTCTAGGCGATCTTCACGCCCGTGGTAGCGTACTCGAGACAGATCGGCCTGCTCAGCAGTCCACGCATCCCAGCCAGTACGACTTTCTGTCACCGAAACCATGCTGATGCAATCAACCGGGCAGGGCGGCACGCAGAGATCGCAGCCCGTGCACCAATCGGTCAGCACAACATGCATTTGTTTGGATGCGCCCACAATCGCATCGACTGGACAGGCTTGTATGCAGAGGGTGCAACCTATACAGGTTTTGGGGTCTATCAGGGCTACTGGCCGCGGCCGCTCGATGCCACACTCGGGTTCCAGTTGAAGATGGGGTGGCAGTTGCCGGCCGGACATCATCAAAATAGAACTTAGACGCTTTATTCCTTCTGCGCCTCCAGGAGGGCAGCGATTCGGTAGGGCTCCCTCATCGGCCATTGCCGCCGCATAGGATCGGCAGTCCGGGTAACCGCACTTCGTACATTGGGTTTGAGGTAGCACGTCATCGAGTTGATTACACAGTTCAACTGAATTCATGCAGTGCCTTTAAGCAGTCGGCAAGCCCTGCAGACTTAGTCACTACCGAGGGCCTTTTGGACGGCCCCCTTTTTTGGTTTACTCGGAGTTTCCTGATGCGCGCGAATGAAATCTGCAATGCGGGGATAAACCTTATCACGCCAGCGACGACCTGAAAAAATACCGTAGTGACCAGCACCAACGACTTCGTAATGGTCCTTGCGTTCCGCAGGAATGCCTTTACACAATTTATGTGCGGCGCGCGTTTGACCGCTGCCAGAAATATCGTCCAGTTCGCCTTCGATGGTAAGAAGTGCCACATCGGTAATGTCATGGGGCTTCACTAACTCACCAGAGACTTTCCAGGTGCCACTGGGTAGGGCATGTTCTTGAAATACAGTTTTGATGGTGTCTAAGTAGTACTTGGCATCCATATCTAAGACCGCGTTGTATTCATCATAAAAACGAATATGGGCCTTGGCGTCGAGCTCATCGCCGCGTACTAAATTCTGGAAGTAATCCCAATGCGATTGCATGTGATTTTGGGGGTTCATGGCAATAAAACCACTGTGCTGCAAAAATCCAGGGTAGACTCGGCGTCCCGCTCCAGCATGTGGCTGGGGTACGTCATAGATAACATGGCTTTCGAACCACTCGTATGATTTTTTATCGGCCAAGGAGTTAACTGCGGTAGGCGATTTGCGTGCGTCGATCGGACCACCCATCATGATCATTGAGGCGGGTGTTTCTTCGCCATTCGATGCCATTAGAGAGACGGCACCTAAGGTTGGTACCGTAGGCTGGCAAACAGAGATAACGTGGAGATTTTTTGGGCCAATGGTGCGAATAAATTCTTGGATGTAATGGACATAATCATCGAGCCCAAATTCACCTTTGTCAGTCGGTACTGTTCGTGCATCCAGCCAATCGGTGATGTAGACCTTGTGGTCTTGCAGCAGGGTACGTACGGTGTCGCGCAGCAAAGTGGAGTGGTGACCTGATAAGGGTGCAACCACCAGCACGACTGGATCTTCTTTGAGTTGCTTGATAACTTCAACGTCATCCGAATAGCGCTTAAAGCGGATTAAATTGCAGAACGGTTTTTCGAGTGTGGTGATTTCATGAATGGCAACGTCGCGTCCATGTACCTTTACCGCACGGATTCCAAATTCAGGCTTTTTATAGTCTTTGCCGAGTCGGTGTAGTAATTCATAGCTTGCGGCGATGCGTTCTGCCCCAGGCATTTTTGATAATGGATTGGATGCGTTGATAAACGTCTCTGATGCTGTTTGTGCCCACGAGCTCAATGGCTGAAGCAAAGCTTTTTGGAACTCGTACAGTTGATATAGCATGACGCCTCCTAGAAAGTCAGTTTAACCGCCTTTACGCTAATACGCGGGCAATTGCCTTGGCCACGCGATCAATATTCTTGGTATTGAGGGCTGCAACGCAAATGCGACCGGTGGACAGGGCAAAAATACTGTCTTCCTTTTGCAGGCGTGCCACTTGTTCTGCAGTAAGCCCCGAATAGGAGAACATGCCACGTTGCGACTCGATAAAACCAAAATCCTGTTTTGCCCCGTTGGCAGCCAAGCGGACAACCAGTTCATGGCGCATGGTCTTAATGCGATCACGCATGTGTGCGAGCTCATCTTCCCACTGCTGACGTAGGTTGTGATTATTGAGCACTGCAGCCACAATTGCGCCACCATGGGTGGGTGGATTGGAGTAGTTCGTGCGAATCACGCGCTTGAGTTGCGAGAGTACGCGCGCCGACTCATCTCGGTTTTGGGTCACGATGGATAGAGCGCCTACACGCTCGCCATACAGGGAAAATGATTTTGAAAAGGAGCTGGATACAAAAAAGGATAAGCCCGATTCTGCAAATAGGCGTGCAGCAAGTCCATCCTCTTCAATGCCTTGAGCAAAGCCTTGGTAGGCCATATCTAAAAATGGAATAAGGTCGCGTTCACGGCAGATCTCAATGACCTTGAGCCATTGTTCTTTATTAAGGTCAGCACCGGTGGGGTTATGGCAGCAGACATGCAGCACAACCAAAGTCCGCTTTGGAAAAGACTCGAGGGATTTGACCATGCCGGCAAAATCAACGCCACGGGTTTTGCTATCAAAGTAGGTGTATTCGAGCACTTCATAGCCAGCAGCCTCAAAAACGCCGCGGTGGTTTTCCCAGCTGGGGTTGCTAATGGCTGCGGGAACGTTTGGCTCAATGCGCCGCACAAAGTCACCGCCGACACGCAGAGCGCCAGTACCCCCAAGGCACTCCGCCGTGACAACGCGACCCTCTTTAATTAATGGCGAGTCTTCGCCGAAGAGGAGTTTTTGAACTCCCATGTTGTAGGGGCTTGGACCCTCAATCGGGATGTAGCTGCGCGGAGATTGCTTGGCAACGATTTCTTTTTCAGCCTCAATTACCGCCTTGAGTAAAGGCACCTTGCCCTCATCGGTGTAGTAAACACCAACCCCTAAATTCACCTTTTCTGGATTTTGGTCGGCCACATAAGCCTCGGTCAGGCCAAAAATGGGGTCTTTGGGGGCAAGTTGTACTGAGGAAAACAGGTTCATGGGGTAGTGGGCGTCTGTAAATGGTTGAAAAGAAGGCGTGATCTCAAAGAAATGGTGATTTTTAGAAGAATGGCTGACGATCTTTAGATAAAAACGGCAAAATCAACGTTTATGTGAAATTGTTTGCAGATGAAATGATAGCCGAGATGCCCCCAAAGTCGCCAAAATCAAGCCCCAAAGCCATGCCCGCGAGCCCCGAGCTAGAGCGCTTGCAGACTAGTCTGCCTGAGGGCCTGGATCCCGCCAAGTTTGTACGTTTTCCGGACTCGCCATTTGAGCTCTATCAGCCCTTTCCTCCTGCAGGGGATCAGCCGCAAGCGATTGAGCTATTGGTCGCTGGAATTGAGGATGGCCTGTCTTTTCAAACCTTATTGGGCGTGACAGGATCGGGCAAAACCTACACCATGGCCAATGTAATTGCGCGCATGGGGCGGCCTGCCATCGTCTTTGCCCCAAACAAGACTTTGGCCGCGCAACTCTATAGCGAATTCAGGGAGTTTTTTCCGCGCAATGCAGTTGAATACTTCGTAAGCTATTACGACTACTATCAACCGGAAGCCTATGTACCGCATCGTGATCTTTTTATTGAAAAAGATTCAGCCATCAATGAACACATTGAGCAGATGCGTTTGTCCGCCACCAAGAGTTTATTGGAGCGCCGTGACGTTGTGATTGTGGCCTCGGTCTCGGCGATTTACGGCATCGGTAATCCGGGCGATTACCACAGCATGGTGATGACACTGCGCCCTGGTGACAAGATGAGTCAGCGGGAGATCGTGACGCGCTTAATTGCGATGCAATATGACCGCAATGAAATGGATTTTCAGCGGGGCGTATTTCGAGTACGCGGTGACACCATCGATATTTTTCCGGCTGAACACAATGAGCTCGCAGTCCGGGTTGAGCTATTTGATGATGTGATTGAAAGCCTGCAATTTTTTGATCCCTTAACGGGCCGCATTAAACAAAAGATCCCCCGCTTTACTGTTTACCCCAGCTCGCACTACGTTACCCCGCGCGAAACCGTACTCAATGCCATCGAGACCATCAAAACCGAATTACGCGAACGTCTTGATGAGTTTGTGAAAGACGGCAAGCTGGTTGAGGCGCAGCGTTTAGAGCAGCGTACGCGCTTTGACCTCGAAATGCTTAATGAGTTGGGCTTTTGCAAAGGCATTGAAAACTACTCACGCCATTTGTCGGGCGCAAAACCAGGCGAATCGCCGCCGACCCTAGTCGACTATCTGCCTCAAGATGCGTTGATGTTCTTGGATGAGAGTCACGTGATGATTGGGCAGCTGAATGCCATGTACAACGGTGATCGCTCACGTAAACAAACCTTAGTGGATTTTGGCTTTCGTCTGCCGTCGGCACTCGATAACCGACCGCTGAAGTTTCCGGAGTTTGAAACCAAAATGCGTCAGGCCATTTTTGTTTCAGCGACACCGGCGGACTATGAGGCCAGCAAAACGGGGCAGGTTGTAGAGCAAGTAGCGCGGCCAACGGGCCTCGTAGACCCACAAATTGAGGTGTTACCGGCAAGCTCCCAAGTGGATGACTTGCTCAATCAAATTCATGAACGCGTGAAGGTGGGGGAGCGCGTCTTGGTCACCGTGCTAACCAAACGGATGGCTGAGCAACTCACGGATTTTTTATCTGACAACGGTGTCAAGGTGCGCTATGTGCACTCGGATATTGATACGGTAGAACGCGTCGAAATTATTCGGGACTTACGGCTGGGCGCATTTGATGTTCTCGTCGGGATTAATTTACTTCGTGAAGGCCTGGATATTCCCGAGGTATCGCTGGTGGCTATTTTGGATGCCGACAAGGAAGGCTTTTTACGCTCGGAACGCAGCCTGATTCAAACCATCGGTAGGGCGGCGCGCAATATGAATGGCAAGGCAATCTTGTACGCCGATCGCATTACCGATTCGATGCGCCGTGCCATGGACGAGACTGAGCGTCGCCGCACCAAGCAAATTACCTTTAATAAAGAGCATGGTATTGAGCCACGCGGAGTAACTAAGCGCATTAAAGACATCATTGATGGGGTTTACGACGTCAAAGAGAAGCGCTCCGAGTTTGTAGCTGCAGAAGAGCAGGCCCACTATGCTGGGCTAAGTGAGCGAGCGCTCTCGGCAGAAATCAAGCGCCTAGAGAGGCAAATGAATGCCGAAGCCAAGAATCTCGAGTTTGAGAAGGCGGCCGCGACCCGCGATCGCCTCAGCAAGGTCAAAGAAATGGCCTTTGGAGCCTTATCCCAGGATGCCCTATAGCCAAAATGGGTAGTACCCGAGCAAATTAGTCGGGTATCTGTTATTCTTGACGATAACGGTTGGGTATTACCCGCCCGACTGTGCGCTGTCCATAACAATCCATTACCAAGGTGCCATATGAGACTTACAACAAAAGGTCGTTTTGCAGTAACCGCCATGATTGATTTGGCGCTACGGGAAGCCCATGGCCCCGTAACCCTAGCCGGAATTAGTCAAAGGCAACACATTTCACTCTCTTACCTTGAGCAGCTGTTCGGTAAGTTACGTCGCTTTAACATCGTTGAGAGCACCCGCGGCCCGGGCGGCGGCTATACCCTTGCGCGCAAGCCCGAAGAGGTTAGCGTCGCCGACATTATTGTTGCGGTGGACGAGCCTTTGGATGCAACCCAATGTGGCGGCAAAGGCAATTGCCATGGCGATGATGAGCAGCATGGCCGCTGCATGACGCACGATTTATGGGCCAATCTGAATACCCGCATGGTGGAATACCTGGCTTCGGTATCCCTGCGCGATTTAGTGGCCCAGCAGGCTGGTCGAGGTCAGGTCATTCACGATTTGCGCGAGCGAAAAGTGAAGACTGAGCCAATGAAGCTAATGAAAGCGGCTCCAGTAACGCTTGCTAAAAAAGAGACCAGCGTTACAGCCAAACCGCATCTAGTGAATTCCGTTTTTAACCTTGCACGGCAAAGTTAAGTTTCATCATTTAATCGCTTACAACTGAAGACTTTATTTATGAACGCACCTGAAACTAAAGCCATCCAGCCGGTATCGCTGTTTAGCCCTAAACATTTTCCAGTTTATATGGACTACTCCTCCACTACTCCGATTGATCCTCGCGTAGTTGACAAGATGATTCCTTACCTGCGCGAGCAGTTTGGCAATGCAGCTTCGCGTAGCCATGCATTTGGCTGGGCTGCAGAAGAGGCGGTTGAAGAGGCTCGCGATGAAGTAGCTAAGCTAGTTCATGCTGATCCCCGTGAAATCGTTTGGACCAGTGGCGCAACGGAAAGTATTAATTTGGCAGTGAAAGGTGCGGCGCACTTTTACCAAGAAAAAGGCAAGCACCTCATCACCATTAAAACCGAGCACAAGGCGACCCTAGATACCTGCCGTGAGCTCGAGCGGGAAGGGTTTGAAGTCACGTACCTTGATGTATTGCCCAATGGCCTGATTGATTTTGATGCGCTGCAAGCTGCTATTCGGCCCGATACGATTTTGGTTTCGGTAATGTATGTCAATAATGAAATTGGCGTGATCCAGGATATTCCTCGCATTGGCGAGCTTACCCGCTCGAAGGGCATCATCCTGCACGTCGATGCAGCCCAAGCCACCGGTAAGATTGAAATTGACTTGGAAAAAATCAAAGTGGATTTGATGAGTTTTTCTGCACACAAATCCTATGGCCCTAAAGGCATTGGCGCTTTGTTTGTGCGTCGCAAGCCCCGCATTCGGATTGAAGCGCAAATTCATGGTGGTGGTCATGAGCGGGGTATGCGCTCGGGAACATTACCAGTGCATCAAATTGTTGGCATGGGTGAAGCGTTTAAATTTGCCCGCCTCGATATGATTGAAGAGAATAAGCGCATTCGTGCCTTGCGCGATCGCCTCTTAAATGGCCTGCGTGACATTGAAGAGGTCTACGTCAATGGTGATATGGACCAACGCGTGGCACACAACCTTAACATTAGCTTTAATTACGTTGAAGGCGAATCGATGTTGATGGCTTTGAAAGACATCGCGATTTCATCGGGTTCGGCGTGTACCTCGGCATCCTTAGAGCCGTCCTATGTATTGCGCGCTTTAGGTCGCAATGATGAACTGGCGCACAGCTCCATTCGCTTTACCATTGGACGCTTTACTACCGAAGAGGAAGTCGACTTCACGGTGCAATTGGTCAAGGAAAAGATCGCTAAGCTTCGCGAACTGTCGCCTTTATGGGAGATGTTCAAAGACGGCATTGATTTGAGTACGATTAAGTGGGCTGCCCACTAAGCAGATTAAGACAGTAGGAGAAAGAACCATGGCATATAGCGATAAAGTAATTGATCATTATGAAAACCCCCGTAACGTGGGCTCATTTGCAAAAACCGATGACAACGTCGGCACCGGCATGGTGGGCGCACCTGCCTGCGGCGACGTGATGAAATTGCAAATTCGGGTGAACGATCAGGGCATCATTGAGGATGCGAAGTTCAAAACCTACGGATGTGGATCAGCGATTGCATCCTCCTCGCTCGTAACTGAGTGGGTTAAAGGCAAAACACTGGATCAAGCCCTTGAGATTAAAAACTCTCTAATAGCTGAAGAGTTGGCCTTGCCCCCGGTTAAAATCCATTGCTCCATCTTGGCCGAAGATGCCATTAAGGCAGCGGTTCAGGATTACAAAGAGAAGCACCCCGGCAATTAAGTTGATCTGTACTTAGGAATCCTTTATGGCAATTACACTCACTCAAAAAGCTGCTGCACACGTCAATCGCAACCTGCAGAAGCGTGGCAAAGGCTGCGGCTTGCGTCTGGGCGTGCGCACGACCGGCTGCTCTGGCCTAGCCTACCAGTTGGAATATGTGGACGATGCCGCCCCGGAAGATCAGATGTTTGAATCCAATGGGGTAAAGATTTTTATTGATCCTAAAAGCTTGGCATACCTTGATGGCACCGAACTTGACTTCGTCCGTGAAGGCCTAAACGAGGGCTTCAAGTTTCAGAATCCAAACATGAAGGACGAGTGTGGTTGTGGCGAATCATTCCGCGTCTGAGAATTACTTTCAATTTTTTGGTTTAAGTCCGCAATTCAGTTTGGATCTAGCGCAGCTAGATCTTGCTTACCTAGCAATCCAAAAAGAGGTTCACCCCGATCGCCATACCCAAGGGAGCGACAGTGAGCAGCGGATTGCAATGCAAATGGCTACCTTAGCCAATACGGCCCACCAAACTTTAAAGCACCCGATCCAGCGCGGCCTCTATCTCTGCAAACTGCATGGCTTTGAGGCTAACTTAGAAACCAATACAGCCATGCCAACCGCATTCCTTTTGCAGCAGATGGCCTGGCGCGATAGTTTGGAGGAGAGTGCAGATGATTTTGCTGCGCTCGATGCATTAGCGATTGAAGTCGACTCGGCATACAAGGCTGCGTTGCTTGAATTAGCGGAGGCAATGGATCGGACGCATAATTACCAGCGGGCAGCCGAATTGCTTCGCGGCCTTTTATTTATCGATAAATTTGCTACTGAATTGGATGACGCCATTGCGGCACTTGCTTGAGTTAATGATCAATGGCTTTATTACAAATTTCTGAACCCGGTATGTCGCTTGCGCCGCACCAGCGGCGCATTGCCATTGGTATTGACCTCGGAACCACTAATTCCTTGGTTGCGGTGGTGCGCGATGCCTTGCCAAAGGTCTTGGCGGATGAGCAAGGGCGCGAATTGCTTCCATCGGTTGTGCGCTATTTAACAAATGGTCGAACCCAAGCTGGATTTGAGGCGCTCGAGAGCGTAGTCAGTGATCCAAAAAATACGATTGTGTCAGTTAAGCGCTTTATGGGCCGTGGCCTTGGTGATGTAGATCATTTGGAAAACGCCCCATACGACTTTGTAGATCTGCCCGGTATGCTCAAGTTGCGAACGGTAGCGGGTGATAAGAGCCCCATCGAAGTGTCTGCTGAAATCTTGGCGCGTCTGCGGCAGTTAGCGGAAGATTCGGTCAATGATGACATCGTTGGTGCTGTGATTACAGTCCCAGCCTACTTTGACGATGCGCAGCGACAGGCTACGAAAGATGCCGCCAAGTTAGCAGGAGTCGAAGTTCTGCGCTTGCTCAATGAACCCACTGCAGCAGCCATTGCCTATGGACTCGATAATGCATCCGAAGGCCTTTATGCGGTTTATGACTTAGGCGGCGGTACCTTTGACATCTCCATTTTGCGGATGAGCAAAGGCGTCTTCGAAGTTTTATCTACCGGTGGTGATTCGGCGCTGGGCGGCGATGACTTTGACCATCGCCTGTACTGCTGGGTAATCGAGCAAGCCAAGTTAGCCCCCATTTCGATTCAAGACCACCGCGCTTTGCTAATGGCCTGTAAAACAGCAAAAGAACAGCTAAGCCATAATCCCTTGGCGCGAGTACATCAAACGCTGAGTGACGGTACCTTAGTGAATGTCGGGGTTAGTCAGGCGCAATTTTTTGAGATGACGCAAAACTTGGTCGCCAAAACATTGGCGGCAGTACGCAAGGCTTTGCGTGATTCTGGACTTAAGGCCGACGAAATCAAAGGCGTCGTGATGGTGGGTGGCGCAACGCGCATGCCGCATGTGCAGCGCGCAGTAGGTGAGCTTTTTGGTACGGCGCCATTAAATAACCTAAATCCCGATCAAGTGGTTGCCATGGGCGCTGCAATGCAGGCTGACTTGCTCGCCGGAAACCAAGGCAAAAATGAAGAGTGGCTGTTACTCGACGTGATTCCACTCTCCCTTGGCATTGAGACCATGGGCGGACTAGTGGAAAAAATTATTCCGCGCAATACGCCCATTCCCGTTGCTCGGGCACAAGAGTTCACCACCTTTAAGGATGGCCAAACCGCGTTGGCTTTGCATGTGGTTCAAGGTGAGCGTGAAACCTCGGCCGATTGCCGTTCACTTGGTCAGTTTGAGCTCCGCGGCATCCCGCCAATGGTTGCCGGTGCAGCACGCATTCGGGTGACCTTTCAGGTGGACGCCGATGGCTTATTATCGGTGCGGGCTACCGAGCAGGGCTCGGGCGTGGAAGCCTCCATTGACATAAAACCATCCTATGGTTTAAGCGATGCAGACATTACACGGATGCTCCAAGATGGATTTGCATCAGCCCAAGTTGATTTAAAAGCAAGGGCCTTGCGTGAAGAGCAGGTATCGGCTCAGCGCTTACTGGATGCGGTGCGCGCTGCAGTAACTAGCGATGGGTATTTATTGAATGATGCCGAGCGTGCTGCAGTGGATCAGGCCATGGCAATATTGCAAAGCACGCTATCCTCAGAGGAAGATAGCGATGTATTACGGCGCGCTGTTGATCATGCCGCTAAAGCAACCGATGATTTTGCGCAAAAGCGCATGAATGCGAGTATTCAAAAGGCCTTAACCGGCAAAAGCGTTTCCGAAATTTAATTCAACGATTGAGATCAAGCAATGACCCAAATTGTGATTTTGCCGCACACTGAATATTGCCCCGAGGGTGCAGTGCTCGAAGTTTCTCCCGGTACCAGCATTTGTGAAGCCTTACTGGAAAACGATATCCCCATTGAGCATGCGTGCGATATGGTGTGTGCCTGCACTACCTGTCACGTGATTGTGCGTGAAGGCTTTAATAGCCTGAATGAGCCCGATGAAAATGAGGAAGATTTACTGGATCGTGCGTGGGGACTCAATCCTTTATCGCGCCTGTCGTGCCAAGCTATTATCGCGAAAGACGACCTCGTAGTTGAGATACCAAAATATTCGATCAATCATGCCAAAGAAAATCACTAGTCGCGATAAGAATGCAGCTGAAGTTGCAAATGCTTTATAGTGCTTGAGCATGGCATTCATCTTTATTTCTGAGTTCATTACTCCGCAAGCGCTCGAGCAGTTGCGTTCCCAACACCATGTTACATATGAGCCCGAAGCCTATCTTGATCGGGCGAACCTAACTGCATCGCTGCATTCGATTGAGGCGCTAATCGTACGTAATTTGACACGCGTTGATCAAGCGCTGCTAAATGGCGCTCCGCAGCTACAGGTAGTTGGCCGTTTAGGTGTTGGCCTTGAAAATATTGATCTGCCAGGATGCGCTGAGCGCAAGATTACGGTTATTCCTGCTACGGGTGCCAATGCGGAGTCAGTGGCGGAATACGTAGTTGGGGCTGCACTCGTTTTAATGCGCGGCATGTTGCCAGCAACAACACAAACCCTGGGTGGCTCTTGGCCAAGGGCACATTACTCTGGTTTTCATGAGCTTTTAGGCAAAACCATGGGCATTGTTGGTCTGGGCAGTATTGGCCGGGTCAGTGCAAAAAAAGCACGGGCTTTTGGTTTACAGTGCCTAGCGTATGATCCGGCCCTGCAAGGAAGCTCGGCGGATTTGGATGGCAGCCCAATACCGCTTGTTTCATTAGAGCAATTGCTGACTGACAGCGATGTCGTATCACTCCACCTTCCTTTGTCGCCACAAACACGCGGTTTATTCTCAGCGTCAGTCCTTGATCAAATGAAGCATGGCGCCTTTTTGATTAATACGGCGCGTGGATCGATTGTGGACGAGCTAGCCTTGGCCGATCGTTTGCGTTCGGGCCGTCTCGGCGGCGCGGCAATCGACGTTTTTGAACAAGAGCCAGCAAACGATTTATCCCACTTTTCGAATATCCCCAATCTGATTCTGACACCCCATGTATCAGGCTTAACCCAGGAGAGCAATGATCGGGTATGCACTCTAATTGCCAATAAGGTCATGCAATTTCTTGAGGCGCGGCAGTAAACAAGCCTACATGGATTTGCATCTATGACTCCGTCGTTGCAATCCAAACTGACATCGACTCTTCCTGGCCTGATTGTCTGTATCGTCATTGCCCTTTCCACAGGTTTTCTTTCTGAAAATTACGGCGGCCCCCAACTGCTATACGCCTTGTTAATTGGTCTATCCCTGCATTTTCTGTATTCAAACGAGCATGTCAGGCCCGGGATTGATTTTTCGTCTAAGACGATCTTGAAGGTCGGCGTTGCCTTGCTGGGCATTCGGATTACCTTTGGTGATATCAGCGAGATTGGCTTTAGTGCTGCTGCCATAGTTGTATTTGCGGTAGCCACCACGGTAGCGTTGGGTGCGGTGTTGGCGAGAATCCTAGGTTTTTCTCGGGATTTTGGCTTGATTGCTGGCGGCTCGGTTGGGATTTGCGGCGCTTCTGCTGCGCTTGCTGTGGCATCGGTTCTGCCCAAAACAAAAGCGAACGAGCAATTTACCTTGCTGGTTGTTGTTGGAGTTACCGTGCTGTCCACCATTGCGATGGTGGTCTACCCTTTCGTTCTGCAAATGCTCGATATTGGCTCCATGGATGCCGGCATCTTCATTGGTACAACAATCCATGACGTGGCTCAGGTGGTTGCTGCGGGAATGTTGTTTGGACCCGAAGCAGGCGACGTCTCAACCGTGGTGAAGCTCTTTCGAGTCGCTTTATTGCTGCCAGTGGTCTTGGTGATTTCTATCTTTTTTGCTAGCCATTCATCGGAAAAAATAGGTATTCAGAGTCTGAAATTGATTCCACCTTTTTTGATTGGGTTTGTGGCGCTGTCCCTAATTACATCCATGCAGATGGTTAGTCCTACAACCGTAGAGTCCATCAGCACTATTTCACGGTGGATGCTGGTGATTGCAATTGCGGCTGCGGGCCTCAAGACCAATTTTCAGGAGTTAGCGCAATTGGGCTGGAGGCCCGTTATTCTGCTGGTGTTAGAAACCCTCTACATAGCCCTGGTAGCGGCTGGATTGATGCTTCTTTTGTAATCCTTTTTCAAGCTAAAATACTCAGCAAGACTATGGCTACCTACAATACTGAAACCGTTCTCTCGATACACCATTGGAACGATACCCTATTTAGTTTTACGACCACCCGCAATCAGGGCTTGCGCTTTCGTAACGGCCACTTCTTAATGATTGGCTTGGAGGTTGATGGCAGGCCTTTAGCCAGGGCCTATAGCGTAGCGAGTCCGAACTATGCTGAGCATTTGGAGTTTTTAAGCATCATTGTGCCCAATGGGCCATTAACCTCGCGCCTACAGCATATCAAGGTGGGCGATCCCATTTTGGTTAGTGAAAAGTCGGTGGGCACTTTGGTGATTGATGACCTCAATCCCGGTAAGCACCTTTACCTCTTTAGTACCGGTACCGGTTTGGCTCCCTTTATGAGCATCATTCGTGACCCCGATACCTATGAGCGCTTTGAGAAGGTAGTACTCATCCATGGGGTGCGTTTAGTCAGCGAACTCGCTTACGGCGAGTACATCAAGAACGAATTGACCCAAGATGAATACATTGGCGAGCTCGTGCAAAAGCAGCTGATTTATTACCCGACCGTTACCCGCGAGGCATTTAAGCAAACAGGACGTCTGACCACGGCCATTGAGTCGGGTCAGCTCTTTAAGGACATTGGTTTGCCACCCCTTGACCCCAAAACCGACCGCGGCATGATTTGCGGCAGTCCTGCCATGCTCAAAGAAACCTGCGCGATGTTAGATGCCAGGGGGTTTGTGGTATCCCCAAGCCTAGGGCAGCTCGGCGATTACGTATTTGAACGTGCTTTTGTCGAGAAATAAGTCGGAGCTAGGTTAATAAAGACCGGCTGATGTTGGAGAGCACGATCTGCGCTATCTGAATAGCAACCAAGAGCACTAGTGGCGATAAGTCGAGTGGCCCCATACTAGGTAGAATTCGTTTAATCGGCGCCAGCAGTGGATTGAGTATCTCGGCCAGCATGTATTGCATCGGCGATCCGCGACCAACCCACGACAAGACCACGTTGGCGATGATCAAGACTACCAAGATCGACAAAACAAGCCCAATCAGTTCCAGTACAGAGCCAATCAATAGGCTGATGATCGGTGGGATGCCGCCCAGCAGTAAGCCGATTAAGAATACTTTGGTTAATACAATCAAATAAGCTCCGACCAGGCAGGCACTATCGACTCGGCCGACACTCGGAATGACTTTGCGCAGGGGCATGACTATCCAGTTTGTCAGTGGCATGAGGTAAAGGCCAATCGGATTGCCGGAATTAGGTGATAGGTTGAACTTGAGGTATTGCAAGTAGCAGCGTAATAAACAGGCTCCGCCAATCAGCGTGATAGCGATTTCAGAGAGTAGATTGGCAATTTCAAGCAACATCATGAATTAAATTCCTTTTAATTACTCTTCTTCGCGGCGTAAATGCGGAAATAAAATCACATCACGAATATTAGGTACGTCGGTGAGCA
>Ga0247834_1005441_pt1 | contig 15088 bp, 7 predicted proteins | sample LaCruzMarch2015__8_FD_187118 | JGI IMG/M metagenome (GOLD analysis project Ga0247834, IMG submission 187118) | Freshwater microbial communities from meromictic Lake La Cruz, Castile-La Mancha, Spain - LaCruzMarch2015_12m | ecosystem: Environmental > Aquatic > Freshwater > Lake | place: Spain... | reverse complement strand
GGCCTGGCGCGCGCGCCCTATCTGCTGCCGTGGGTGCCGCCGTCGTGGCGGCTGCCCGTGTCGCCGTCGATGGACCTCGCCGTGTCGTTGGCCATCTGGCGGGCCAATGCCCGCTTCTTCGCCCGGCTGCCGGTTCGCCTGACCATCGGCACTGCCTGGCCGGCCCTGCAACCCCTGCTCAGGCTGTCGCGCTGGTCGTCGACGACGCCGCTGTTGACGGTGGCCACGACGATGGTTCGCAGCCTGGCTCGTTGACGGTCATCCGGGATGATTGGACGACGGTTTGGCAGATCGTTCCTCAAGAAGCGATGCGGACAACCGAACGCCACCCCATGACCTTCTCTCTTGCGGGTGTGCTTGGCCGTGTGTGCCGTTTGGTGGACCGGGCACTGCGGGCCAGCTTGCGCAGAGATGATCCCGCCTCACTGCAGGTCGCCCGCCTGACGGCCAGCGACGATACGGCTGCGGAACGTCGAGATGGCTTCGGCCCCATGCTTCCACATCGTTTCCGTTTCGCCGTGGTCGCCACGGCCATCGCCGCTGTCGGCTGCCCCGACCTCGACCTCGCCAGCGAGGTGCCCGGTGCCGTCATTGCCTGCACCGCCAACGCAGAATGTCCGGCGGGCTTTGTCTGCGGCGTCGACAGCGGACTGTGCCTGCCCGCCGCTGGCGTCGGCGACGTCGACGGGCCACTGGCCAGCGACGTCGTGCTTGACCCCGTTGCCTTCGCGCCCGGCGCAGCAGTCACACTGACGTTCTCGGTGGATGAGCCGCTGGCTCGCGCGCCCGTGCTGGTGCTCACGCCAGACGTTGTCACGGCCACGTTGACCAGCGGTGACCATCGCCAGGACGACCGCCGCTTCACGTTCGCCTTCACGGTGCCCGCTGGCGCTGCGGCCCCGGCCTCCATCGGGGCCTCCTTGACCCTGGTGGACCTCGTCAACAACCGACGAACCCAGGTCCTCCAGCCCCTGGCCGTCGACGTCGTCGGCCCCGCCCTCAACGACATCACCCTGACCATCGCGGGTTCGGCCAAGTCCCACGCCACCAATGGCGACGACCTCGTCGTCGCTGTCACCCTGGCCGATGGCGACACCCTGGAATCGGGAACCGTCCGCCAGGGGACCACCGTGGTGGGCAGCCTCGCCATCGTCGACAATGGCTTTCAGCCCCTGCGGCTGCAGGACCTGAGCGATGGCATCGACCTCGTCGTCGACGTCGTGGCCCGCGATGCCTTCGGCAACGAGGCCAGCGGTACCAGTGGTGGCCTGCCCACCGACACCCGGGCACCGGCTTTGGCGCGCGGCGACATCCTCGTCGACGACAGCGTGGGCCGCACCATCGTGGCCGACGCCACCGTCGCCTTCGCCCTGGACGGGGCCGTCGACGTCATCGACTTCTGCGTGCGCGACGCCGGCGTCGGCTGCGAGGAGGACGGCGACTTCAGCGCTGCCGGTCTCGTCGTCTCCAACGGCCTTGGCCTTTCCCGGGGTGGTGTCCTTTTGGAGGTGGTCGGCCGCGACCGCGCCCACAACCAGACCGTCGTGCCCGTTCCCCTGGTGCTGTTGCCCGACGGTGACGAGGGCGTCGAAGCCGACGTCCTGCCGCCCGATGGCCAGACCAAAGTGAAGACCGCCGATGCGCTGCAGATTCGGGGCACGACCTTCCCCGGTGCCGAGGTCGCCATCACCCTGATTGACGCCATCAGTGGCGACCCCGTCGTCATTCGCCCCCGCGATGTCCTCGCCGACAGCGACGGTGCCTTTGAAACCATCGAGACGGTCCCGGCGGGCGTGCGCAACGGCGCCTCCCTTGGCGCCAGCATCGTGGTGACCGTGCGGGTGGCCGACGCCGAGATTGCGCTGCCGGCCTTCACAACGACAACCGTCCTCGACGTCGACCTGGTGCCACCGTCGGTCGTGTTGCGGACGCCGTCGACCACCGTCGGCAGCGACGTCGTCACCATCGACTACGATATCGATGGCGCCAGCAGCGCCACCGTCGGCGGAGACATCGACGCCGCCGCTGGCGTTGCCGGACTTGACCCGTCCCAGGTTGTCAGCGGGGTCATCGGTGTCGACCTGAACGATGGCGACGGGACCCGCACCGTCACCGTCGAAGTCCGCGATGAGGCGGGCAACACGGCCCGGGCCGCGGTGGCCTTCACGGTGGACAGCACCATCCCCACCGTCGAGTTGCTGATGCGCAACATCGATCGCACGGTGGACGGCGTCCGGCCCGCGTCGAGGATCGTCTTTTCCGGCACCACCAGCGACAACCGCATCGTCACCGAGGAGCTCTTCTTCGTCGACGACGGCGGCACCGAGATCGCGGCCTGCACCCGCAGGCTTTCTCTGGTGCTGACCCCCGTTGGCGACAGCTTCTCGGTGGGCATCGCCGTCCCCGTGACCGTCGGCCCCTGCCCGGGCGCCGCCCGGGTGGGTGCCCGCCTGGTGGTCGAAAACGCCGCCGGCCAGGACAGCCTGGCCGTCCTCTCGGTGGCCCGCCTGGACATCGACGACGACGGCAGCGTCGACGGCGACGACTTCTACTTCGACGACGCGCCGCCGGTGCCCGACCCCCTGGTGGTCAGCATCGACCGCAGCCAGCCACCCGCCCGCGATGCCATCGTCGAAGTTCGCGGGGCCCAGTCGCTGCTGGTGGCCCCCGTGCGCGCCATCGACATCGTGGTGCAGGCCAGCGACGACCACGCTCTGCGGGCCACCATCACCGGGGTCAGCCCGGTCAACGCCAGCAGCTTCGATGTCGAGCCAGGGACCGCCAGCGCTCCCCAACCGTTCACCATCGAGGGCGGCGACGGTGACAAGACCATCGCCCTCACCATCGAGGACGAGGTGGGCAACGTGGTGGGCCCCTTCAACACCACCGTCGTCCTCGACACCCTGGCGCCGTCGCTCCCCCAGGTCACCTCCACCGTCTACCGCGAGGTCCACGCCGCCACCGACCTGGGCGGCGACGACGACCTCAGCGCCTTCCTGCTGAGCGGCGAGGCCAACGCCGTCGAGGGAAACGCCCGCGTCTTTGCCTTTGGCGCCGGCGATGATACCCGCACCGACATCGTCACCGTCGACGTCAGCACCGCCGCCGGCAACGGCAGCTTCGCCCCCATCGACGTCAGCGACCTCGGCGCCCCGGTCGTGGACCTCGCTGTCGTGGCCGTCGACCGCGCCGGCAACCGCAGCCCCGCCCTCACCATCACGCGGCCCCGGTTCGCGCTGACGCCGAGCGTCGACGTCATTGGCACCGCCCCCGCCATTGTGGGGGTCACCATCATCGGGGCCCTGCAGGGATCACCACGGGGCGAGGTTCGCAGCGCCGCTGGCCCCGTCAGCACCGACGTCGGCGACATCACCATCGTGCCTGCTGGCGGCGGAGGCTTCACCGTCACCGTTGGTCCCGATGTCGACGACGGCCTCGTTGAGGGCAACGCCTCCGCCGTCGCCGTCATCTCGGGGGCCGGCCCCAATCTCCACCCGTCGTCCGTCAGCGAGGACGGCATCGCCCTCGCTGTGGATTTCAGCGCCCCCACCGTCGTCGCTGGCCAGGTGCGGGTGAGTGAGCTCGCCGGCCAGAACGACACCCTGAGCGGGCTTGCCAACGCCGCGATCGACAGCGCCGGCGGCGACGCCCGCAGTCTGGCCGGTCGTCAGGTGCGCATCACGGGCGGCAGCGTCAACGTCGTCTCCGCCATCAACGCCGATGGCAGCTTTGGCCCGGTGTCCCTCGGGGCCGATGCACCCGACACCATCACCGTCGTCGTTATCGACGACGTCGCCCGCAACCCCGGTGTGCCGCTGCTGCTGCAAGCCCCCGTCATCAGCACCCCGGTGCTGTCCCGGGCACGGGTCCGCGCCGGCGACGTCCTCACCGGCACCTTCACCGTCACCGACGACAACGGCCTGGGGCTCGACACCACCATCAGCCTCGGGGCCCAGGTGGTGCGGCTCGACAGCGCCGTCACTGTCGGCGCCGTCACCTCGGTGTCGTTCTCATTCACGGCCAGCGCCACCGAGGACTCCGGGCCAAAGACCTTGACCATCATTGCCCTGGACACCATCGGCCACGCCAACACCCGCTCTGTCGGCGCCGCTGTCACCCTCGACTTCGACGTCCCGGTGGTCGTGGTCGACCAGCCCCTCGGCGTCGTCACCAATGACCCCGTCATCCGGGCCACCGTGGGCGACAGCCCCGGCGGCGCCGGCGCCAGCACCACCACCCGCATCAGCCTGCGTGAGCGCGGCGGCGCGTTCTTCGACGGTGCGGGCTTCGGCGCCGTCAGCGAAGTCCTGCTGGCCGATGAGGACGGCGGCGGTGGCTTCGCCCGCAACTTCGGCGGCGCCCTGCGCGACGGCATCAGCTACGACGCCCGCATCGAGGCCGTCGACGACGTGGGCAACACCACCAGCGTCACCCTCTCGTTTGCCTTTGACATATCGGCGCCGGTGCTCGTGTTCACGACACCTCCCGCCAGCGGGGGCCGCAGCATCGAGGTGCCCTACGTGGCCACCATCGACGACCCCACCGCCACCTTGCTCTGCACCATCGACTTCAGCAGCGAGATCCCGTGTGCCACCACGGGCCCGGTGCGGGTGCCGTTTGGGACGACGAGTGTTGTGTTCACGGCCGTCGATGACGCCGGCAACCGCAGCGCGCCCCAGCCCTTTGTGGTGACGGTGAGCCCCCGACGTCAACTCGCCGGAGGCGATGGCACGGTGTGCGCGGTGGACGTCGACGACGGCACCTTGCGCTGTTGGGGCGACAACCGCGATGGCCACCTGGGTGATCCAAGCATCCCCGGCGGCGGGGCGCCCTTTGGCTTCATCACGCCCACGGCCATCTGGTCGGGCATCAGCTGGCGGCAGATCGCGGTGGGCGGCAATGCCCTGTGCGGCATCGACGCCACTGGTCAGGTGCTGTGTTGGGGCGAGTTCTTTGATGGCCTGGTGCCCACCCCGTTCTTCCCTCAAAATGTGTCGGTGGTTGGTGAGCCACTGCCCATCAGCGTGCTGAGCGGCTCCACCCACATCGCCATGAACGCCACACGTGGGTGTGCCGCCGTGCCGAGGGTGGGCGGCGGTGCCGACGTGCGGTGCTGGGGGACCCCGCTGCGCAACCGCGCCCTTGGCGAGCGCTTTGAGGAGTTCCCGACCTTTGGGACCGTCGCCGGCCTCGACGTCGGCGACGACCACGTCTGCGTCGCCGATATCACCGGCACGGTCTCGTGCATTGGCACCAATACCCGGGGCCAGCTCGGCCGCTTCGTTGCCCTTGACCAGGCGACGAACTTCATGGCCCCGGTGGGTCTCTCAGGGACGGACCTCGACGTTGGCCCCGCCCGCAGCTGCGCCCGCTTCGGGGTGGAACTCCGTTGCGTCGGCGATAACGGCGACGGCGCCATCCGCCTCGCCGAAGGCTTCGACCTGCGGGGTGAGTTCGGGATCTTCGGCTTCCCAGCCCTGTTGCGGCTCGATGCCACCAGCGCGCCGTTCGCCGTCACCGATCTGCCAGAGACCATTGGCTTCTCAACGGCGGGCAACCGCACCTGCGCCATCGGTCGCGATGGTCGCATCCGCTGCCTGGGCTCGGGGGCCCTCGGCGCCCGCGGTGACGGCGAGACCAACACCGGACGCGCCGTGGGTCTCTTTGGCACCGACACCTTCGACGACGTGCTGGCCCTGGAGGGCACCACCTGTGGTCTGCGCAGCAGCGACGGCGCTGTGCTGTGTGCCGGCGACAACGGCCATGGCGAGGTCGATCTGACGGGTTCCAGCACGACGTTTGTGGCTGTGCCCCTGAGCGGTTCCTTCGTCGACGCCATGGACGCCACCGACCGGTCCCTGTGCGTGCTCACGGATGCGGGGCGGTCGTGCACGGGCGACAGCAGCGGCAACAGCTGGATGCTCGGCGGCGAAAGCTGCTTCGCCACCTTCCAGTGCGGGGTCGGTTCGGTGTGTGATGGAAGTCAGTGCCGGGTCGCGGCGGCGGTGCCCACGGCGGACACCCCGGTGCTGGTGGCGGCCAGCTCCGGGTCACGGACACGATTCGCCATGGCCGACGACGTCCGCTGCCTGGCTGACGTCGGGGGCGTGGATTGCACCGGCATTCCCGGCCGCCATCTGGGGCGGGGCGTGGAAGCCAACACCCGCTTCGACGACGACCCCGCGCGCCTTCCTGGCATGGCTCCGGTGGTGGTGACGGCGGGGCCCGGCCGCGACGACCCCCTCGACATCGACACCACCGTCATCGCCGTCGGTGACCGCACCGCCTGCGCCGCCGGCCGTGACACGGTCAACAACGACGAGGTCATTGCCTGCTGGGGCGACGAAGGCATCCAGGGCAGCAGTGACGTCGCCGTCCGCACCAAGCTCCCCCCGGGCTTCCCGGTGCAGGCCATGCGTCTGGGGGCCGAGCACGGCTGTTTCATGCAAGGCGGCAACCAGATCCAATGCTTCGGCAACAGCGCCCTGGGAGCCCGCGGCGACAACGGCGTCGGCGGCGACATCAGCGTCGTCGTCGACCGCAACACTGGCAACCAACCCTTCGTGGCCAAGCTGCTCGGCTTTCAGCAGACAAGCTTTGATGCCGCCGGCTCCACCACCTGTGCGGTGCCATTTTCGGGCAACGGCGTGGCCTGTTGGGGCGACAACCGTCGTCGGCTGGTGGAGCTGGGCCCGAGCCCCAGCTCGAATTCCGCCGTGGTCCGCAACGATGGCGCCCTGGATCAGAGCTTCCAGGCCGTGGGCATGACCGAGGACGTCGCCTGCGCCGTCGGCGGCAGTGGCGTCGTGTGCTGGGGCAAGGCGATGGTGCCCCTGGGTTCCGGGAGTCCGCCCGGGCGGCTTGACCCCGTGGCCTTGCCGTTTCCCCCCGGGGTCTCCCTTGAGCGCTTTGTCGTCGGCGACGGCTTCATCTGCGGCGCCGGTTCCGGCGGTGCGTCGACGAGTCTCTTCTGTCTGGGGGCCGGCACCGCAGGCATCTTCGGCAACGGCAATGGCGTCATCGAGACGCCGACGGTGGTGCTGCCATGAACGGTTCTTTCAAGCCCATGGTCCTGCTCGTGGCCTGGGCGCTGGTCGGCCTGTGTACGGCAAACGTCGTCCACGCCGACGAAGGCGTCGTCTGCACCCTGCGCAAACCGATGAAGGTCAAGATGTCGTCGGGCTTTCAGTCCGTCGCGGCCGGCACCGCCGTGACGGTGAAGGTCCGCCGCGCCGATTGGAGCACCGTCGTCGTCAACGGTGCCGACGTCGTCGCCTCCACCAAGATCCTCGAGGGGACCTGCGCGCCCCTGCCACCCCGCCCCCCCGAGCCCGCCGCGCCTGCCGTGGTGGTGCGTCCCAAGAAGGCCCTGCCGAAGAAGCCCGCCAAGCCCGCAGCGGCCACCGTCGTCGTCGCCGAGCCGCCCGCCCCCGAGGTCACGCCGGTGACGCCGGCACCAGCGCCGGCAGCTCCGGTGGTGACGGCGGCGCCCGAGGTGCCGCCTGCGCCACCGGCGACGACGACGCCGACACCGACGACTGCGGTGCCGGTGACCGCCGATCCTCCCCGGCGGGTGGTGCGGGTGGCCGTGCGGGGCCTGCTGGCCAGCAGTGACGACGAGCGGCTGGCGTCGGTCACCACCGATGCCATCGTCGCCGAGCTGCGCAAGCTGACCCGCCTGAGCGTCATCGGCATGGACGAGGTGCGGGCCTTGCTGGACCTCGAGGCCGAGAAGCAGTTGGTGGGCTGCACCGACGAGGGCTGCATGGCCGAGATCGTCGAAGCCCTGGGGGCCGACGTCCTCATCGTTGGCCAGGTGCAGAAGATCGGCGACGGCCGGGTCTTTGGCCTCAAGCGCCTCGACGCCCGCCATCCCGAAGCCGCCACCCAGGTGAACCAGCAGCTCGACGCCGAGGACGCCGCCGTCCTCGCCATGGTGGGGCCGGCCATCGAACAGCTCTTCCCCGAGCATCCCGTCAAGGTCGGCGAGACCCGCGGCGTGGCCCCCACCCTGCATCTGCGCCTGTCCCCGCCTCCAGTGCCGGTGTGGGCCACCGTCAGCGTCGCCGCCGGTGGCCTCGTCGCCCTCGCCGCCAGCGGCGCTGCCGTCGCCGTCAACCAGGTGCTGCGGGCCGACGCCGTGGCCCTGGCAAAGTCGTCGACGCTCGAAAACCCCGTCAGCGGCCAGGACCTCGTGGAGCGTGAGGGGGCCGTCGGCGCCGCCTTCGTCACCGCCGTCGCCGCCGGCGTCAGCGGTGCCGTCGTCGTCGCCGTCGCCGGCGTCATGGCCCTGTTCACGGATTGGGATGGCTACGCCGACCTCGACGACGACGGCACCCCCGGCCGAGCCGCGCCGCCCCCCGGCTGAGCCCCGGTTGCGCCGACGCCGTCGTCAGGGCAGCAGGCCGCCATGCGTCATCGTTCCCCGTCCCTGTCAGCCCTCGCCCTCACCTTCCTCGTCGTCAGCGGCGTCGCCCATGCCGACGAAGGCATGTGGCTCATGAACGAGCTGCCAAAGCCCGCCATCGAGAAGGCCACCGGGGCCAGGCTCGACGACGCCTTTGTGGCCCGGGTGCAGAAGGGGGCCCTGCGCCTCGCCAATGGTTGCTCGGCGAGCTTTGTGGGCAAAAACGGTCTGGTGATGACCAACCACCACTGCGTGCGCTCCTGCCTCGAGGAGCTGTCGGTCGCTGGCAAGGATTTGCTGAACAAGCCCTTCGTCGCAAGGACCGAGAAGGAAGAGCTGCGCTGCACCAAGTTCGAGCTCAACCAGCTGCAGGACATCACCAACGTCACCGACCAGGTCCTGCGGGCCACCGCGGGCAAAGACGGCGCCACCTTCGCCGAGGCCCTGAAGATCGAGAAGGCCCGCCTCGAGAGCGCCTGCGCCAACAACGATCCCGCCCTGCGCTGCGAGGTCATCACCCTGTTCGACGGCGCCCGCTTCCACCTCTACAAGCAGCGTCGCTTCCAGGACGTGCGCCTGGTGCTGGCCCCCGAATTCCCCATGGCGGCCTTCGGCGGCGACCCCGACAACTTCGCGTTCCCCCGCACGGGTTTCGACGCCGCCTTTGTCCGCGTGTATGAAAATGGCGCACCTTTCACCACCAACGACGCCCTGTCGTTTGCGGCGACAACGGCCAAAGATGGCGACGCCGTCTTCGTCGTGGGCCACCCCGGTGGCACCGAGCGCACCCGCACCGTCAGCCAGCTGGCCTTTCAGCGCGATGTGGCCCTGCCGTGGACCATGCTGCGCCTGGCGGAGCTGCGGGGCCGCATGGACGAGTGGATGGCCGCCAACAAGCTGCGCGCCGTGCGGGGCAAGGCCCGCCTGCGCACCGTCGAAAACGGCCTGAAGGCCCTGCGTGGTCGTCACGAAACCCTGGCCCGCCCGGGCTTCATGGAGGCCCGCGCCACGACGGAGAACGAGCTGCGCCGCAGCGCGGGTCCCGTCAGCCAGCAGGCCTTCACGGGCATCGACGACGCCACCCGCGCCGCCGCCCGCCTGTGGGCCGACTACCGCCTCCTCGAGGTCGGTGAGGCCTTCGGCGGCGACCTGTTCCCCATGGCCCGCGCCATCGTTCGCGCCAACGCCGAGAGCGGCAAGCCCGACACCGCCCGCCTCCCCGAATTCAGCGCCGCCCGCATCGCCCAGGTCCGCCAGCTGGTGGCGAGCACCGCCGTCGTCGTCCCCGAAGACGAAACCGCCCTGCTGGCGTGGTCGCTGCACCGCTTCCGCAACCTCAAGGGCATCGATGATCCCCTCGTCAAAGAGCTGCTGGGCACCAAATCCCCAGACACCGTCGCCAAGGCCATGATTGCGACGACGAAGCTCAAAGACCCCAAGGTCCGCGCCGCCGCCTTCGACGGTGACGCCGCCGCCCTCAAGCTCCTCGACACCGACCCCCTCATGAAGCTCGCCCGCCAGGTGGACCCCGCCGCCCGCGCCGTGCGCAAGTCGTGGGAAGACGAGGTCGAGGCCAAAGAGACCAAGGCTGGCGAGGTCATCGCCAACCTGCGCAAGAGCCGCCCCGGCGCCACCTCGACGTATCCCGACGCCACGTTCTCCCTTCGCCTGTCCTACGGCAAGGTCGCCGGCACAAAGACTGCCCCCGCGATGACCACCATCGGCGACCTGTTTTTCAGCAGCGGCACCGAGGCCCCCTTCCTCCTCGCCCCGACGTGGACCAAGGCCAAGCCTCTGCTGGCGCCGCTGACGCCCATGAACGTCAGCACCACCAACGACATCATCGGCGGCAACTCGGGCTCGCCGTTGTTGAACGCCGACGGCGACATCACGGGCCTCGTCTTCGACGGCAACCTCGCCTCCCTCGGCGGCCGCTACGTCTACGAAGCCGACGTCAACCGCACCGTCGCCGTCCACGCCGACGCCATCCTGGCCGCCCTCAAGCACGTCTACGGCGGCACCCGGGTGCTGGCCGAGATCGAGGCCTCACGGCGACGCTGAGCCGTCGGTCCGTCGTCGTTGATCCGTCGCTGAGCAGCCGCTCAGCAGCCGCTGGACCGGTTGGGCTACCATCGCGTCATGCGCTGCTTGCCCACCCTGGCTCTTCCCTGGCTGGCCGCTGTCGCCGCTGTCGGCTGCGACCCCGCCGAAGAAACCGGCCCCGAATGTGGCTACGGCCAACGGCCCGGGGAAGACGGCGTGTGCGCGGCCGCCGACACCCTCGTCGTCGACGTCGACCAACGCACCGACAGCACCTGCCGCGATCCTGCCGAGCCTGATGCTGCCCCCGACTGCAGCACCCGCCGGGGCATCGGCATCAACGCCTGTCCCGTGCAGGCAGCCACGGTGGTGCCCGACGTCGTCAGCGGCGACTGCGCCCTGTTTCTCCACGAAGGCCAATCCCCGGAAAAGACCTTCGCGGGTGATGCCGGCGTCGTCGTCGTCGGCCTGTTTGACGGCCCCGTGACCCTGGCGCCCTCTGCCGACGGCGACTGCTACGACAGCGACCTGCTCCCCGCCCGTGAGCAGCTGTTCCTCGCCGCCGACGAGTTCAGCGTCGGCGGCCTCGGCGGCGCCGATTTCCCCCGCTTCGACCTCGTGCTCAAGGCCCCCGAGCCCCTGCTCCTCGACCGCGTCACCGAGGTCATCCGCGGCGCAGCCTTGCCCATCGTCTGGAATGCCTCTGACGCCGACCGCGTCGTCATCGTCGTCACCACCTACGACGAAGCCAGCGACCGCGGCGCCCGCATCAGCTGCATCGTCGACGACGCTGGCGAAGTCATCATCGACGGCACCCTCACCGCCGGCCTCCTCGACAGCGACGACACCGCCCAGGTGTTTGTCTTGCGGCAAAACGGCGACCACGCCGAACCAGAGGGGGCAAGCGTCGTCGTCGAAGCCGCCGCCACCGTTTCTGACGTCGTGCTGGTGCCCTTGCGCGCTGCCCCGTGAGCTCAGGTCCGTTGACCAGACGTCAGGGCTGGCCCCGTCGCCGACGTCGCAGCAGCAGCGTCAGTCCGCCCGCGAGGGTGAGACCCGCGTCGGGGCTCGTCTGGCGACAGTCGCAGCCGCCGCCCTCTCCTTCGCCTTCGCCTTCTCCCTCTCCCTCTCCCTCTCCTTCGCCTTCTCCCTCTCCCTCTCCCTCGCCCTCGCCTTCGCCCTCTCCTTCGCCCTCTCCTTCGCCTTCGCCCTCTCCTTCGCCTTCTCCCTCTCCCTCTCCCTCGCCCTCGCCTTCGCCCTCTCCTTCGCCCTCTCCTTCGCCTTCCCCTTCGCCCTCTCCTTCGCCTTCGCCTTCGCCTTCGCCTTCGCCTTCTCCTTCTCCTTCTCCTTCGCCTTCTCCTTCGCCTTCGCCCTCTCCTTCTCCTTCGCCCTCGCCCTCGCCTTCGCCTTCGCCTTCGCCTTCGCCGGTGCAGCCCGGCCCGACCGCGAACTGACACGTGGCGCCATTGCAGCACGAATCGATGACGCTGCAGTCCGGCTGGCAGCAGTCGCAGTCCTCGTCACCGGTCACGAGGCCGTCGCCGCAGGATTCACCGATGACAAACGTGGGCGTGTTGTCGACGCAGTTGGCGCCGTTGGCAAACGTGGCCTGGACAAATGCTGCCGAACACGTCGAAAACGTCGACGGCGTCGGTGAGGAAAACGTGGGCGCCATGATGAAGCCGCTCGAAGGACAAGTATTTCCCTGGCCATCGTGGTTCGCGCCCAGGGCGTGGCCGAGTCCATGGGCGAGCAAGAAGCCATCCCCCGCCGTGGAGCCGTTGGCCTGGATGAGGCCCGCGTGGAAGTTCCCGTTGCAAACGGTGCCGACGAAGGCCAGTTCGCGGCTGGTCCCCGACAGCTGACGGCCCGTGAACAGGAAGGCTTCGTCAGCGGCGCGCAGGGCAGCGTCGGCAGCTTGATAGACGCGGAACTTCTCAAGGAGCGAGTCGGCAAGGGGCGCGCCATCGACACCGTTGGTCGGGGCAGGCCAGGGGTCGGCGTCCGTGATGGTCTGCAGCTCCACGACGGTGAGGCCGACCACGGATCCGATGGAACCATTTCGAAACACGGCATCCGCGGCGTTGACGATGGCGAGGGCGGCGACCGTGGCCTCGGCCTCGGTGGTGAAGCCCTGCGACACGCCGAGGTCGAAGCGCGCCTTGTCCAACACGAGCCCGAGTTCGATGAATTGCTGCGCGGCCTGCAGGGCCTGGCCCTCGACCACGAAACGCGCCCTGACCTGGCTGACATCGGGCGTGAAGGCCACGGCAGCGCCGTGGATGACCGCCATGCCCGTTGCTGCGCCGCACAAGGTCACCGCCGCTGGCTCGCCACCCTCGACGAAGCCACGGTAGTGACAGGGCGTCGCCCCCAGGGGGCGGACGAGGTCGTCATTGCGCTCCAGGATGAGGTGCTTGAGCTCGCCGCCGATCGGGACGTCCAGCTCAACCTGCTGTGGGTATTTCTCACCGACGACGGGTGTCGGGAGACAACCGACCGGTGAAAGGGCGGCGACGGCGATGATAACCATGGCGGAGCGCATGGCGATCGATAGCACGGGTCAATGTGCGGAGTGGCAGCGCTTGGTCATCAGCGGCCGGGGCTCGGGCGGGGCATCGATGGCGCCGGGCGCCCGGCCCCCTGGAAACGGATGGCCTCGGCAAGGGTCGACCCCGCCGCCTTGGCGGTGCCCGGTCCCATGCGCGACGCCGCCCCGCCCACGAGGGTCGCCGTGGCCTCGAGCCGGGTCGCCAGCACCTCGTCGTCCATGGCCCGCGCGGCCGCGATGCCGAAGGCCGTGGCGGCAGCACCGACGCCGCGCACGATGGGGCCTGAGTCCGCGTCGGCGGCTCGGTCCACGCCTGGCGGCCATTCGCGAAAGCCCACCAGCAGCGCGTAGTCGACGAGGTAGTGGTCTTTCAACGCCGTCCACCACGACGTCGCCAGGGCGCCATCCACCTCGGCGAGGTAGCGCACGGAGAACGTGAGCGCGCAGCCGCGGGGCAGCTTGCCCGTCCCCACACCGCGGGCCTCGGACCACGGCAGCCCGGTCTTGTCGTCGACGGCCTTTGTGAGGTGGGCGCGGTAGCGGGCGAGGGGCTCGTCGACGAGGTGGGTGCTGTGGCCGGCGTCGAAGCGCCCGATGGCCGCCAGCGTCGCTGCCTGGTCCGCCGGCCAGCGCTCCCGCTTGTTGGCAAAGCTCGGGGCGATGCCCGTGGGGTCCCCCAGGCTGCTCTTGACGAGGCCCTCGACGACGCGACGGTGGAGGGCCTCGTCGAGGCAGGGCCCGGTGGCGTGGCCGCTGCCAAGGATCAAGGCGAGATGGGTGAGCCACAGCCCGCTGCGCCCATCGTCGAGGCTGAGGCCCTTCGGCTTCGTCGCCAGCGCCCGGGAGAACGCCCGCTCCACGCAGGCCCGAGCGCCGGCCCCGTCGTCGTCGACCCGAGCCGCGCAGCCATCGGCGATGTGGGACAGCGCGATGATGCGAAAGCCCGCCGGCGTGGCAACGAAGGTCCCCGTGTCGAGGGCCTGCAGGACGGCTGGCGGGAGCTGGAGGGCGCCGGCGACGAGGAGGGTGTGCAGCAGCAACATGGGGCGGTCCTCGGGCGGCGTGACGCCGTGACGTCGTGACGCTTCGTCGGCAGGCTCCGCACAACGCGCCGGCCGGCGATGGCATTCCGCCCTTGCCCCGGGGTCAGCGTCGTTTGCGCAGGGGATCGATGCGGTAGTAGCGAGAGAGGGCCTGATACACGTCGGGCTTCTTCTTCTTGAGTTGCAGGGGCTTTTCGAAGAACGCCTCCGTCGCCACCGCAAAGAACTCCGCCGCATTGGTGGCCCCATAGGCCCGCATGACGTTGCGGCGCTTCAGACCCTTGTCGGCCTTCATCTGAAAGCGCACGAAGCCCCGGGCCAGGCCATGGGCCCAGCCATGGTGGTCGGGGGCATGCCCGGGCGGAATCCCATCGAACAAGCCATCGCCCACGTCGAGGATGTGGGCGAATTCATGCACCGCCGTATCGTGGCCATCGAGGGGATTGTTCAACCCGTGGGTCACCGCATTCCACGACAACGTCACCTCGCCGGTGCTCGACGCGAGGCCAAACACAATGTCGTCGCTGCCATGCATCGCCAGATGGGCGGGGGTCACCGTGATGCGCCGCAGATGCTGCCAGGTGTTCAGGGGCAGGTTGCGCGACAGGCGCGCCGCCGTGCCCGCGATGACGACGACCATCTCCTCGGTAATCTCCAACCCATCGGCCCCGACAAAGGGCACGCCATTGGCGATGGCATTGAGGTGGCCCAGGGCCCGCGCCCGCTCAGCCTCCGCCAGCTCCGCCAGATACGGCAGCCGCGCCAGCGCCAGCGCCGACCAGTCCGTCGTCGTCGACTTCGACTTCGCCTTCGCCGCCTTCGGGGCGCCGAGCCCAAACAACCGACGCAGCAGCTTTCGCACGCAGAACCTCGACCGCCAGCAGTGGCCGGGCCATCATTGGCGGGCAGGGCGCCGCTGTCGAGCAGCGCCCAGCGATACAATGCGTCAACGGGCGAATGTCGATTCTTAGGAGCATGGGACCGCTGGATTCTCACCAGCATTCCACCCCTACGTGACCGATTGATCCTCCCTACCCAGCCGCCTTT
>Ga0247834_1005440_pt1 | contig 15090 bp, 14 predicted proteins | sample LaCruzMarch2015__8_FD_187118 | JGI IMG/M metagenome (GOLD analysis project Ga0247834, IMG submission 187118) | Freshwater microbial communities from meromictic Lake La Cruz, Castile-La Mancha, Spain - LaCruzMarch2015_12m | ecosystem: Environmental > Aquatic > Freshwater > Lake | place: Spain... | reverse complement strand
AACCGACGCGCGCAAACGCGTAAGAACCTATGACGTCACCTTGATCCCATGCCTGATCACTGAGCATCGCCCAGGCGAGTGAACTGGTTGGGTACTGTGCTACAACTGTTCGTGGATCGCCTCCGGCTGCTAACGCAGCTTGCGCGAGGTCTCCGGTGGGCAAGAGCGTTGGGTTTGGACCACCCAGCAAATTATTTGAATTCATATTTATTTCATCCTGTTTCCAGCAGATCGTAGGTCTTCGCAAGCGAGCTTGACGCGGTCGGCCATTCCGGCTTCAGCGGCTTTGCCATAAGCACGCGGGTCATACATTTTTTTACTTCCTACGTCGCCGTCAATTTTGAGGACACCGTCGTAGTTGACAAACATGTGATTAGCAATTGGGCGCGTGAATGCGTATTGAGTGTCAGTGTCGATATTCATTTTCACAACACCGTAGTCGAGTGATTCACGGATCTCACTGAGCAGCGAACCTGACCCACCGTGGAAGACCAAGTCAAATGGCTTGTCAACCCCGTATTCCTTGCCAACAGCGTCTTGGATGTCTTTGAGAATTGAGGGAGTCAAAACCACATTTCCCGGTTTGTAAACGCCATGGACATTTCCGAATGTTGCTGCGACCATGTAGCGACCGCGTTCACCTAAACCAAGCCTCTTTGCTGTTTCGAGTCCGTCTTCGATTGTTGAAAAAAGCTTTGCGTCATGGGTGGCTTCAATGCCATCCTCTTCACCGCCAACGACACCGATCTCGATTTCCAAAACAATATTTGCTTTAACGCAAGCGTCAAGTAACCGCTCAGAGATTTCCATGTTTTCCGCAAGAGGTACGGCGGAGCCATCCCACATGTGTGATTGGAAAAGAGGTGCACGACCTTTTGCGACACGCTCCTGTGAAATAACAAGGAGTGGTTCCATGAAATTGGGGAGCATGTCTTTGGGACAATGATCGGTGTGAAGCGCAATATTGACGTCGTACTTGTCCGCAACAATGGATGCAAACTCGGCAAGTGCGACCGCACCCGTAACCATGTCTTTCACACCCTGACCTGTAGCGAATTCAGCACCGCCCCATGACACTTGAACTATCCCGTCACTCTCTGCTTCAGCGAATCCGCGAATCGCGGCGACAATTGTTTGGGAGGAAGAGGTATTGATCGCTGGATAGGCAAATTTTCCAGCCTTCGCACGATCAAGCATTTCGCGGTAAACCTCTGGGGATGCAATAGGCATGTGAGCTCCAAAATATTTGCCCGCTCGGTCACGGGAACCATTTTCAATCCTATTGTTCCACGCTCCCCTTTCGGGGAGGTCACCGATTACATTCCCGTCAGCGAACGGTGTGTTGCCGAATCCAACCATGCATCGCGATTGCAGCTGCGGCGCCAACATTTATGGAACGGGTTGAACCAAATTGGGCTATATCCACCAAGGTGTGGCACTGCTGCCGCATGCCTTCGGACAATCCTGTTCCTTCTTGACCAACGACTAAAACACATTCTTTCGGGTAGTTAAATACCTCGATGGGGACCGAGCCGTCCAAATTGTCAACACCGATAATCGGAATTTGTGCTTCTGCCGCCCATGCGGCAAATGAAGCAGGATCTGGGTGGTGATGAATGTGTTGATACTTGTCCGTCACCATTGCACCGCGCCGATTCCAGCGCTTTCGGCCCACAATATGAACTTCCTTGACGAGAAACGCATTTGCGGTGCGGACAATTGAACCGATGTTGAAATCATGCTCGAGGTTCTCAATAGCAATATGTAATGTGTGGCGTGAAGTGTCAAGGTCGGCAACAATCGCATCAAGGCTCCAGTATCGATATTTATCGATGACATTGCGCCGATCACCACTAACAAGAAGCTCACTGTCCCACTGCTCACCAACGGGAGAATCACCGTCCCAAGGACCAACGCCTACTTCTGAAGCATCCTGATCCACCGATGATACCTATTCAAGTCCTAAATCGGCGAGCGTGTAAGCAGCCGTGTAGCCGTAGCCCGCTTGTTCAACTTTTGATTTTGCACCGCGATCAACAATCACGCTGACGCCCGCGATCACTGCGCCATCAACCAAAAGTGCCTCAACTGCCGCTAATACAGATGAGCCGGTGGTTGACGTGTCTTCCACTGCAAGAGCCCGAACACCTTTAACGTCAGGGCCTTCGATTCTTCGCTGCAAACCATGCTGTTTCTCACTTTTTCGGACAACAAAAGAATTGAGGAGGACGCCCTCGCGTGCAGCGTTGTGCATCATTGCGGTCGCAACCGGGTCAGCTCCAAGAGTCAGGCCACCGACGGCCGCGTAATCACAACCACTGTTCACTTGTCGCATCACCGCACCAACTAGTGGCGCCGCTTCGGCGTCCAATGTCACCCTTCGAAGGTCCACGTAGTAGTCCGCCCCTTGCCCACTGGAAAGGATGACCTTCCCGCGCACCACAGCTTTGTCGAGAATTTGTTGGCGCAATGCTTTCCACTCGGGACTTTGTGACATGGACGCATCCTAATCAAGTGCCAATATGCTGATCCCAATGAATGAAGTAACGCTGGTACACCTCGTGAATGACGCAACACCCCCGGATCTGCCAGGGCTACTGGCTGAGATGGGTCCCATTCATTGCGTCAATATCTTGGTAGACCCTGACCCGGCTCGGACCTGTCAGGGGGTCGCGAAGGCCACTTCTAGCAAGAACCTCATCATCATTGCAACCGGTACCGCCTGCAATCAACTCCCTGCCATAGCCCTAGCGCAACGTGCAACAGGGAAACAAATCTTGGGTTACCAGTTATTACAACCATCGCTCCCCCCATTCACGGACAGCTGGCCCCAGGCGCCAATCACTGCATATTTCCCAGCGGGATTAACTATTCCCAAGGAACTAACACTTCGGGGAATCACGATCAAGGAATTCGCAGACCTGCTCGAATTCGCCAGATTCATCGAAAATAATTGCCCTTAGACCTATCAGGCTTACCGTCTCAGCGGGAATAACTCGAGTGCATGGCTTACCGTTATGGGGTGAGATTTAAGCGTGGGCATGCACTCGTGGGAATCATTGCCGCCACATTGGCGACTTTCCCTCTTGCAAACGTCCACGGTACGAGCGCTCGTCAGAGTGAGCTATCCCCCAGAGTTATTCATGGAGTTGATGCCGAAGTGGGGCAATTTCCCTTCCTTGCAGCTTTACTCAATACAAAAGATCTGCAGCAGAAAGGCGCATTCCAAGCCCAGTTCTGTGGGGCAACACTGACCAGCCCGAACACGTTGGTTACCGCCGCCCATTGCGTGGTTGACCAGAAAACCGGTGAACAACTTGCCGCAGCCGACATCACTGCAGGATTCACCCAAAATTTGGATTCGTTAAACATTCGACTTATCCAGGTCACAAACGTGAGTGTGCATCCGGGATACGACATTGAAACTTCCGCGAATGACATTGCCGTCTTGACTCTTGCAGCGTCGGTACCGGACATCCCACCTTTGGACCCGCTCATTCCTGAGTTGGCCGTCGAATACACGGCTGCGGGAAGTCCCGCTCAAGTTGCAGGTTGGGGCAACATTGTCATTTCAGGCAACAAGTACCCAACCATTTTCCGAGTAGGTGAAGTGAAGATCTTTCCTGATTCTTCTTGCGGTGAAGGAAAAAGAAACATCATTAACGGAGTCACCTTCAACGGATTTTCGAGAAGTGAAGTAGATAGCAGCGTGATGATCTGCGCTGCCGGAGTTAATTCGAATAAGGAAATTGTTGACGCCTGCCAGGGGGATTCGGGTGGACCACTCATTGCAACGGGTAGTGCGGGCCCAAAGCTCGTCGGTGTTGTCAGTTGGGGTGAAGACTGTGCAAGTAAATATCCCGGGGTCTACAGTCGGGTGAGCGCACTCAATGCCTTTTTGCAGAGTGCTGGAGCCATGCCGATCTCAATCCCAACGGTTCCTCCGACAGTTTCAGTGACTCCACTTTTGGGTGAACTAAAGATCACCATGACCGGGAGCCAAGGTGAAACCACAGTGACGCAGTATGCAGCAACAGTGGTTGGCCCTAACCCGGCCAGTCCAACAACTACTCAAACGCTAAATTGTTTTGCAGCGCCCGCGAAGCAAAGTTCTAGTGGTTCTTGTTCGGTTACCGGCCTACTCACAGGAGCCGAATACACGGTTACGGCAATCTCGGCTAACGAACTAGGAAACTCTTCAGCGTCTGCCCCAGTTATCGCGGTTCCCAGCGATCAGCCAATTGCTGGAGAAATAAGGTCCGCCAAATTTACTCGCACAAGTGCAAGGTTTGGGTTAACTCCCTCAAACGTAAATAGCTCACCATTAAAGGCTGAGAGAGTGATCTGCTCACCCGTCGGTTCAGGGGCCATTCGCTCTGCTCGCGTTTCCGGCGAATCGGTAGTTGTCAGGAACCTGACACAAAAACGGTATAAGTGCATTATTCAAATTGTCACCGATGCAGGTTCAGCCGACTCAGTCGAGAAAGTGATTCGGCGTCAATGACAGACGGCTCAAAGCCGCGTTACGTGTTTCTTGCGTTTGGGCTTGGATCTGCAAGAACATGGCTTCACGCACCCGGCGCTCAGCCTCACTACCTGAGATCATTGCTCCACCAGAACTAGCGGTTATCGCAGCCACGGTGCACGTAACGGCGAATTCAAGTATCTGTACCCGAAGATTTATCAGTTCAGATCGTTGAGTTTCAGGATTGTCGATAGCGTCATAGGCCTGCGCACGTAAGCGTTCGAATTCCTGGGCGAGTTTTTTAGCCGCGCTTTGCCCGGCTTCCTCGCCTCGTGCATTTGATACTTCATTGAGTTGCTCTATTGCAGCCCGCGCAACACCTAGGGCTGCCGGGCTAGGCAGGACCGTTTTCCCCGAATCAACTCTCAACCAATCCTGAGAATCCAGGATGCTGAACACAAATTCGCTACTGATAAATGTGTGATCGAAAGTAATCGGCCTGCTATGCGTCCCCGACATTGCGAGTAATTTCAACGGCTCACCCACCACACAAGAATTAAACTGCTCCTCAAAACCTTTAATGGGAAGATAGAAAATCACAATCTGTGATTTGTCTTCTGTGGCAGCTAACATCATCAGGACATCGGCAATATCCCAACTCGTTATCCAATCAAGGGTCCCCGTGAGTTCCCAGCCATCCACAACTTTTTTCGCAACGGGATTTGGTGGCCCGCCCCGGCGTACATGCGCGAATGCAACAGCGGCAAGCAGCGCGCCGCTCTGCATCCCCTTTGACCACCGCGTCAACAGATCAGCACTTGCGCTCTGATTCCCCCCGGCCACCATGGTGTTCAGCGGAGTTTGATGCTGGGTCCAACAAAACCAAGTGCTGGCGTCCACTCCCGCGAGTCGTTCAGTCAGCTCACGTTGCTGCCACACTTCCCCTGCGATTCCGTGGGCTCCAACGGATGCAAGCAGCTCAATGTGGCTGCGGGGGACGCCCAATTGCTCAGTGATCTGAGCGCTCTGGGCAATGACAGCGAGAGCTGAGTGAATCTCAGGGGTCAATTGCGCCACTGGGCGAATGATTTCCTGCGTCACTCACCTACCTAATCACGAAAGCCCCCGTGCTGCAGGCCTAAGGTTGGCACGTGCAAGAAAACTTCTTAGTTCCCAAAATGCGTCCACACGCGGTCTCCATCTTTGCCGAGATGTCAAAGCTCGCGATTGAGACAAATTCAATAAATTTGGGACAAGGATTCCCCGACACTGATGGCCCGCAGGAACTCAAAGAAGAAGTCATTGCCTGTATAAATAGCGGGCGCGGGAATCAATACCCACCACCACATGGTTTTCCCGAATTGCGCTCTGCGATTTCCGCGCACCAGAAACGTTTCTACAATTTGGATATTGACCCAGATACTGACGTCGTTGCAACGACAGGTGCCAGCGAAGCACTTGCATCGAGCATACTTTCACTCGTTGAGGCGGGCGATGAAGTCATTTTTTTTGATCCAGCATTTGACGTCTACCGGGCAGTGATTGATCTCAGCGGGGCAAAGCCAGTCGGTGTCCCCCTGACCAAACCGGATTTGCGTCCAGATATCCAAGCATTAGCCGAAGCAATTACTCCCGCAACGAAACTACTGCTCCTCAACTCACCGCATAATCCAAGTGGCACAGTGTTCAACAAGGAAGAGCTGAGCGCGATTGCCGAGTTGGCTATTGCACACGACCTCATAGTGATCTCCGACGAAGCGTACGAGCACTTGTGGTTTGACAAGAATGTTCATATTCCCATTTCAACTTTGCCAGGTATGTTTCAGCGGTGCATCACAATTGGTTCGGGTGGGAAATCATTCTCATTCACCGGTTGGAAAGTTGGCTGGGCAAGTGGTCCAAAGCCATTGATTGCAGCGGTTAAATCAGTACGGCAACATTTGAGTTACGTCTCTGGTGGACCATTTCAGTTAGCAATTTCCAAAGGGCTTGGCTTGCCCGATCAGTACTTCACTCAATTTCGACGGGACCTCAGTGTTAAGCGTGACCTACTTAGCGCCGGCTTGACTCAACTCGGAATGAGAGTGATTCCAACCGAAGGAACCTACTTCGTAACAACGGATATCTCACCCCTTGGTTTTACCGATGGTCTTGAGTTTGCTCGCATGTTGGCGAATCAATGCAAGGTTGTTGCAATTCCCCACCAAGTGTTCACCGAATCAGGTCAGGATTTCAAAGAGTATGTCCGCTGGGCTTTCTGCAAGAAGCCTGAAGTTCTTGCAGAAGCCATCCAGCGAATGCAAACTATCTCTTAAAGAATCTTGAGTGACTCTCCGTCTGCGGCAACAGTGACGACACATGTGTCACCATCGGATAACTCCCCACTCAATAATGCCATCGCCAATTTGTCGCCTACAGCGGATTGGACGAGTCGGCGCAAAGGACGCGCACCGTAAATCGGGTCAAATCCTCGATCAACCAACCACGTAAGGGCGGACTGTTCCAATTCAAGCGTGATCCTGCGGTCAACTAGGCGCTTTTGCAATTGAGCGATCTGAATCTTGGTGATCCTCGCCAATTCCTCTTTATCCAATGGATCAAATGTCACCATTGCGTCGAGCCGGTTAAGGAATTCAGGGCGGAACTTTTGCCGAACTACATCCATGACTGCAGCTTTTCGTTCCTCAAATGGCACATCTTGATCAATGAGGAATTGGGATCCAAGGTTCGAGGTCAGAATAAGAATTACGTTGCGGAAATCCACTGTTCTTCCCTGGCCATCCGTTAAACGCCCGTCGTCAAGAACCTGCAACAACACATCAAAGACTTCAGGGTGTGCTTTCTCTACTTCGTCAAGTAGAACGACCGAGTAGGGACGCCTGCGAACTGCCTCGGTGAGCTGTCCTCCCTGTTCGTAGCCCACGTACCCTGGCGGAGCACCAACAAGGCGCGCCACCGAGTGCTTTTCGGAATACTCGCTCATGTCAATGCGAATCATTGCTCGTTCGTCATCAAAGAGAAACTCTGCGAGTGCCTTGGCTAGCTCAGTTTTACCAACACCGGTTGGTCCAAGGAACATGAAGGATCCGGTCGGCCGATTGGGGTCGGAGATTCCTGCTCGAGCGCGGCGCACTGCATCGCTGACTTCGCGGATGGCTTCAGGCTGACCGATTACCCGTTCACCGAGGTACTCTTCCATGCGTAGCAGTTTCTGGGTTTCACCTTCAAGTAATCTGCCGGCCGGAATTCCCGTCCACGCTGCAACGACTTCTGCTATGTCATCGGCGGTCACTTCTTCTTTGACCATGGTGGATTCACGTGCATTGGTTTCAGCGGTTACCTTCACGAGCTCATCCTCGAACGTTGGGAGTTCGGAATAGAGAATTCGTGATGCAAGTTCAAAATCTCCTTCGCGCTGGGCCCGCTCGGCCACTGCCCGCAAATCATCGATTAAGACCTTAATTTCACCGATACGGTCCAGACCTTGCTTCTCAGCATTCCAGCGGGTCCGAAGTCCACGAAGCTCTTCATCTTTTTCCATAATTTCCGCACGGATTTTTACCAACCTCTCTTTTGAGGCGTCGTCTTTCTCCTTGGCGACTGCAAGTTCTTCCATGCGCAGTCGATCAACTTGGCGTTGCAGCACATCAATTTCAACAGGAGATGAATCAATCTCCATTCGTAGTCTGCTAGCGGACTCATCCATTAAGTCAATTGCTTTGTCTGGCAAAAAACGACTAGTGATGTAACGATCCGACATTGTGGCTGCAGCAACGATCGCCGAATCAGAGATAACGACTTTATGATGCGCTTCGTATTTTTCCTTTATACCGCGCAGAATCGCAATTGTGTCTTGCACACTTGGTTGGTCGACGAAAACTTGTTGAAAACGACGCTCTAGGGCAGGATCTTTTTCGATGTACTCGCGGTACTCGTCAAGGGTTGTCGCGCCAATCATGCGTAACTCGCCTCGGGCAAGCATTGGCTTCAACATGTTGCCGGCATCCATGGCTCCATCGCCACTACTGCCTGCACCCACAACAGTGTGGAGTTCGTCAATAAAAGTAATTACTTGACCATCACTACCCTTGATTTCATCAAGGACAGCCTTTAAACGTTCCTCGAATTCGCCACGAAATTTTGCCCCGGCGACCATGGCGCTCATGTCAAGGGAGATCAACTTCTTTCCCAGAAGGGAAGTCGGTACATCGCCTTCGACAATTCTTCGCGCAAGGCCTTCGACTACTGCCGTCTTTCCTACACCCGGTTCACCAATGAGAACCGGATTGTTTTTAGTTCGACGAGAAAGCACTTGCATCGTTCGGCGCACTTCTTCATCTCGACCAATCACCGGATCGATTTTGCCTTCACGGGCAAGCGCGGTTAGATCAACACCGTATTTTTCTAGCGCCTGGAAAGTACTTTCAGGATCTTGTGTATTCACGCGTGTGCTCCCTTTTGTTTCTTGTAGTGCTTGAAGCAATGATGCCCCAGTGACCCCCGCCTGGGCGAGCGATTGAGAGGCTTCGTTTGGGCCACTTTGGGCGAGGGCAATCAGTAAATGCTCGGTACTGACGTAATCGTCATTGCGTTCTTTTGCTAACGAATCGGCGTCCTTGAGAACCTTGATGGTTGATTGACTTAGTTGCGGCGGCGCAACAGTTGACCCCGAAACGGAAGGGAGTGACTGCATCTGCGTACGCACACTTGCCGTAAGTGCCGGAACGTTAACACCTAAGTGTTTAAGGAGCGAAGTTGCAATTCCTGGGCCCTGCTGAAGAAGGGAATCAAGAAGGTGGATGGGCTCAACTGTTGGGTTTCCTTGCGCAGCGGCAATACGAACAGAAGCCCCAATGGCGTCATTGCTTTTTGTAGTTAACTCAATGTCCATGATTACTCCCGATTCACCCGTTGTGGACGCCACACGACCAGCGCGCGGGATGTTCGTTCACGGTGGAACTCACCCAGTCGTTCACGAAGCTCAAGCACCTGTTCTTCGAGTTCAAGAACACGCCTGATTCCTTCGATACTGAGACCTTCATTGGATAATTGCGAAACATAGCGCAGTCTTTGCACATCACGCGCGCTGTAAAGTCGATTTCTTCCCGCAACACGATGTGCTGACACGAGACCAACACGGTCGTACTGCCGCAAAGTCTGCGGGTGAAGACCAGCGAGTTGCGCAGCAATTGAAATTGCGTAGACAGGAGTCTCCGAAGCAACAATGTTGTCTTCAAATGGAGTACTCATGATTTTTCACCAAGTGCATAAATCTCTTTGCGTGGATCTTGATCGGTGGTTGCGTCTGCAAAATCCTTTAGAGCTGATTTGGCTTCTTCATTTAGGTTTTGCGGGACTGCAATGTCGATAACAGCAAGTACGTCGTGATTCATGCCATCTTTGCCACGAACCCCCTTCCCCTTAATTCGGAAGGTACGCCCGGTTGTTGTTCCTGCCGGGATACGCATATTCACAGTTCCACCGCGCGGGACCGGTATCGCAATATCGGCACCCAGCGCCGCTTCAGCGAAAGTTACGGGGACTTCAACACTTAAGTTGTCGCCCTTGCGCTCAAATAATGGATGCGGCTTCACAGATACCTTGACCAAGAGGTCGCCACCGGGACCGCCACGTTCACCGGGGCCACCTTTGCCCTTGAGTCGGATCTTGGATCCGTCCTTGACCCCCGCAGGGATGCGAGCTTGAACACTTCGACTGCTTTTGCCGCGACCCGTCCCGTGGCACCGATTGCAGGGGTCATCTACGAAAAGCCCCCGGCCCTGGCAGGTTGGGCAAGGTTCTGAGAAAGCAAACCCACCCGCATTTCGGGAGATCTGTCCACTACCACTACACGTTGGGCACACCTGAGGTGTTGAACCAGCTTTGGCACCGGTTCCGTGACACATTGAGCACGGCCCATCACTTTGTAAATTGAGTGGAACCGTTACGCCGTCAAGTGTGTCAGCAAATGAAAGCGTCAGCGAAGTTTCAATGTCTTGGCCTCGCCGTGGCTGTCGTGAGCGACCACCTGCCCCGCCTCCGCCTCGATTGAAGATACCGCCGAGGAAGTCACCGAATCCGCCCTGCTCGCCACCGAATAGATCCTCGTAGTTGACGTTGTAGTTTCCACCACCGGATCCCGGTCTGCGTCCGTAGCCTCCGGAGGCAAAAAGTGCTCGACCTTCGTCATATTCCTTGCGCTTTTTGTCATCGGATAACACGTCATAGGCCTCAGACACAACTTTGAACTTGTCTTCGGCCGCTTTATCCCCTGGATTTTTGTCGGGGTGAAGATCACGCGCAAGTTTTCGGTATGTCTTTTTCATCTCTGCGGGCGTTGCATCTTTTGAAACACCCAATAGAGCGTAAAAGTCTTTTTCGAGCCAATCCTTATTCATTCAATGTCCCACATCTACTTAGTCTGATCAAAGACTCAGGTGCCGGCAACGCTGACACGAGCTGGACGCAGAATGCGATCACCCTGCCGATAACCCTGCTGGAAAATCGCTATCACGGTTGGTTCGGAAACTCCATCGACCTCTTCACTGGCTAATGCTTCGTGCATATTTGGATCGAATGGATCCTGTGCCGCACCGAATTTCACTAAGCCAAGCTTGTTCAAGGTCGCTTCAAGTTTTTCACCAACGGTTTTGAATGCACCGTTGAGTTCGTCATGCTCGCGTGCTAACTCAATGTCATCAAGTACCGGCAGGAGCGCTGAAAAGACTGCTCCGATAGCCAGCTGACGGTTGACTTCGCGGTCGCGATCAACTCGTTTGCGGTAATTCGCGTACTCAGCTTGGACCCGTTGTAGATCCTCGGTGAGTTCACTAATTTTCTGTTCGATCCCCACTACTTCGCCTTCGATGAGGTCCGCTTCAGCGTCTAACTCCTCGGTGAAAGGTTCGCCAGCCGAGTCGGAACTTGGCTGGCGAACCTCGAAGGTGTCGGGGTCGAGTCGACGTTTGTCGTTCACCCTTACGCCTTCATCTTCACTCACTTGGTTTCATCCTCATCGATGATCTCTGCGTCAACGACGTCTTCTTCGGCTGTCGCAGCGGCAGCTTCAGCGGCTTCTTCAGATCCACCCGCTTGGGCTTCGCTGTACATCGCTGCACCCAGTGCTTGGCTTGCTGCCGCAACCTTGTCCGTTGCCGCGCGCATTCCTGGACCGTCATTTTCTTCGATTGCCTTTTTGAGTTCTTCCAATGGTCCTTCAACATTTGCTTTTGCATCAGCTGGAACCTTGTCGGCATTGTCGGCGAGGAACTTCTCAGTCTGGTAAACCAAAGCTTCGGCGGTGTTGCGAACCTCAGCTTCGTCACGGCGCTGCTTGTCTTCTTCAGCGTGTGCCTCAGCATCGCGCATCATGCGATCAATGTCGTCCTTGCTCAGGGTTGATCCACCAGAAATCGTCATGGACTGCTCTTTACCCGTAGCGGTATCTCGAGCGGATACATGCACGATTCCGTTGGCATCAATGTCGAAGGTTACCTCGATCTGCGGAATTCCACGTGGTGCTGGTGGCAGCCCGGTGAGATCAAATGTTCCCAACTGCTTGTTGTAGGCAGCCATTTCGCGCTCACCCTGATACACCTGGATGGACACCGAGGGCTGATTGTCTTCCGCTGTCGTGAAAGTTTCCGAACGCTTGGTCGGGATGGTCGTGTTGCGTTCGATCAACTTGGTCATGATGCCACCCTTGGTTTCAATTCCGAGGGATAAAGGCGTTACGTCCAGCAAGAGAACGTCTTTCACGTCACCGCGAAGAACACCCGCCTGAAGCGCCGCACCAATTGCAACAACCTCGTCCGGGTTAACGCCCTTGTTCGCATCTTTGCCGGTCATTTCTTTAACCAGATCTGCAACTGCAGGCATACGAGTTGATCCACCAACAAGAACAACCTGGTCAATGTCACTGATCTTGACACCTGCGTCTTTGACAACGGCTTCAAATGGTGTCTTGGTGCGCTTGAGTAGATCAGCTGTCAGTGATTCAAACTTGCTGCGAGTGAGGGTCTCTTCAAGGTGAAGGGGACCATCAGCACTCGCGGTGATGTAAGGCAGGTTGATTGAGGTTTCGGTTGAACTCGATAGTTCAATCTTTGCCTTTTCCGCTGCTTCACGTAGACGTTGCACTGCCATCTTGTCCTTGGACAAATCAACACCGTGGGCGTTTTTGAACTGGGTGACCATCCAGTCGACGACAGCGTTGTCCCAGTCGTCACCACCGAGGTTGTTGTCACCGCTGGTTGCTTTTACTTCAACGACACCGTCGCCGATTTCAAGCAGTGACACGTCGAACGTTCCACCACCAAGGTCGAAGACCAGAATTGTTTGTTCCTCGTCGCCCTTGTCCAAACCGTAAGCCAATGCTGCGGATGTGGGCTCGTTGATAATGCGCAGAACATTCAGACCAGCAATTTCGCCAGCTTCTTTTGTTGCTTGGCGCTGTGCATCATTGAAATATGCAGGGACGGTGATTACTGCGTCCGAGACAGTGTCGCCGAGGTATGCCTCAGCATCACGCTTGAGCTTCATCAAGGTTCGCGCGCTGATTTCCTGCGGGGTGTATTTCTTGCTATCAATATCGACATTCCAGTTTGTGCCCATGTGGCGCTTAACGGAACGGATCGTGCGGTCAACGTTCGTGACTGCTTGACGCTTGGCAACTTCACCCACAAGGACCTCGCCATTCTTTGCGAATGCGACAACCGATGGAGTGGTGCGAGCACCTTCTGCGTTTGCGATAACGACGGGTTCTCCGCCTTCAAGTACGGAAACCACTGAGTTGGTGGTACCGAGGTCGATTCCTACTGCTCTAGCCATTATGTGGCTCCCTCTTTCTTTGTTGTGTGTCTGGACTTTCATAAAACCAATGGCTCTATTGTGCCCTACCGGAGATTAATAGTCAAATCGAGCGCATATTACTTGAGTCGGGGTGGCTCATAGGCTTCATAGTGAAGGCCCCTGGCAAATTCCAACGGGCCAATGAGGAGCTTTGGCTCTAGGCTGCCATCAGATCTCACTTTGGGATTTTTTTCACAAGAGAAATGGTGCCCCATGGACGAAAAAGGCTTATTAGAACTCTGGAACGACAAGAGATCGCAAATCATCACAGCGCAAATGGCACCTACCCTCGTGCTCATTTCGATTTTGGTCGTGTCTGCCCTGGGCTATTTCACTGATGCCCCGGACTCAGCCAAGTACTTGGCTATTGCTGTAGCCGCGGCTACCGGGATTCTTGCCGTAATCTCCCAATATGCTGCAATCCGCGAAGCAAAAGCACTCGTTGCCGACATTAATCAACTGAACGCACCCAGCGCATTGGCGAAAAAAGTAGGCGAATCTGATGTCTTCCTTACCCTCACCTCAGTTGTGGTCGTCGCCCTCAGCTTGGCCATTTTCGCTCTCGTGATCTGGACGGTCCTGGGCTAGCAACACTCCTTGATTTGAGTGATTTTTTTACCGATGCCCTGACGCGCATGTAATTGACCTGACTACTACGTGTCACCTGCGAACCCGGATTAGTGCCTAGGCGCTGTAGGTGGTGTAGGTGCTGTGAGCCGTGAGGGCATCGGTAATTTCCCCAGACGCCGCGCGGCTACTCGGGTGCCCAGCGCTTTGATCTAGGGTCCATTCCATGCGGCTACGACGTGAAGTACCTAAGGAGTACTCCTACGTAACGGTCGTTACATACGGCCGCACGGGCAGCACGGCGATTCAATCGAGTCTTAATGCCCTGCCCGGGGTCTTGGTGCGTGGTGAGAACTATTCGGCGATGCGTGGGCTCGGCACATACCTTCAATCGATCGCCGAAGTTGCTGACCGACACCATGCTGGAAAATCGACCCACCCCTGGTACGGATCTGCGCGGTTAGATCCCAGTGCGGTGCTTGCCGATATTCGCCGCCACGTCATTGACTACCTGCTCAGACCTACGGCCGACACCAATTGGATCGGGTTCAAGGAGGTTCGCTACGAGCCCGGGCATTTTGCGTCTTATGACGAATTACTCCAGCATCTAATTTTCCTCGGTAAGTTGTTTCCGGGCTTGCGATATGTGATCAATGTCCGAGAGCCTGTTGACGCAGCGCGAAGTGGCTGGTGGCCAGAGAATTCAGACGCACTGGAAGTGCTCACGACCACTCGTGATTGGTTGTTGAGCGCGACAGCAGACCTCAACAATTTCTACGGATCCCTCCGGGCGGTCTGCGTGGCTCATGAGGATTGGGTGACCGACCCGAAGGTATTAATCGATGCGTATTCGAGCTTGGGGTTACCACGTGATGACCAGGCAGTGCGCGCAGCGCTACTTGAGCGCCTTAATCATGGGCGAACTACTTAGCCGGAGCCAACACCTCAGCCAGCAGAGTCTCGACGCGTTGGCGAATTTCTTCTCGTACTGGTCGAACGTCGTCAATACTGAACCCTGCAGGGTCAGTGATCTGCCAGTCCTCATACCGCTTGCCAGGGAAAATTGGGCAGGCGTCGCCACACCCCATGGTGATAACCACGTCAGCGGCACGAACGATCTCGTCGGTCCAAGGCTTAGGAAATTCACGCGAGATATCGATCCCGATTTCACCCATTGCAGCAACTGCTGCTGGGTTGACCGCGTTGCC
>Ga0247834_1005436_pt1 | contig 15096 bp, 10 predicted proteins | sample LaCruzMarch2015__8_FD_187118 | JGI IMG/M metagenome (GOLD analysis project Ga0247834, IMG submission 187118) | Freshwater microbial communities from meromictic Lake La Cruz, Castile-La Mancha, Spain - LaCruzMarch2015_12m | ecosystem: Environmental > Aquatic > Freshwater > Lake | place: Spain... | reverse complement strand
TTCAATAGCAACCCGGGCTTTAAATTCTGCAGAGAATTTTCTGCGTGGTGTTTTCTGTTTCATAGATGTAAATTAAAATTAATTATTTAACTAACACCATGGTTTGAAATTAGGGGAGTATTATACTAGAATGCCATCAAAAATTCAATAACAAAGAAAAATACGATATAAGCGAATGTTTTAAGTGTGGTGGAAGAGGTGGAATGTATCCTTGCGTTAGATGTGGAAAATTGAGTAGACGGTGACACTAATTTGTATACAATTCATCTACGAAAAAAATATCTGTTAACTTAACAATTACTTATGCCTAAACCAGCAATCCCTTCGCTCCACTTCAAAACCTTTAAATACAGTATTTACGGGTTGCCCGTGTATTAAATTTGAATTATATTGTGTTCTTACTAAATAATTGAAAGCTCCCACCACTTAATTTAAGATTTTGTTGTGCTGATAACAATAGAAAGAAAACCTGCAGACCTTAATACTCGATCTAGAAACAGAATGGCATTTTTTTCTGATTCGGAATTGATGTTAATTTCTTTCAATTGCTCTCTTATTTTCTTTTCCGCAATCTTTTGATATTCATTTATTTCAACTGAAGTGAAAGAACTTCGCAATACATCTACATCTACAGATATTGGTTTTAACTCCTCTGGTGGCATGTCAAATGTAATTATCTCCACTGCTGGAATGGTCAATTTAATACTTTTTTCCTTAGTATTTACCTCAGTAAACTGAATTTGACTGGCATCTATTCCTGCCACAACGTGCGCTTTGCATTCAATTATTACCTTTCTAGATCCAATTGAATACCACTGATTATCTTCACCTGCTAAAATCTTTGTAAAAGTATATTCCGTCGATCCTAATTTAGACATCGATTTGAGTGATTCAATTACTTTTCCGGTATTTAATTCTTTTTCTGGAGTTGAACATCCCCAAATAACAAAAGAAATAAAGATACAAATTGCTATACTTTTCATTTTAGTGTAATATTTACGTTTTTAAATCCTACTGCTTGCATAAATGATTTCATCATACTTATGGATTTTTGATCTGCTTTTTTCAAAATGTTCTCGCTCTTGGCCATGAGTTCTAGCTTTTTAACTGCTTCGACTTTGGCATTCTGAACTGCCTTTAAATTTTTATTCCAATAACCTTCGGTATTAAATAGATTAAATCCACTCGGATTAATGGTGCTTTCTAAAATTTTAGCTTTGGGCATTGTAACGTTAACAGTCATTGAATCGATTACCTTGATGTCTTCATTTTTCATGTTTGAAAGGTCTGTTCCTGCATAACAACTCCCTGATGCTATTATAAACAATTCGTCATAAGTATCATAAATTACACCCTTATTCTTGTGATATTTTCTAATGATTATTTCATTCACATATTTTTGTGTGAAAAGTTTAGCTACTGCCTTAACTTCTTCTACATTTAAGGCCGTATCAACGAAAGTAGCTTCTTTTCTCTTTAGAAGATCAAAACTTCCAGGTAGTAATCCCGAATAGGAGAGACCAACGTAGATGCCCGAAATTACCACGACAAACAAAACAACTTTGACTACAGCTTTAATTAAAAATGGAGGTACCATAGAGTTAGAATAAAAAAGAAAAAATAAAATAAATAATTACGACTATAATAATCAAAACAACAATGGCTTTTCCCATAAAAATTAATTTAATGCTTAAAAAACGATTTTAAAATAATTACAAATGAAAAATTACACAATTCCCTCATCTGAAGGTTTATTGTACGCATCAACTAACTTAAACCTAAAATCAGTTAGTGTTTTTAATTCTTCTGTGGTATTGTAAGTGCCTTTAAATGAAGCAATATGAGTGGTTACCAATGATTTAATTTCTTCTAAATTGGGATGGCTTTCCAGTGATTTAATTACCCTTCCTGAAAACATTCCTAACTCGGAACCCATAGATAATTTTGTTAAACCTTCAACTATATCAGATGATAGTTCAATAATGTCTTTTTCTTCCATATTAATTTCATTAATTTTGTATAAATATAACATAAAAAAGTATGTGAGTATAAATAATTCAAAAAAATATATTAATTAATTTTATTTTAAAACTTTTAGAAGGTCCTTTGTTAACAAAGCCATTTTCTCGTAGTTCAACGTTTCCATGGTATCTGTTAATTGATGATAATTGGCATTTCGGAAAACAGATGTATCGGTAATCATTATTGCGGGAATACCTCGAGTCCAATAATTACGATGGTCGGACCAGTCCATACCATACGATTTAATGGGTGATATAAAAAGCTTGTATATCAGACCATTATTACTAATAGTTCTATAAACTTTTTTTAATTGTTTACTTGATTCTAAATTTGAGACGAGCATTAAGTAATTTGCACGCGACCCAAAAATCCATTTCAATGGAAGGATTGGATATTTTTGACTACCCTTCTCATCAGAAAAAAAACCAACCATTTCAAGGCAAATCATCAATTCTGTATCGCTTTTATTACATTGTTTAGCATGGTGAAAACTACCCATGCCCTCTGTGTCAAAGAATGGCGGTTCTTCACAAGCGTAGAAAACTAATTCAACTGAATTTGGTAATATCTTTTCATTTTTAAGTAAACTTCCAAGACCAAGAAGAACAGCAACAGCCGAAGCATTATCGTCAGCGCCTGGTGTTTCTTCAAAAGTATCATAATGCGCACCGACAACTATTTTTTTAGATGATCTTCCATTAAAAGTGAAAGAAAAATTTCGGTATTCATTTCCTTTTTCATCAGTCCAAGAATAGATAGCTGGTTTTCCGACAAAATTTTCAACTAAATTTTGCATAACCTGCATTGCCTCATTCCAGTGTTTTCCACCTGCGGTTCTAAAACCCTTAACAGCGAGCTGTCGAACAATATCTCTTAATGTTTCTTCCATCAAAAATCAAAATCATCAAAATGAACATTTATTTTTTCTTCCTGAATACTGAATAAATTATCCAACGAATTTTGAGTTAAAACGCTATCAATGGTTGTAAAAAGCAACGAAGATTTTTCTTTGGCGGCTGTATTTTCAATTTCAGCAATAAGCTGCAAAACTATTTTGCTTGGATAAACCTCAATTTGAAGTTCGTAGGGATACTTACAACTTGTGATTTTAGTATTATGAATTTCAATTTGTTCAATCGGTAGTTCAGGGCTATGGATAAAATTAACTACTATTGAAACTATTTTATCAATTTCAGCATTTTTTTGGAGCAAGTTTTTTAGTTGATTTGAGTTTGATAAACTGGAAATATTAAGAAATGTAAACATACCTGGAATTCCAATTTGTTGGCTGTTATCAGTGTAACCAACGGTATCATTTTTACTAAATAGTGAATGTGCTAGTAACAAAAAGAAATCGTTCAGGCTGTATTCGTATTGCAAGGAGAGTTTTTCAATAGCCGTTTTTTGCGAACTATTTAAAACTCGTTCGAAAATAATGGGCGTACTATTCGTACTTTTTGTTTTTGCAATGTTTTTAACATTGAAATGATTAAGAAATAAATTATAATTTCGAATTTTAGGTTTGTTTTTCGAGCTAATCGCGCTAAATAATTCGTTCATTACAATCGTTATACCGACGGCATCCAATAAAATGTGATGCCATTGAACATGCAATTTATCTTTCACAAAATAGATGCGCAACAATGGTTCAAAATTAGTTAAACTAGTTTCAGTCATTGGTTGTTGAATAAAGTCAATGAAATTCTCATTTAACATCCATTTTGTACTTGAAAGTTCTTCATTGTACGCAATTCCAAAAGACAAATGAGGGTAGACTATAAATAAGTGGCTTAGCGCCTGATTAAGATTGATTGCACTTATTTCTTCTGGTAAAACGCAGGAAAAGCCAAGAATGAAAGGCGATTTTTGTTTGCTGTAATTTCCTTTTTCAGCTATTAAAATAGCATGTTGCAGGTGATTTAGATTAATTTCATTGGGAATATCAAAAAATTGTTGATTTTCTTTTTCAAGTATTAGTGCATCTAGTTCAGTGATATTTTGATGGTGTAATAATTCTTGAACGGAAACTGAAATTTGGTAACTTTTCTCCAACCATGCTTGCATACGCATAATCTTTAAGGAGTTCCCACCAACGGATTGAAAGTGAGAATTAGCCATAAAATTTGAGTGTCCTAAAACAGCTTCCCAACATTTAGTTGCCCTAGTAATCGGGATCTCGTTTGTTTGATGCTCAACTTTATTCTGAAAATTATCCAATAATAATTTCCTATCTATTTTTCCATTTGTATTTTTAGGAAATTCATCAAGGTGAATCTGTATTTCAGGGATCATAAATTCAGGCATCAGTGAGGAGCATGCCATTCTGAATTCATTATCTGTCATTTTCTGGCCTGTCCAAAAGGCGATAAGTCTGATTTGGCCTATACGATCTACTATAATTGTTGCTTGACTAATTCCAATTATTTTATGAAGAATGGATTCAACTTCAAATGGCTCCACTCGAAAACCTCTAATTTTGATTTGATGATCTAATCGTCCTAGGTACTCAATTTTTTCGTTTTTACTAATCCATCCTAAGTCACCACTTTTATACCACCTTTTCTCATCATAAATGACAAATTTCTGGTTGTTTAGTGCTTCGTCATTGAGGTATCCTTGCGCAAGATATGGACCTGAAATCCAAATTTCTCCCATAAGGCCTTTAGGTGAAGGATTGCCGAATTGGTCAAAAAGGCCAATTGTAGCATTTGAAATAGGAAATCCTATGTTTGGAGTTTTAGAAATATTATTTTGATTAACCACTTTTGCAGTTACAACGTGTGTTTCTGTTGGGCCATAAAAATTAAAAAGGCGTATATTTTTTTGTTGCACCCACTTTTGCAAGGCCTCACCAATAACAAGGGCTTCACCAGTTGTGACTAGTTGTTTCAAAGAGTTACACTCGTCAAAAAAATGGGGATCTGTTTCAAGAATTGAATTGAGCATTATGGCAGGAATCCACGCTAATGTTACAGCCTGATTAATTATTACTCTTCTGATTTCTTGAATATCCTGTTTTTTATCAGACGGCATCTCAATTAAAGTTGCGCCAAGTTCTAACCATAAGATTAATTCGTGGTAGGAAGCATCAAAACCAAAGGACGACAAGGCAAGAATTCGTTCATTTTTTGTTAGGCTGAGTTCGTTGGCAGTCCAATTAGCTAGATGTATTAAACAATCTTTCGATTGAATCACACCCTTTGGTTCACCTGTTGACCCCGAGGTATGCAAAATAAACGACGCATTTTCAGCATGAAAAAAAGGCATTTGTTCTGAAACATCAATTACTAGATCTTCATTTTTCTCATTAAAAATAAAACGACAAGACGCATTTTTCCAGATAAATTGTTTTCGTTGTTCAGGGTAACGATTATCAACTGAACAAGGAATAGCACCTAATTTCCAAATCGCTAATAATGAAATTACAAAGTGTTTAGTTGATTTCACATCGATACCAACAGCTTCATTTTGTAGTAGTCCTAGTTTAGAAAGATGGTCTGCGAATGTTATCACTTCCTGAGAAAGCCAATCATACATTTTCTCATCCATTTCGTTTACAAGGGAAACGCCCTGTTTTTTAAAAAAATGAGCAAACAAGTTATTATTTAATTCCAGAGATTTAGTGTTGCCTTGCAATGGAAACTGTTTTTCCGTTGATTTGGCAATTATTTCGAGTGAATCGTTCCAGGAAATTTCTCGTATAAATTCTGAAAAACGCTTAGTAATTTGCTCAATATATTCTGGTGGATAAAGCTTTTGTTGAAATAATAATCGAAGTTTAATACCTTTTTTTTCTGGATAACAAATTAAAGTTAATTTGGCACCAGTCTTCTCCTTAACGTCACCAATTTTTATTAATGAATCATTAGTTAAATTCTTGTCTATTGGATAATTTTCAAAAACAAAAATAGCATCTAAATTAAAGGTAACTCCATCAAGCAAAGAGATTGGAATTTCATGATGATTATTATCATCAATTAGATGAGTTTTTACTTGATCAGAAATGAATGAAAATGTATCTTTTGAATCAATTTTAATTGGAAATGGGAGGGTTTGAATGAGCATTCCGACCTCATCTTCAAGCGCTTCTTCGCGAAGTGAATTAACTCTTCCAGTAGAAAGGGTGTTCTTGTTAAATGCGACAGCTATAAAAGCTAACCAAGCAGAAAAAACAAAATGATTTTGCGTAAGGTTGTGGGTATTTAGCTCATCCCAAAGCATTATGTCAGTCACATTTAATATATATTCGCCGTATTCTGCTGATTCATTACCTATTGTTAAAAAAGGAATTAATGGTTCTTGTAAACATTCCTTAAGTCGACTCTGCCAATAGTTTATATTCTCAGGCGTATTGTTTTTTTGACTTGAGAGATAATTAAAATAAGTTTCTTGTTTTTGAGGAATTTTGCCATTTATTGAGTCAAAGAGCATTTTACTAAAAATTCCTAGTGACCAGCCATCCATTAACAAATGATGATGTGTCCAAATTAGTAATTTTTCATCATTTTCTTTTTCAACAATGGTCAATCGAATTAAATTAGTTGAAAAATCAAAGGGCTTTTTAAAATCAGTAGCAAGTATTTCTTGCGTTGAGCTATTCTCTTGTACAATGTTAATTTCTATAAATGGTTCTTTGGGAAGGCACCAAATATATTGATTATCTAATTTATTAAGTTGAAGTTGAAGAGCGGGTAGTGCACTAATAACCTCACGATATGATTTTTCAATAAGATTAGTGGCTAGTTGTTTATTGGCATTGTAAGTTAATTGAATGAAATAAACGCTTTCCGTTCCTGATAAGCTATCGTAAAGAATTCCATGTTGAGATTCTGTCAGTGGAAAAATACCAATCACCTCCTTATTGTTTTGATTAAAGCGAGCTATATCTGGATTATTGATCCAACTTCTATCCAAAATTTTATCCGTATAATTTTTAATTTCAATATCATTGATACTTCTTGCGGCAAATAACTCTTGAACAGAAATTTTCAATCCATCTTTCCGCAAGGAATTAACCAAACGAATGGCGCTTATACTATCTCCTCCATTTTCAATAAAACTTTTATCAAAATCAGTTTTTTCGCCCAAGAGTTTAATGATGTATGGCGATAAATTACTTTTGTCTAACGCTTTAGAGCGGGTCCTTGTTGATTTGAAAATTGCTACTAATGCTTTTTCATCAGTCTTTCCATTTACATTAAGCGGTATAGTATCAAGTTGAATAAATACAGATGGATTAGCGTATTCTGGAAGTATATCACTACATTGGCTTCGTTCAATTACAAGACTGCAAGTATGGAAAGCCACAAGTAATTGAGCATCAATAAATAGGACTTTGAATAGGTTATCAAATTTTTTCTGTAGAAGAAATTCAATTTCACCTAACTCAATTCGGTGACCTCTAATTTTAATTTGCCGGTCATTTCTACCAAGGTAAAAGAAATCGCCATTCATTTTCCAACCAAGATCTCCACTTTTGTATGCAGGGACTTTATCGAAATTAAATTTTTCACTAGTAAGCTCATCTTTTTTGTAATATCCATTGCAAACACCTCTACCTTCCACAATGATTTCCCCAATAAATCCATTCGGTACATTTTCTCCAATTTTATTTAAAATTTTGATGGAGTAACCCGGTAAAGCATCACCAATATTACTGTAATTGCTACTATCTATTTTTTTAAAAGTGACATGCACTGTGGTTTCAGTTATTCCGTACATATTAACTACCATCACCTCCTTATTTTCATCTTTCCAATCGTCAATTTTCTGAATATTGAGTTTGTCACCACCAAAAATAAGGTATTTAAGAGCGTTTAATTTTTGTTTTGTTTCACCTACAAGCATCAAGTTATCGAAAGATTTTGGCGTTTGATTTAAGACAGTTATTTTCTCTTTAAAGAGTATGTCATAAAATTTAAAGCTATCCTTGACATCTGAACGTTCGGGGATATAAAGTGAGGATCCGTTTAATAATGCACCCCAAATTTCCCAAGTAGAAAAATCAAATCCGTAGCTGTGTGCTAATATCCAACGATCTTCGGAATTAAAATCAAAATGTGATAGGGTTCCTAAAAATAAGTTACTGAGGTTTGAATTTGTTACAGCACAACCTTTCGGTTGACCTGTTGTACCGGATGTGTATATTAGATAACAAATGTCGTCAAGCGATGATTTTTCATTGCTAGCATATAAATCAGGTTGGTTAGCACCTAGGGGATTAATTATTATTTTGTCGTTAATACCATTTAAATCGCTAATAATTTTGGTGATGCAGGCATCGTTTAAAATATAGTTTAGTCGTTCATCTGAAATCTCGGGATCTAGTGGAACATAGATTCCTCTTCTTTTCAGAATTGCTAACATGGCAACGATCAGAATTCCTGAATTTGAAGTTCTAACTCCTACTGGCTCTTGAATGTTAATTTCTAACCTTGAGGCAAGTTGATTGGCATTTGTCTCTAATTCAATGTAACTATAGCTTTTTCCGGTAGCGTCAGTGACAGCAATTTTATTTGGAAATAATTTTAGTTTTTCTTCCCACGTTTCGATAATTGGTTTGAGTTCATATTTCAACTCAACGTGGGGAGCTGGGTTTGTTGCTCCAAAAATAAAGTCCTTAAATGAGCTTACAATTTCTTTTGCGGCCTCCTCGGGTATTTTACTTAGATTCCATACAAAACACAGGGAAGTACAATCCTCATTTGGCTGAATAACAATAGACAATAAAAAATGAGGTTTAGATTTAAATATTGTTCTATATTCCGATTTTAATTCGGGTTCCACTACCCAACAATGATCGAATAACCCCGGTTCATAATATCCTTGGCTAGGCTCATCTGAACGATCTATTATTTGAGTTCGTTGACTTTCTAAATTAATGGCAATTTCTGAGTTCTGCTTTTCAAAAATTAAGGGCCATGTTTGAACATAGTATCCAAATGCTTTCTGAGCTGTAAAGTCATTATTTCGAAGACTAAAAACTTCTCCTATGTTAACTTGATTCTCACCAGATACTTTGAATAAAAAAGCAATCCATTTTGCCATAAAATCTTTGTATGGAATATTTTTCAAACTTAAATTTTCGTACAAAAATCCGCTTGAAGATTCGTTTGGTGGCGGAACAAAATTTTGAAGATGAAAAGCTAAAATTTTCTCTTTATTTATATTTTCAGTTTTTTTAACTGTTGGGATCCATTCTTTATTTGAAATTGCAAAATCTGTAATAAGTGAGGCAAAGACTTGTTGAATTGAAATTCCATCAAAAAGAAGGTGGTGATAACAACACGTTACATATTGGCAATCTAAACTTTGAAAGACAAAAATTTTAAATATCGGTGGTTTTTGAATATCAAAGTGAATGTTTTGTGTTTCAATCCAATCAATTATATCCTCTTCAAGCCATATATCTTTATGAATATAAGAAATTGGTTTCTCAATATTTTTTAGTCGAACACGAACAGGATTATCTATTTTCTCATGTATAAAAACATCCCGAAATCTTGGAACATTGTCTACCCAATTTTCTATCTCTTTTTTTGATAAAAAACGATCAGAAATTTTGATAATAGCTGATTCAATGTAATAATGACTATTTTCTTTGTCAATTTCCAGTACAATTAGACTCTGCTCCCCAAAGTGTGTTTTAAAAACCGTTTCTATGTCCTCTTTTGCATAACCCCTGCCCATTTCCTATATCTGTTTATCGAAATTTACTAATTTAACTAATAATTTCTGATATTAAATGTAATGAAATAAAATATGGAGGTAGATTACGCAAAAGAATTTTTAAGGAAGTTTATTCTTATGGTTGAAGGAAGATTTAACCGCTCTTTTGATATCGCATTACTAGGCGAAGCTTTAGATACCTGCTTAGTAGGAGGGGAGGAAACACTGGTAAAAGCGGCCATTGACAAAGCAATAAATTTACAACCGCATGTTGGAAGAATAATTCGGATAAAAGCCTTGTTGCTTGCAAAAAATAACGAAAGTCAAAATGCTCTTTACTTGTTGAGTTTGGTTGATCATTCAGATGATTATTTTCTTTCTTGCGTTGAGCTAATGGGGGTAATACATATAAATAATTATCAATTTCAAAATGGTGTTCGCACATTCACAGCATTATTGACACAAATCGAGGAGCCTGTTAACAGAGCATTTGTTCTAAATCTACGTTCTATTTGTCATCAGTATTTGGGCGACTATAAACAGGCATTTATTGATAATAAAAATGCGTGTTTTGATTTTTTTCACGAGGGTGATTATTTTAGTGAGGCTTTATGTAATTTAAAATTAAATTTACTAAACAACGGATTTCTAGAAATAAAGGAGGATATCAATCAACTTGCTTCTTTCAGTAATAATATTTTGAAAACTCATTATGCATTCGGCCCCTGTAGCTTTTTGATGGAGTGGGCTTATTTGAATTCTGATATACAAGCGATAACCAAATGTTTAGACATCATTAAAAAATCGGATAATAAAGAAAAGGTCCAACAACTTGAGGATAGGTTTACGGAAATGAAAATCTTTCTCGCTTTAATGAATCAATACAAAAAAGTTCAACAAAATATTTGTTTGCTAGATCGTCTAAAATTGAATGTTAAACCGCAAGAATCTTTTACAATTGAAACGGATACAAAAGAGGATTCGCTTTTAAATCAGTTAGCTGAAGTTGAGAGATACAATAACAGTATGGCAACTTTAAATCTCGAAAAGGAAAATTTAAAAAAGATTTTAATTGAAAAAAACGAAGATGACTTCAACATTATCTTGACTATTTTATAATTAGTAGTTTATATCTGTTTGTTCTCTTTATTTTTAAACTCTTTTCACTTGCAAAACTGCATCGAAACACATTATTCAAACAATATTTCCTGACATTTTTAATGGGAAGATATAAAATTGAAATTAAATAATTATTTTTATTAATTAACAAAATATTTATTTAGTAGAAAATTAATTAATATAGCTTTTTTTAGGATTATTATCTTTCAATAGTTTTTTTGAATATAGTTTCAAAAAAAGCAAATTAAAAATGGAAAACAGTACAAACTTCTTAAATAATATTGCCTCTAAGGAGATTAAATATAATCTCGGTCCAGGGGTTCCACCCCTGAGTTTATACCCGAAATTTGAGCCAGATAAATTATTTAGTTTTGGAAAAGAAAAATTTGATGTAAAAAGCGTAAGTTACCATGAAACTTCTGGTTTCATTATTGAAGCAGCAAGTAAAGTCCTAGAGGTAAATGAGGCTATTAGTATTGATGCTAAAAAAATAGTTATAACAAATGGTGTGCAAGAAGCCATATCAATAGCAATATCCTGCTTTAAACATAATACCCTCGTTTGTATTGAACCGTCATACCCTGGTTTTGAAGATGCCGCTAAAGCTTTTGGATGTCAAATTTTAAGGTTAAATAAATTAACTTGGCTTGATGATTTAAAACAATTACCAGAGGATAGTCTATTTTATTTATCTGCAGATTTTTCTAATCCTCTTGGTTTAAGCCTATCCTTAGCCGATCGTTTAAAATTAATAAGCTTAGCAATTAAAAATAAATTCTACATTTTTGATGATGCAACTTACAGACAATTTAACTTAAGTCAAGCTTTACCATCACTTTATTCTTTTCATTCTGAAAGAGTAATTCACGCCATATCTTTTTCTAAAATTCTTGCACCTGGACTAAGAACAGGATTTATTTATCTGCCTGAAAATCTTGTTTCAAAGTTTGTTTCGGTAAAATCAAGTTTAAGTTTAAATAATTCTGGTATTACTCAACGAATCATTCAAGAATGGTTAAAAATTAATAATTACAATATATCTGCTCATCTCTCTAAAATAAAACAAAGGCTAAACGAAAATCAAAAGATTTTGAACAACCACAACATTACGTTCAACGGTGGTTTTTTTTGTACGTTGTCGTTAAAAAATAGTATAACGTTTGAGTATTGTGAGAGCTTGTTAAAACATGAAAATATTGCAGTCATTCCAATGGTTCTTTTTTCAAATAGTAATGAATATTTAAATCAAATGCGACTTTGTGTTGCGAATATATCGCAGTATGAACTTGATGATGTTTTGCATAAAATAAAAAAATTTAAAATCTAAATACATGAATATTAAAGGTGTTTTATTTGTTGAAATTTACGTTGGGATGGCGAAGATCGTTTCTTGGTGGCACCAAATTGCTTTGGGTTTTGTGTTAAAAGGAATTAAGGAGAATAAAGGAAAACACGGTCCTGAAATCACTTACTGGCTTCAGCATGGCGAAGCCAATATATTAATAACATCGGCACTTGATCCTGCTGCTCATGACATCATATCATTCGTAGATCGGCATGGAAATTCAATCAAGCGATTTGGAATTGAAGTGGAGTCTATAGAGGAAACAAAAAAAACATTGCAGGATAATCAAGCTATTTTTATGACTCAAATTATTACTGAAACATGTGGAGATGAAACATCTTCCTACGTTAATGTAAAATTATTTGATGACAATGAGTTAACTTTTGTTGAACGCCAAAACACCGATGCGCCATTTGCAGGGTTTAAAAAAACTTTTAATGAACCTAGTTATTCATTGATCAAAAGAATCGATCATTTAGCATCTGCAGTGAGAATTAATGAAGCTTCTTTTTGGAATGATTACCTTCAACGTATATTAAAGTTAAATGTACACCAAACCTTAGGAGAGGAGTTTTTTGCAAACATGTTAACCGGAATGAAAATGTTTGTTTTAAACACACCAAACCATCTTCTAAATAAAGTAATAGTTGAACCTATTTTTGATAAAGAAAAGGAATCTCAAGTTGATGTATTTTTAAAAAATCACTTTGGAAATGGAATTCAACATTTGGCCTTTGAAGTTTATGACCTGGTAATTACTGTTGAGAAACTTAAATCACATGGTGTCAATTTCGTGACTATTCCAAATAAATACTATGATGACTTGGCTTTGCAGTCACCCGAACTTCCTATTGAAATATTACGAAAAGCAAACATACTTTGTGAAAAAGATGGGGGAAAAATCCTATTGCAAATATTTACTGAGCCAATAGGTGATCGACCAACACTCTTTTATGAATTTATTCAACGAATAAATGATTATAGGGGCTTTGGAGAAACAAATGTAAAGCAACTATTTAAATCACTTGAGCAACTCATTACCGATGAATGAGATCAAAGATTATTCTGGACTTTCGGGTATTCCAATTTTCGTTTTTGCGCCTAAAAATACAGACGAATTGATCTTGTTTTTAAAGACCAACAGAAATGTGAAATATAGAATAGGTGGCGGTTTAAGTGGTGTTTCGGGTGCTGCCGTTCCAGAGCAAAATGAGATTTATATTGATTTTAGGTACTTTAAAAATATCAATTGGATTGATAAATTTGAGGGTGTTTTTTTTGCATCAGCAGGAAATACATTACAAGAAATTAAGGATTTTGTTGAGTCTGAGGGCTGGGATTTTCCCGTTTTACCAGGAAGTATAAAAATGGCAACTTTGGGTGGAATGATTGCTTGTAATGGTGGCGGACCATATTCACTTAGGTATGGCAAAATTGGTCATTTTATACGTGGAATTCAAGTAGTTAAGGTAGACGGAACTAAATTGAAACTTGGTTCTCAATGTAAAAAGTTATCTGAAGGTCCAGATTTCACAAATCTATTCATTGGTTCCGAAGGAACATTAGGATTTATTAGTGAAGCGATTTTATCTTGTGTACATATTCCTCAAATTGACCTGTATAGAATTTCTCATAACTCCTTCAGTTTATTAACAGAACACATAACTGATTTTCTTCAATACAATCCTTTATATTTAGAAATGGCTGATGCAGATGCCCTTCGATTTAGCTCCAAGGTAAATGAATCAGTAATATGGTTAGGGGTTACAAAAGGTACAAAAATTAAAAGTAAAAAAATCGCAAATCTCAAAGTGGAGATGCAAGAAAATTCAAAAATAAGTGAGCGTTTTGAAATTGGCCTTAACCTTCAGTTTTATAAAAAATTTATAGATTTAGACATCAGTTTTCCTATACAGAATACAACTTTTCTACTTTCTGAATTAAAGTTATTTTTAGCTAATCTAAATTTAGAATCTGCATTTTTTGGTCATGCTGGTGACGGAAACTGGCATATTCATGTTTTTTATGAAAAAACCAACGAACTAAAAGAAGAATTTTTTAATGAATTTGACAAGATTTTATTCAAATATTTGGGCCATATTAGTGGAGAGCATGGCATTGGGAAAATTCACAAAAAACGATTTGCTAAATTTATGGATACGAACAACAAAGATTTATACGCTGTGGTGAAATCACACCTCGATCCAAAACAACAATTGCCATCCCTTTTCTAATGAGTCCTTTTTTACAGATTGAATGTAATCACATATCAAATTTTGAATATGTCAATCTTATCCAATTTACCGATAGTTGGTGTGAAAGCATAATCGATGAAAATAGAAAAAAAGAAAGTTTGTTAGCTCGTTTCTTTTTAAATAAAATTTGTGAAAAACATGGTCTTGAATCAATTTTTGAATGTGGCTTTCAAAAAGACAAACACGGGAAACCTTTTTTTTTAAAGTTTCCAAGTTTACATCTTTCTATTTCGCACTGCGATGGCTACGTGTGGGTTGCAATAGCTAATTATCCAATAGGTATTGATTTTGAGAAAATTAACAACGAAGCAAAGGAGGATTTGAAAATAGCTTTTGATTTAGCAGATTGGAATGTTGTTGCACACGATGTTAATTTAGTTTTTAAATATTTTTCACTTAAAGAAGCCTATTCTAAAATGATTGGAACGGGTTTCGCAACAGAACCATCTGAAATTAAAATTGACTTACTGCATCATCATCATGTAGAGTTTCTTAGCTATGAATCAAATGATTATGTCTTTACTTTAATTACATTAAATTCAATTCCAATTAATGTTATATATAATACTCCCCTAATTTCAAACCATGGTGTTAGTTAAATAATTAATTTTAATTTACATCTATGAAACAGAAAACACCACGCAGAAAATTCTCTGCAGAATTTAAAGCCCGGGTTGCTATTGAAGC
>Ga0247834_1005430_pt1 | contig 15115 bp, 14 predicted proteins | sample LaCruzMarch2015__8_FD_187118 | JGI IMG/M metagenome (GOLD analysis project Ga0247834, IMG submission 187118) | Freshwater microbial communities from meromictic Lake La Cruz, Castile-La Mancha, Spain - LaCruzMarch2015_12m | ecosystem: Environmental > Aquatic > Freshwater > Lake | place: Spain... | reverse complement strand
GTAAAGTTAGGGCTAAAAAAATGATGCAACGTACAAGACGGGGACAACCATTCATTAAAAATGTGATTGGAGATTTGTTAATAAAGATCAAGTCCGACGTTGAGGTTGATGGTAAATCTGCTTAATAGTATGAAATAATTTCAGGAGGACGGAAAGGATGTAGAGAGTCACATCATAGTTCTAAGAAAAATATGACTTAGATGGTATAGATCGACGTGTCTGTAAAAGATTGATTATTCCTCTAAAGATAAATCAACACGGAGTTCAGACAATGTCTGCGTATACTCATAATCACTGTTCGGTCGATATTCAGGAAGGAGGGGACTAATATCATATCCATCACTAGCTCCTTGAGCAATGTAGGGTACATATGGCTTATACTGCACCAGTGTTCCATCTTTCTGATGTGGTTTAATTGCATCCGGTATAATCACCAACACATCCCGAATCGATCGTTCCACAACATCTATTATGAATAGAACTTCAAATTTTTCAAGCATACCCACCTCGCTATATAATTCAGCAACTGCCTCCTGTGCATCTGCCTTGGCACCGCAATGCCGTAGGGCACAGCTTCCCCAATCAAACCCTATAAGATTTGGTAATTCATTCACGTTCTTACTACCGCTCGTTGTTGAAGACAAATGCATTGGTGCGGTCCGTAACACATCCATGGAATACTCAAGTGCCATCGTTAATGACCTTGTTGTTGCTGTTGCTACTCCATCAGTGATGGGTTCTAAATAACTACGTATGTCATCCCACATGTAATTATCTGCCATCACCTTAAGCTCATCTAATTCCTCAAGAGATTTGTACAATGTCGACACGGCATCTTCCAGCTGTTCCATCGACACCGGATACGTTTTCATCGACATGTCCTTCCATCGTGGCACTCTCTCGGATCGATGATGGAGCATGATTTCATTATAACTAGGTTTCCATTGCAATGTAGTTGCCGAAGAGCCATACCATTCTTCAAATGTTGACAAATTATCACGATTAGTATAACCCATCCCTCGTGTTGCTGCACCTATAAAATAAAAAGTAGAATATCCGCCCCCTTTCTTCTCATATGTCGTTGTCATCGTTGATGTTGGCATACGTATTGTTGACGGATTAGGACGTGTGTGCGTAACGTCATAATCCTCATATGTGGAAATAACAATTGCAATTATAAAACATGCTGTTGCGTGTAGGGATAGTGGTATGATATCACTCCATGATAGCAGTCCATTGTTATTATTGGATTGTCGTCTATGCATCAATCTTCGTCTTCTTCTTATATTGTCGTCCTCTTCACTACTCCCAACATCCACGTCAATGGTGGACACTTGCAGTGAGGATATTGATAATGATCGATGATGAATTATTCTTCTTCCCGATGTGAATGCAAATTGTGGAGAGACTGAACAAGATTGAAATTGATACGACGCGGCAGACATGACGACCTGAGAGCAGACGACGACGAAGAAAGCAAGGGATGACCACCGCCGTCCGGGAAGGAATGGCTCTGTCATGGAGGGAGAGAGAAGTCGGTGGTAGCTGCACTTTGCCGCCATAGTTAGAATAGTGGTGTACTACGGTCCAGAGATACAGACACGAAACTCCCTGCATGAAAGAAAGAAGAATGAAATCATGTGGCACGCACCAAATAGCACACGACACACAACTTCACTCAAGCATATGTGAAGTCCAAATTCTCAACAAACAACAAACAGCATGGCCGACATCAAGAATTCAACCCCAACTGTTGCCGCTGTCGCGATGAGTGCACCGGGCATCGAGTTGCAAGAGCCAACCTTCAACGTACCCAATACCCAAGGCCAAGACGACGATGGAAGTCTTCGTTCTCATCAATGATGTCATCTCGTTGTTTGTAGATATCTCGTTGTTTGTAGATTTGTTTTTGAAATATTAGAAGTTAAGAGCATGGGGGAGGAGCACCGGGGAGTTGAGGGTTATGTTGTGTAGGAACAGACTAGTAGATATTGTATTCATGACCCACAGCATCAAAGCCTGACTTTGAATGTGGATTGGACAGAGTTAAACTAAACGAATCTTATCTAACTACATTATCATATCTAAACTAAACAAAACACATGCGGATTCACAATTCAAAACTTGACTCGAAATTTGTCTGTAAATGCTTTATCATCAATGTTGCCATCTCGGGGTGCATCATAATTTGACCCATTGTTCGTTCTGGTTTCTCCTCTTGTAGTTTCCGCACAAGCTCTTCTGCCTCCTTTCTCTTTATAGCATTGGAAAGAACATCATCCGAAGAACTGACAGCAGTGGAATTCATACCGTCTTTCAATTCAATGATATCAGTTCCTTTACTATTATTTTGCTTCTCCGTCGTCGTTGTCCTCATCGTCGTAGTGGACACTCTAATTGCTCCATTTAGAACATTTGTATTCACCAAATTCTCATTTAAACTAGAGCAGAATTGACGTAAATATTCCATCGTCATAGGGTCAACAACATGCCAAAGTATCATATCTCGTTGCCAAATCGAAACAGCCTCATCAATTGTACCACCACCAGGATTGCCCATTTTATATTGCAATTCAAATCCCGGTGGATGTACATTCAACAATGTTACTAATGCCGGCGGTGGTGGTGTCCGATGATGGATTGTTTCATCATTCTTGTTTACCGTTGCCGCCGTTTCGTTGACTATGGCAACCTTGTCGGTAGTAGTGTCGTATGTATCATCAGCTAAATTCGGGAGTAAATGTGGATTCCACCTATGTACAACACTTAGCAGTAGTGCAACCTGTCGCGTGAGAGCTTTGATATCTGCCTCACAGTCGACATCGTCTATGGTGCAACTACTATCGGATCTATCGGTAAGATCATCGTCGAAAGCATTGGAAGGTAACAAGCCGCCACCGCTACCGCCACCACGCTTTAATGAACACAGCAAATGACACTTTAAGTATGCCATTTCAAATACCATCCCAATACTAGTGTATACCATTTCTCCATCCATCCAGTGTTCTATTGGTTCTAGTAAGTCGTGGTTTGCAGTTACTGATGAAGACGGTGTCATTGAAAATGTGGTTGTTGCATCGATGATATTGTCAATAACACTACTCGACTCATCATCTGTCATACCTGGCAATTCGGACATCATTGCCAAATCCATAATAGCTACTGATGTATCAACTAACAGCCAGTGACGTAAGTAATTGTATGCCTCGTTAATATATCCACTTTCTAATAGTAATGATGGTACTAGTAAACGTATACGCATATCGGTCTTATCGAGATGTAGTAGCGTGAAGGCAATATCAAGCGCTATTTCTCGTGCATATGGATTACCAATATTCTCATTGTTCTCATTATTTCCTTCTCCTCTTCCTTTTTTAGTAGTTACACACACACCTGCTATAGAAGTAGTGGGCTGCACAATCAACGTTGTCTGGCATTGATGACGACGACGCACATCTACATTGGTGGTGTTGACAACTCTCCATGACTCAGCTCGTCCAAGTAATTGGACCAGTTGGAGTAATATGACACAATATCGTGTTGTTAAGCGTTCTGTTACTGAGGATGGATGATCATGCCAGAATTTACCCACGGTTGGATATTGTATATTGATGCCATCATCATCATCATCATCGTCATCGTCGTCGTCATCGAATGGATTGGTACTTTTCTCCTTTTTAACCTTTGTTGACGTTGACCATAATTGTTGTTCAATCGTACTCTTTTCCTCCCACAATTTACCAATTTTGATACAGCTAGGTTTATGCTTCCCGTTGGTATAATCATGTCGTTGACATTGTAAGGAACAGTACACAACCGCATGACACCGTGAACATCGCTTATGTTGTGAAGATGAATAACTAGCATTACTATTTTCATTTTCATTTGTTGTTGTTGGCGATGATTCTCGCTTCCCACATATCAGACATGGATGGCGTCGCCACCAGGAAGTAACGTCGGATGATGATGATGATGATGACGATGGAGGCACGACGTCGTTATCGCGATGGGGACGTCGCCACGATGGAGTGAAGTCCACCATGTACCATTTCCCACACACACGAGGAAGGGTTGTTCCCGCCAAAACTGCCGCCACAATCCATCATAATACCTCTGCGACGTCATGAAGATGGTCACGGCCGCAGCGGCGATCCTCCTAATGATCCGCTACTCAACAGCGTTGTCGCCTCCTTTGCGTCATCATCATCAACGAGTGGCGTCGCTCGATGCATTCGTCGCTCCTGCATCTTCGGATCGATGGCGTGGTCGTTCGTCGCGACAGGAGAGTAGTAGTAGGCGGTGGTCAACCGCAATCAATGACGAACATAAGAACAACGATAGCGGTGGTGGTCAATATTATCGTTCAATATCCACAACGGCAATAGTACAACGACGAATCGATGATGCCAAACGGCGTCGCGAATTTAGACAACAAGCACTAAACAATGATCGTGCACGGAATGTTAAATTGCGTCGACTGTTCCACGAAGAAAGCAACGACATCAAAAACGGGGCAACGAGGAAAGGAGACGATGACGTCAATCATCAAAGACGACAGATATCAAACATGTTTGCGGTAAAGGTCGTTGCGTGTCGAACATTACGCGAGGAATTGAAAATGACCGGACGTGAGAAACGTGGACGCATGTTCGTCGAACGTCCCTTACTGTCACTGGACAACAACAACAACAACAACAAGAGAGACGATGATGTTGATGATAATAACATTGACGATGCAGCAGCCAATATCAACGATGAATACGCAGATCATGCATGTACATCAATGTCGGGGTTGAAACGTACGATACATGAATTCTTCCGTCGATTGAAGAAAAGCTCCTACCTCCTATCGGCAAGTTTGCCAACATTGGATGACGAGGGGAATGTACTTGGTGGTTACAGTGATGAGGAAGAGGATGCCATCCTGTCATCAAAAGGTGGAACATGGACACTTAACTCGGATGACGATGTTCGACGTGCATTCATGCAAGCTGAACAATATTACCTTGATAATCCAATAATGATTCGACCAACGCTTGTTATATATGTAACGAAAGATCCAAATGCTACCACCGATAGTACCAATACAATACCAAATTATCTAATGAACATGTCCGATCCATTAGTATCGTCAACAATGACAATGTTAAGTTTTTACACTTTCCCACCGGGAGGGATAGCCGATCCAGAAGCAACGGCCGAAACATTACGTCGAATATGGCGTCCATTTAAAGCATTAGGTCGAGTATATGTTGCCAATGAAGGGATTAATGCACAAATGGCCGTGCCGACAAATGTATTATCCAATTTTTTACAATGTTGTGCCATACCATCATCCTCGATTTCTTCCATCGAAGCCAATGTTGTTGCCGGTGGTGGTGGGGATGGTAGTGCAACCACTAACGTAAAAGTTAATGGAGAATTGTCAAAGGTACTCGGTGCGAACATTGAGAATGGTATAAATGTCGATCCGATACCAGTGGACACGGCCACATTCTTTACGAACGATCCACCATTTCGGAATTTGCATGTACGAGTTCGAGCACAAATTGTAGCCGATGGACGACTCGATGCACCATTGAATTGGCAGAATGCTGGATATGATATGCCGCCGTTAGAATGGCACCGTACATTGAAGGAGGCACGACAAGCGCGTGAAAGAATAGCATCGGATGACGACAACAATATATTATCTTCGTCAACTACACAGCAACTACCAATAGTCTTGGATTGTAGGAATGACTATGAAACGCAGGTGGGTAAATTCGACTTGGCGGAGCCATTGGGGACTACAAATTTCCGCGATTCGTGGGATGTCTTAAAAGACCGATTGAAGGATATACCCAAGGATGCACCCATAATGACCTACTGTACTGGTGGTATTCGGTGTGTGAAAGTAAATGCCTATTTGACACAAGAACATGAATTTACAAATGTTTCTCGATTGGCAGGTGGGATAGTCGCATATGATCGTATACTTCGTGAACAAGCACCTGAGGAGGAACCAATGTTTAAGGGTGTTAACTTTGTCTTCGATGGACGGCTTGGACGTAAGATAACAGATGATCAATTGGGGACATGCTATACGTGTGGAGAAAAGACAAATATGATACTTAATTGTAAGAATGACAATTGTCATCGTAGGATGGTTCAGTGTGTAGTCTGTTCGGGTACATTTCATAATACATGCTCAGATGCGTGTAAGACAAGGATTGTGAGAATGAGGTACAATCGAATTTCGGGCCGGGTCTTCGCCGCCAAGGAGGATGGTGTAATGGAAGAAGAAATGAACGGAGGTCAAATCTACTCAAGCTTGGATGACTATAGTGTATCGCATTCTACCGAGTTGTCACCACTCTTTAAGCAAATCGAATCCAATACCCATCGCCTGTTGCCGACGGGTGCACATATGGTCAGCGGGCCAGTACAGGGAAGCCTTTTGACCACGTTGGCGTCCATTTCTCGTGGTGGTCGAGTACTCGAAATTGGAACTTTCACGGGCTATGCCACGGCTTGCTTTTTACTCGGAGCTGCTCAAGCTGGTGAAAGTTTGGGTGTTACTTCGGTTGGTACTCGATATTGTGATGGTCCGTTCGTATTATCCCTCGAGCGCGATCGATCAGCGTTGGGCGTGGCTATGGGGCATTTGAATGTAATGACCAAGTATGGCATCGGGGCTATGGGTGCAGCCAAGCTTTGCGACATTGGTCTCGATGTGAAAGAATCATTTACTGGTGACTCTGTGTCTTTTGTCTACAACGATATAGCAGGGTGTGAATTACTTAAAGTTAACGATGCTCTCGCAACTGTGGAGGAAATGGCAACATGCCATCCTCCCGAGGCGGCGTTTGATATAGTATTCATCGATGCCGATAAGACACGTTTGATTGACTACGTGAATGCACTAGTCGGGAATGATCGTGTGTTGAAAAAGGGTGGATTGATACTGGTAGACAATGTATTATGGAAAGGTCTTGTGTTGGATGCAGCCGCGAGTGGTAATGGATATGATTCGGGCAGCGACAGTGATGAGCACAGTGAGGATGAGGAATCATTGAAGAAGAATCGCCGTGCGAGGAAACTGGCAAACAAGATGCATAGATTTAATAGTGCCGTTGTCAAAGATTCGAGAGTCAATGTTTTGATGATGAACATGAGAGATGGACTTAGTGTGATCCGAAAACGATGACATTCCTCCTCAAATATTTAAGAATGTATATATCATTGAGATGTGCAAACAAAAATGCGTTGTTGTTGTCGTCATTTTTACGCCTGCCTCTCTCCTCTACAAGATTTTTCTGAGTCATTCGCCACACACACTCACTCAGAAGTACAGTTGAAACAGTAGGCATATAAACACACGATGATCCGGATCCTTCTCCTCTCTGCGATAGTCGCTACCGCATCGGCGTTTACTTCGTCATCAACGACGACTGCAATCACTGTCGGCCAACAGTCGTCATCGACGACACTCCTCCAAAGCACCACCCTTCCTTCACCTACCCTTGCCGAGGTTAAGATTTCAGATGAGATACTATCCAATCCCATGTTCATTCCACCATCGACTGGTATTCCTGGTAAACGTTCTCCTGAGGAATTAATAGCCATTGCCAAGAATTTTCTTGCCGGATCAAACGGACTCGGAGGCGATCCCTCCCTCCTTGCCTCCGATTTCAAATTCGAGGGACCCGTCGTGGGTCCATTAACGAAGGATGCATTTGTTAAGGCTATTGGGAGTGTCGACTTTGCCACTGCTTTCCCTAATTGGATACCTCAATTTTATGGCTTTCATGTCGACCCATTGGAATATCCATTGGTCAATCGGGTTTGGTACACAGCTCGTGGTCGGGGTGTGAATGATGGTCCGTTGGCACCCTTTGTTACATCCGGCAATGGCAGTGGCAAGGAGGTGATTAATCCACCGCAGGTTTGTTCCATTACAATTGACGAATCTGGTTTGATTACAAGATACACCATCGGCTATGTTGTGGATCGTAATGTGGGTAATACGGGAGGATTAGGTGGGTTGTATGGGATACTGTATGCCATGGGCAGTCCACTGCCATTCCCAGAGGCACAGCCATGGAAGAAGAGTTGGCAATATGATATCTTCCAAAAGCTTGGGGCGCTGCTCCAGGGTTAGACAGATTTTAATTACAATAGGAGGGTAAAACGGATGACTTGCATATGTGGAGTTTTGTAGGAACTAATGAATATAAAAAACAATGTGTATATGCTAACAACTACTTTCTGTTATATCAATCGAATACCTACTATTCAGTTGACATCTAGATGCATTTAGCCATCTTAAGTTATTGAACATAACTTCTTGCTATTTACAACCTTGGGGTCTCGTGCCTGTTTAGTTTCTTACTAAAGTCTATTAGCATGGATCATGTTGTCAACGTAGTTGCTTGGTGTCCCATCACTACTGCTACTAGGGCAATACGGGAGAGATGGGTAGCCCATGAAATTAAACAACCGTTCCGTAATCGCCTCGACAGACTCAGACGATGTTGGAGGTGAATATGGCTGAATACTTGAATCAACATCGTCATCGCCATGACAGGACGACGACGATGAGAAAGAGGTAAACGGTAGTAGCAGGATAGAAGATACTCGTAATAGGAGTAATACTGGAAGGCATGCCATCGTAGCAGCGACCAGGCCAACGATTAGTATGGGTATCAATACTAATTCGCTAATTGCCGACGATGTAACGATGTTGAACGCTCGTTCGATTTGGGTAAATGGATCACATTCTGTTGCTGATCCGGTATCCTCCTCCTCACTTGAAATGTGCTTGCGTATCTTCTCTTTTGTTTCATCCAACGCTTCTCGTCGAAATCTAGAGAATATGTCACGAATGAACACCACGAAGAGCAAGAGAGAAAGAGTATGGTGAGGATTACAACAACATTCCCAAGCAAAGATTTTTATAACCAAGATACAAAAGATGTTTCACCTTACCGTTTCAAATCGGTACGAGTATAGAAAAAGTCAGACGGGTATTCAGTCGCCGAGACATATAGTCCTGACACCTCAGTGCTAAAGCTTACACGCTTCCGTAGTGGAAAGGATACCGCCGAGCAGGGTTCGTCGTCGATCACCATGGCGGCTGTCTTTTTGATCATCTTCGTGCGAGCTTTAGTCTAACGACAACGTGGCTCGAAGCGGTGGATTATTATGAGATCGATGTGGAGGAGAGAGGCGGTATGTTGGTGGATAGAGGTGAAGTTGGTGAACAACAAGATTGTGTTTTAGTTCTGTCGTCGTCGCCTATTGCCTTCTCCTTCCTTTGTTGTTTGGTGCATGCGGAGAGGGAAATGCGTACGTATTGATGAACATTTGTCAAGATTCTTCAATGAGAATTTAACGTAGGAATCGATACTCAGGTCGGCGACGTGTACAACTTTATGTTGTGCAATCTGTAAAGACACCTTGATATGACGATGCAACAAAAAGAAACCAATCCAAGTTTTTATCACCTCAACACATCATCTGACGGACGGGGGTGGATGACGGATCGGATGACGACCAACTCTCCTTTTGATCATTCTTGATGGCTTGAACATCCTCACCAACAGTCTTGAGAGGTAGGTAGTCTTTCTATGGATATAATTGAGAAAAGTTCATTTTTACTAAGTCAGTGCGTTCTTCCTTTATTATTGTTTTAACTTTCGAGTCTACACTAACTTGGCACTATCGTACACAATCTACAAAGCAATCACATGTTTCGAAGTAAATTGACTTGCTTTTACAACAAAAAATGTGCATAATCAATCAATGATTAAGATACAACTATACTTCGTGTATGGCTGTACCTCACATCAAGCAGTGAAAGTTCACAGGAAGCGCTATGCGCTGTTGCTGAACTAAATCGCTCAAATCCTCGTATTGAAATCTTTCCATGAGATCAGTAATAAAGATAGAGATGGAACATTTGAGGCAGAGCTATCGTCCTGATTACGATTCTCCGATCTCTTGACCTTATATTCATCTTGAACATTAGGCGAGACTTCCTCTAAACAAGAAGAATGGACTGAGTTAATCTTAAACCCTCAGAATTATTGATATTGGGATCTTGATCCAGCCGCCTTCAGTCCAAAGCATATTATTGCTATCATCATGGACGATGACGCCAAGTTGAGGACTCGTTCAAATGATGAAGGACCAGATTCAATATCATGTAAATTGCCCCATTTTCTCTCGAGCGATACCTCTCTTCGAAACCTACACGGGACATTCATATTGTACATCGATGATGAGAACAATTTTAACAAAATAATAGCAGTGGAAGACAAATAATCGATCACAGAACTTACTGTTCCATATCGAAGCTAGAATAGAAGTAATCGTACGGATACTCATGTGAAATTTCGACCACTTCCGTCACTGGACAGTCGGCACAGAAACTGACACGCTTCTTTAATACTCCTTCTGGTAATGTAGCCGGATTGGCAGGCGTCGACGACGCGCCGGTAAGGTTGATCGACATGGACCACGCGATTATTGGCGGTATTTGTTCGGGAGATGGGAGATGAGTCATCTCGATCGTACTTACAAAAAAACAGCTGTTCTCAAGCTGCAAGAGTATTACGTAAACTAAGATATATAATATTTATAATATCAAGTGTACTCTACAAAAATAGCTTTGATCGTGCTTTGATGTTTTTTGTGAATAGGATAGATTTGATTACCTCTTTTCAAGTGGCATTCTTCTAGATACCTGTACTTACGTGCCTAATCACCAATATTATATTTATGTAGTGTGAATTAAGAACGGTCATGGGGAGTTCAAGTGAAAGTCAGACTACCTACCTTATGAAACTTTATTACAACAGGACAGCTTTCTATTACAATTTAATCCTAGTCTAGACAACTCTATCATTCTATTGGGACAATGACAAGCTTTAGATGTCAAGTAGCAGGGCAGCAGCAATTTACTCCTTCATCAATCTTTATTACAGCAGGACAGACAATTCTTGCTCTTGAATTTGTTACACAGTCAACAAGAAACAAAAATATTCTATTCTATCATTAAAACAGTCCCATTTCGGTATAAGCGGAGCCACAGTAGTTTGGATGCACTCCAGTGCAATGGCCACCAGAAGTACACTGAAAGTCATATGTGCAAGCGATTCCACAGAATGTACGTGCATCAATCTCAGTCAAGCCACATCGAAAGCTAACAGGACTAACTAGTGGATTGGTGTAGGTACGCTGAGGAATGGATCCACAATAATTTTCATGCACAGAATGACACTTCATTCCGGACTGACATGTGGAATCATCAGTACAGCCCGAACGACAATTTTCACGAGCGTCAACCTCAGTTGTTCCACATCTACTTGTGGTACTAATGACAAGTCCTGAGGTAATATACGTGGGTGGCAATGTCGTAGGTAAAGAAGCCACCACGACTGGTTTCAATGTGGGCCTCCCGGTTGGCATCGACGATGTAGGTTTTGATGTCACAGGTGGAGATGGAGCTACTAGTGCATTAAAACAAGGCCCATTTTGGCAGCCTGCACCACAATAGGCCCCTCCGTCAGGAGCAGACACGTCGACGAGTCCGCACCAGCCATATTGAGAGCAGCAATAGCCGGGATAGCCGATACTCTCGCAAGTTTTTGTAGGACCGCACTGGTTCGTCGTTGTTGTTGGTTTTAACAATGTTGGTTTCAATGAGGTTTTTGATGTCGGGGTCTTCGTTGTTGGTTTTAACGATGTCGGCTTTGATGTCGTGGGCTTCTTTGTCGGCTTGGATGTCGTCGGCTTCTTTGTCGGCTTGGATGTCGTGGGCTTGGTTGTCGGCTTGAATGAGGTGGGCGTCCGCGTTGAAGGCTTCGACGACGTTGGTATAGATGTCTGAGCAGTAGAAGGTACAGGTTTAGACGTAGTTGGTGTGAGTGCTGGATTGGCACTTGGTTTTTGTGTGGTCGGTGTCAGCGATGGAATAGAAGTTGGCGTTGTTGATGGTACAGACGTAGGAACAGAGGAGGGCTTTGATGAAGGAATCATTGTTGGTGTTAACGTTGGACTTGCTGTTACAGTGGAGGAGGACGGCATTGCAGTGGTGGAAGGACCAGCCGAGCATCCCGCAGTCTTCTTTACTTCCGCAACAACGGCATCGCTCCACGCACCTCCGGTATCATGTGCTGCCACCCAAAAGAAGGCACCGCCGTTGCATGAATACTGTCCATTGCTGTATGTGCGAAGGTCCGACATAATTTTTACTGCTTGGGCGGCGTTGGTGTTTGAACCCGTGCCACTGCAATCCGAAATACACATTCCAAATACAACTTTATGTGGTTGCGTGTTAAACATATCATTTGCCAGAGATGAGAACAAGACCCCAGCACTGATCGCCCCAGCACCAGATCCACCAATGCCATCAATGTGAGGCCGTGTCACACCGTTGTAAAACTGAGGCATGATGAAGTCTAAGTCTTCGCTTCGAGCCTTCAATATCTGAAAGTATGTTGACGTACTTGGAGTCAAATCACTGTCCATTGGTGCGTGCGTGACTTCGTAGCGGCCACGATTATAGCCATTCGTGAATTGGAGGGCATCCAATTTCACCCTAAGCTTGGACGTCAGATCGTTCAGGAAAGTCTGAGCTTTGACATCCGTGTAGAGTGATGAGCGCTGAGGACACCTCCCTGACTGCTTGCCAGCGATATCGTAACAATATTCGTAATCAATATCAATCCCATCAAATTTTTGGTTCTGAATGATAGTGACAAGACTTGTGGCGAGCTGTTCTTCCTTGCCAAAACAGTAATCCCAGCAGTTATTTGGATCACCTGTGGAACGTTGGTCGAGATCATAATGAGATGAGTGTTGCGACTAATGATTACAATTTGAGACGCAATAGTTTATAGACAACTTACCATCCCAAGAACCACCCATGCCAGCACCACCAAAGCTGAGAATAACCTTTTTCCCAGCAGCCCTCCACGTATCAACTAGAGCTTGATTATTCATGTTGTTACAGATTGGCACCGATGAAGCGATGTTACACTGTGCATCACAATTATTCTTATTAGCTGCCCAAGTATACGACACTGCAAAAGCGATGACAACATGGGAGTATGCATCGACTTGACTAGCAGTTGGACAAGTCTGCCAATTGCCAACGTAGGCTATTAGACGAGAATCTTCTCCGTGAGTTGCGCTATAGTTATCACCACTGGGTGCGGTTGGTGTTGGCGGTGTTGGTGATGGTGGAGTCGGTACTACTAGTGCATTAAAGCAAGGCCCATTTTGGCAGCATGTACCACAATAAGCTCCTCCATCAGGAGCAGATACGTCGACGAGTCCGCACCAACCATATTGAGAGCAGCAATAGCCAGGAAAGCCGGCACTCTCACAAGTTTTCGTCGGACCACATTGGTTTGTTTCTGGTGAACACATAGGATTTGTCACTACTGTCGAGAATGTAGGGATTGATGTTGGTTTCAATGATGTAGGCTTCATCGTTGGACTGGATGTGACTTGAGCTACTGGCTTCGTTGTTGGACTGGATATGATTTGAGTAACCTCTGTTGGCATCAACGATGTGGGTTTCAATGTTGGTTTCAACGATGTTGGTATCGATGTTGGTTTTGATGTCACGGGTGGAAGTGATGGTACACCTGCACAATCGTTGGCGACTCTGATTTCTGCACAGTTCCAAAACTAGATACAATATGAGTGAGAAATGTCTCGTCACATTTAAAAATGATCAATCCATGAAAGGTGAACGTTGTAGCTGTACATACCTGTTCGGGAGCGCCATTTCCATCAAGTGGAAGTGGTCCACAAGTTGCCATATTAGATGGATTTGGACCAGACCAATACGTTCCAACAGGCCAAGTGTACTCGTAATATCCCTCAGGAATACAGCTATTTGCCGTGACATAATGCCATTGAAGCAGGACCAGATCACCGCTCAATCCGGCAGGAAGCATGTACTTGTAGCTGAATGTATAACCAGCCGCCGCATCGGGAATGTATGCACGCTCTGGATAATTGGGATCTAAGTTGGCACCATACTTAATATCAGTGACGAATGTCAGAGGATTCGCATCGAAACAGGCCTGCGTTGGAGCCACGCCCGGTGAGATTGGACACATCTTGAACTCGTAGTGTCCCTTATGATGTGCCGTCAACGTAACTTCGAGGTCGATAATCTGACCTGGTTGGTAACATGCCTGAGGTTTTGGAGCCAGAGCACCTCCGAAAACATTCTTTGGATAGTCATAGTCCCTACCAGCGATGACACCACAGGTGGCTGTTGCGGCTTTCCTATTCGCCGACTGTGGCTCAGATTCCTTCGCTGGAGTGGTTGCGGTACCGCCGGACCAAACACCATCCATGTAAGCAACGTAGTTACGAGAGCGTGGTGTCTTGAGATAGCCGTGTCCGTGGACGATGATTGGACTGAAGAGAAGTAGGGTGACGAGTGCCGCCGATAAGCGTGGAAGGAATAGGATAGCCATTGCGAGATGCCGGAGATGTTATGTGCGCACTGAGCTAGGAGGAGGAGATATTATTATGATCGCATGTGAACAATGCGAGAAGAAGATCGTCACCGTCACGAGGGACGGGATAGAAGTCAATTTTGAATTTTAGGCGAGCGGATTTGAAGTCAGTTTGTGCCTGAAAGAGCCCCAGCAGATTTCTTTGCCCTCCCACGATACTGTAGTATTTCGTGGATTCAGACATGTCTGTTTTCTGAACAGGGACTAAAGGGACTACAAGGCAATCACGATCACGGGCTCATACAAGAGGCATCATTTTCTGTGTGAACAATGCGAGGAGGATGAGGTGTGTGTGTCGATTTTACATTTCTACATCTAGTGAGTTATCTAACAATAAGCCAACAATTTGGTCGCGAGGCAACAGGAAGTCATAGTGATCGAAGGCTGGTGATGTCTGAGAATGGACGAGCTTTTTGAAGGAGTTGATGATGAGAGTGCTGAAGGCGTGAGTATACGTAAGCCTAGTTGTTGGATTGTGGTTATGGAAGGTGTTGGGGCATAATGGCTGAGTCCGTAGAATTTTTGACTGTGGTGTGGATTGTCTGATTGTAGCTGTTTCCATCTCTGGTCTGCTTCGATGAAAATGC
>Ga0247834_1005426_pt1 | contig 15123 bp, 9 predicted proteins | sample LaCruzMarch2015__8_FD_187118 | JGI IMG/M metagenome (GOLD analysis project Ga0247834, IMG submission 187118) | Freshwater microbial communities from meromictic Lake La Cruz, Castile-La Mancha, Spain - LaCruzMarch2015_12m | ecosystem: Environmental > Aquatic > Freshwater > Lake | place: Spain... | reverse complement strand
CCCCAACCCCCACCGTTTTAAATTAAAATATATTTGTAATAATGCATTATTAAATCAAAGAGAGAAAGAATGATGATTCACTTTATCCTAATTGCTATTAATGATCGATTATCATCACTTTTTCGCTTTTAGGCAAGTTAAAATACATTCTTTAATGCATCTTAAGAATAAGAGTTTCCTTGCTGAAAAAAAGAAGAAATCTCAGCATTGTTTAATTTTTAATAAACTCCATCGCTAAACATCAATAAATAGTTATAATCCGTTAAATTAAGAGTAGAAGTTTCTGCCTCAGCAATGACTACTTTAGAATTTTATCGCTTAATATGTACATCTCCAATCGTTCTTGAGACAGATAGTTTACCAGGATAAACACGAAAAGGTAGATTGCGAGATAGAATTTAAGAATTTTCCTCAGGTATGTGCCGGTAAATTTCACCTCCATTATTAATGATTCTTGCTTTCTATCCTTAATTTTCAGGTTTATGATCTCTAGTAATTTGAAAAACAGATTAATTGCTAACAGCGAGTAATCTTGAATCTCCTACATTAGCAATCCAGCATGTATCGTCTAAGATTAAACAAGCAAGAGCGCACGATCCGCTTTTATTACTTATTCTTGGATTTTTTCTCAGCTTATCTTCTATTTATGATAGGCTAATTTTCAAAGCTTCAGTCGGTGGATAACCGTCAATCAATTTAGACTAGACTAAAGAATGAAGATGAAGAGATAAATAATTGGAAGTGAGATATCCCCCATGTCCATCGAATATGGCAAAATATTGATAAGTTTTATCTTTAGAATGAATCGTCTATATGCTAATACGATCCTAATTTTTAATCCTTGTTCCTAAATTTGTTTGATAGTAATATAATTTTAATCTACTTTAAGCAACCAGTTGATTTTATCTCTTAATTTTAGCCTGTTTCATTCTTTTGTTTTCTGCCAAAGCTGCTAGATTGGTGAAACCTTTCGCATAAGTTCTTTTAAGTAATATTTTACAGCAATCACTTGGCTGCTTAAATACGACTGAATAAAATGTAAATTACTTTGTGGTAAATTAATATCTTTCGCTGATTTTTACAGTTTATCGTCAGTAACTTTTTGGGAAATGCATTATTCATTGAGTTCTATCGATTTTAGCTTATCTTGAAATTTGTGATGAAGATAGTTCGATTGATTTGAATGCATATTTTTTCTTAGTTTAGAAAGCTGATTAGGCTACATGCTTTATTCGGAATGGTATCGGCTTTTTGAATAAAAATTGCTTTTTCTGAATACCTCCTCAAAGCATCTTTGGGTGGTCATTATTGAAATTAAATATATTGATAAAATCTCTCCCAATCAACTCATTTTTTGAGTCAGAATTGGTTTCAATCAAAATATATATCGACAAAAGATGTAAAAGGCAATATAATAATCACATAGGTCTATAAGCCTTATTATTCTTTTTTTAAGAAGATATTTATTATTTTTCTCAATTTTTTGTCAGTTGAAGGATTGATGAAAGTATAATCATATAAATAAGATCATTTTTCAACGTTTTCAAGCTTTTTTTCCTTTTTGAATTTTTGGAATACAGATACTTCCTAAGGAGAAAGATAATTGTAAATAGGAAGACTTGGAGAATTGTAGCCTTTAATTGCAATCTGCCTAACCTTACTAACATCGATTTGTTATAAAATATAGGGTAGGAACCTGTATGCTCCTCTCATAATATTTTTAACAAGATCCTTACTAGACATGTCGAATCTTCCAATTTTTAGAGTGCTTTATAAATAAAAGAATACTAGACTGGTCCGTTACCTAGCATTGTGTATGTATAATTCATGAGATCGTTAAGGTACTGGTCGTAAGTCTCGAATTTACTCTTGAGTAATTATGGTACTTCTTCAGCATCGATTGGGAAAGGATATCTTTATTAATGAATAAGTACCTTTTCTTTTCATAGAAAAGCTTTCCTAGAGGTTTTCTCAATAAATTATAAACCTTCCAGTCACAGAAGAAGAGGTCATTTGAGTTAATAAGCTTTAGTTTTTATCTATTATCTCTAAAATGCTTCTTAGCCCTCTCGTATCCGATCGCTTCACTAACCATTGGCAAATTTAAACCGTCAATTTTATTGGTGAAATCACTTTCAGGATTAGAAGTAAAGATAGCACATCTAGAATTATACTTTTATGAATAGATAGGAGTTGGCAAAGGTATCTGAATGGGTCTAACAGAAAAATGTTCTGGGACTTCAGACATATCAATTTCAAGATAGATATATGACTAACCTTATCCTTGGAAGAGATCTTTGACGTTTTTAGTCTTAGCAACAAATTATTTAAGGGCAGTAACAGCTGATAGTACTACATTTTTATCAATTTTGATGAAGGATATGCATTAATCTTTCTTGTTATTGATGATCTTGCTTCTCTTAATCACGTATTTTTAGTGGGGTAGATACTTTTCGATAGGCTTGATCTTATGTACAACCTCAGTCTATTGTGGTTAGATCAGAGTCTATTGAGTCTTTTTGACTTTCTTGCCCATTGTTGAAGTTTAATATAACTTTGATCAATAAATTGAAAGACTATATTTAGAAAACATCAAATAAAAAGGCAATTTCTTGATTTAAAGGAAAGATACAAAAAAAATGCGAGGATTTTTATTAAGGTGATAAAAATCTAAATTCTAACTCCATTTATATTTTTGTTCATTCAATATTATTACTTACAAATTTTATTGCTAAATCACATATAAAAATGGTATTGACTCTTATACAAAATTATTAGGATCTTTGATTAAATACTAAAAATATTATAAAAGTTGATGGACACTAATCCCTTCAAAGAAATAAAAACCTTACTAATTGCAATGCAAACTGAATAAGTGGCAAAAGCTGAGGCAAAGCTAACATAATATGCAAACAAGCAAGGAGATTTATTCTTCTAATATATGATATCAATTTTGGCTGGATCGGCATAAAGTGGGTTACTTACCTAGCAAGAATAATGGATTAAAACCATAGCTGCTTCTTTTGTAAACAGTTATATTCATTCAAAAGCCGATGATTAGACATTATTAGTGTCATAGGTACTGAAGAAGATTCTCTATCATCCTAATATTAAGCAACTTGATAAGAGATGCATGTAAAAATCCATATGCAAAATGTTATCTGAGGCATAAGAAGGTAACGAATAGTATATTTAGATCTTCAAAAATAATGGCAACATATCATCCGCTAATTCCTAAAAAATAAACTTTACTATGACTGTGCCTATCTTCTAATAGCTTGTTTTTCAATCGCAGAAGGTGTTACATATGCTATGATAAGATCTTTAATCACCAGCTCTTTCGATTCGATTATTTCTTCACTTGAAGTAAATTTATAAAATGCCAATTTACTGAATGAGATGTTAAAAATGTGGATAGTGATTATTGATAGCTTGAGGAATGAATAAGAAAACAAGTAGATTCTTTTATTTATTGCGAATAATCAAAGATTGCTCGATCTTCTTGATCTTCTCTATTAATTGTAAGCAATAGATGGAGTAATAGCTTGCTTGAATCCTAATCTTTATGAGCTCAATCTTCTAAAATATGAAGCTGCAGAATGTAAAGATCTACTTATTTAGTAAATAAAAGGCTATTGATGGTATCAGAAGAATCACTGAATATTTGTCAAAATTTAATGAACTATAGCAAGAAAAATTTCAATAGATTTGCAAGAACTCTTCACATTCTTTCAATGCAAAAATAAATATTCGATACTCTAGGTTGTTAAGATTTATTAACGACCCTTTTTTCAATTCAAATTTTATATGTTTCTTATAATCCTCAATAAATAGGTTACTAAACAGCAGTTGGAATCATATAAAATGAAATTTTTCCCTTAATTCTTATAAATGATGAGTAAAGAGAAAAATTCTAGGAATCTCCAGAATAATTCAACTCACTAACATAAGATTGTTGTGACAAACAAACCTTTGGAATATTAAAGACTGAAGGATTTAAACTTCTTGAAATTTTAGCTGATAGTATTGAAGGAGCATTTAAATATATTATGACAAGAGCTATTGAATCAATTAAAATCAATGCCGGATTCTCTCAATACAACAATCTTCAACAAATGCAGGTGCTTCCATTGGAAGTATCTTTTCTTATACTATCTGTTTTATCTTATGGACTTGGTAATCATCAAGAAGAGGTCTCTGTTCTAAAAGCTATGTTAAATGATAATAGAATGAAACAGCTTGCCCCACTTGAAATGTCAAGAGTTTTGACATTTTTAGCTTATAACTATAATGAAATATATAAATAACCCTCTGAAGGTGAAAATTGGATTGTTTTTTCATTAAACTATAATGCTCATCCTACTACTTCTTATTGTGCTTTAGATTTTCTCAGTAATATCATAGATGAGTACTTTACTGAATCTTTACTGGATCTTTTATTAAAATAAATTACAAAATGTAAGATATCTTTAATTTGGTAAATCTTATCGAAACTATTGAAGCATCAATTCTTTAAGATATCAACACAAGGAATCATTAATATTATCTTAAAAATATTTTAAAGGATAAATAATTAAATAAATTAATTGAGATCAAATTAAAAGAATAATACACTGGATCTCATTAACTGTTTAAATTTATTTTCACATATAATTGATTCATTGAATGAAGAAAAAAATTAGAGCTAAAATAATGAAAGAATAAATAAAATTTTGACCTATGTTTGGCCAATTACTCAATTATATCAGACAGTTATTCAGTGGGATCTTGAAGATTGTATTGTTAAGACAACAACTAAAATTATTAATATAATTCCTTCAATTATGGTATAAATTCATCAGCTTATTCCTCAATTTATTTCAGCATTTAAGATTAATGGGTATTTTTAAAAATATTATCTTCAATTTTTCAATCAATTTGCAGTAAAAGCTAACTATATTAGAGATCAATCATTATTAATTTCAATCTTTATCACTCTAAAAGATGGACTACTCCATAATATCATGAGTAATAAAGCTATCGATACGACGAAAAATAAATCATCCCTTCGACTTGCTGTGGCTAACATTCTTGTCGTATTACAAAATATGATCGCTAATCACGGAAATGGACTTCTTCAATCAAACAGCACTGAGTTTTTCAATTAAATTGGTTCTCTTTGTATACAACTATTACCGAAAATTAATTAATAGGTAGAGAAATCTTCATCTGGAAGAATCATATATAGCAGAGCCTTAAATACACTTTTTCTTTGTCATATTCATTTAAAAACAGATTGCTTTTATGATTACTTAAAGATATTAAAAGATGAAAATATTTTCCATGGTTTTGATACCAAAGTATTTGTCTTATGCGCTCAGAAAGAAATATTTAGGGAAACTGATGTATCAGCAATATCTTTTTTGATATAATCATTACTTAACATCATTCAAAAATCAGCCTAAAAATAATAGAAGATAAAAAAACAAAAGAATAGTAAAAAAATGAAAGCAGGTGTTCCAAGCCAAATAAAAAGAATAGAATAATTTGATAAGTTACTTAAGACTATTGATTCTCCTTTTGAACGAAATACATAGCTTTCAGAATAAGTATCAACTTTGTTTAACTCAATGCATTCGGGTAATGAATAAATGTTTATTCATCTAATCAATAGCCTTCCACCCTAATCTCTTTAAACTTTGAAAAAATATGTTGATTTGGATGGAACATCAAGGAAGAAGAGGGTCTATAGAAAAGTTATCGGCATTAAATAAGGTGTATCGGAAATAGATGTTGAACACACTTTTAATTCTTCAAAAAAGAAAAGCAAATATGACAATGAAGCTGATGAAGATGATAATGAATAAGATGAAATTGGATTGAAGAGGCAAAGAGTCAAAACCAAAAATGATAAAAAAAAGAGAAATGATACGAGAAAGATGTACCCAAGCCAACAATGATTCAAATAAAGATTATGCCAGTTAAAACTCAATATGAACTATCAGTAATAAGTGAGGGATTTATTTAAAGTTTCTCGAAATTTTTATTCATTTCAGACTAGTCAAGCAATCTTTCTTCTTTTTTTATTGATTTTCTGTCAACTGCAATATCATGAAAGCTTCCATGCCATACTTCAGCCCATTCTCCTCTTTTTTAAGCAGCTAATAACATGACCCCAGTCGCCAAGGGTATGAAAGTAATGACTCCTAAATATTCAAGAACAGGTAAGTCTTATACAATTATGGCTATTATCAACTCAATCGAAGTGCAGATTAAAGCCATTAGAGAAATTACTATTCTATAAAAATGGCCTGAAAGAAAAAGGTCAATACGAGTGGCGTAATGAAGAATTAGACCCATTGTGATAATTTTTGATGTTCCATATGCTGAGCAAGGATATCCAGATTATCCGTCATCAAAGATAGTTTTCACTTGCAAAAATAATGGAACTATTCTGATTTAGAGAGCATTTTCAAAATTCTAGATTTCTAGGTCAACTGCAAATTGCCTTACAATAAAAAATACCCATAAAATAGCAAGAGGAATAATAGAAGTTCTCATTTTTTTTATTACAACAAATTTGATCAATGTTCCAGCTACGAAAATGGCAATCAAATCATTTATGTACCATGCATCAGTTAATATTACCATATCAAAAATTATAATGAAAGAACATAATAGGAAAGCCAATCCATATATGACGACAAGTTTATCTGAGCAGCAAGAGGCAATATCAGTGAAGAACAGAAAAATAAACAAAAATGAAAATGCCATAACAATATAGTATGCATAGTCTGCAGAATCTGGTATGAAGGTACTAAGATATACGCTTGCAAAAAGAAATATTGGATAAATGATTGCAAATATATAGCCAAATTTGATTGGTCTGATTCTTCTATATTTGATATTATTGCAGAGGACTATTAAGATGATAAAGGCAAAGCACTGCGTGATTATTAGAGCATCTTTGGGGAGATAAATCCCATAGTTATATTCATTTTGCTAATTTTTGTCAACTAAGTATACCAGCCACTTATGTCCGCTATCTCTTCCACATTTAGTGCTGGTAGTCGATTATATATAAATGGCTTCGGTAATCTCGGTTACCTCACCGAAACTAACTTTTTATACTTTAATGATTGTTTGCTTATTTGGTTATAGTATTGCTGGTGAGCAAATATTTTGAGTCGGTATATAAATAAGTACATTTTGTGGAGAGCTAATTTCCTTAGCATTTATTTTGAGAGTATAGGAGTAATTGAAGACCGGAAATACTGCAAGCTGACATGAGCAATCAGCAAGAACTGCAATATCTTTTTCTTTGCTTCCCGATAAGAGAGTTAGTTATATATTAAAAGCGCACGCAAATGAGAGAATGGTCAATACGGGAATAATCGACATATAGATATTATAGATTATTAATCGAACGATTAATTTTACCAGTTATTATTATTTTCTATTGTTCTATTGTTCTTCTATGAAGAAAGGTGAAGGAGAAACCATCAAAAAGCTTAAGCTTGAGGACTATGAGATCGGCCGTGTGTTAGGAAAAGGTAATAGTGAGACTATTCAGGTGGATTTGGCAAGGTTAAGATCGCCAAGAACAAAAAAACAGGAAAGTATGTTGCCTTGAAACTGCTCAACAAGCATGAAATCATGAAGGCGCAACAAATCGACCACGTTTACAATGAAAATTTGGTGCACTCTCAAATCAGCCATCCCTTCATCGTGAATTTCGAAGGATTGGCCCAAGACTCAAAATACCTCTATCTCGTTCTAGAGCTTATCAATGGAGGAGAACTGTTTACCTACTTAAGAAACGTCGAATCATTCACTACTGACCAGGCTAGATTTTATGCAGCCACTGTTACTTCATGCTTCGAATATCTTCATAACAAAAACATCATCTTCAGAGACCTCAAACCTGAGAATCTTCTGATTGGAAATGATGGATACCTTAAATTGACAGATTTTGGCTTTGCCAAATTTTTGACTTAGGGAAGAACCTTCACTATTTGTGGAACCCCCGAGTATATTGCACCCGAAGTTATTCTCAATCAGGGGCATGGAAAGGCTGTTGATTGGTGGACTCTAGGAGTTCTCATCTATGAAATGCATGCAGGCATTGATCCCTTCAATGATGAGGACCCTATGGGAATTTACAAAAATATTCTTAGAGGAAAGATCTCTTTCCCATCAACATTTGATAAAGATGCTAAATCACTTGTGAAGCATCTTCTTGTTGCAGATCTCTCTAAGAGATACGGTAACTTAAAGGATGGTAAACATTTATTGATTTAGGTGTAAATGACATCAAAAAGCATCGTTGGTTCAACAACTTTAGTTGGGATGATCTTATGAAGAAGAAGATCAAGCCAAGCTATGTTCCAACAGTAAAGAGTTTAGGTGATGTTTCAAATTTCGAAGAATATCCTGATTCTGGAACCAGCTCAGCTGTGGACATTAAACCCAATATAGATCCCTTTTTAACTTGGTGATTAACTGCTATTCCTATTTGCTTACTTCATTATCACTTCTTTTAATTAATTTTAATTCTTCCTCATGAAGAGATAACATTATCGCTCTTTTTGAATATAATTGAAATTTAAATGGGTAAAGGTAAGAAAGGAGCCAAAAACGAAAAACCAATTGTTGATGAATCAAACGTGATTAAAAAGGTTGATAACAAATAAGAGGAAATGAACAAAATTATGGCTGCACTCACAAACATGGATCTTGATAATGAAAATTTCATCGATACTGTCGCATTTGATCAATCTAAAGCTATACTTGATAATGCTATGGACGAACTTTCGCACTATCTAAGCCTCTTTAATAAAGGAGATTTTAAATCTTTCCCAAGAGTGAAAGTTGATTGAGATCGCAACTATTGTAGTCTTTGCTTAAATATTGAAAATAATCTTAATAAATTATCTACCAATTTCTCAAGGTCTCGATCCTACAAGCATTAAAAGAATTTAAATAAGTATTTAAAGGTGTTTATAAAATAATACTCTTTGAAGTAATTCTTGAAAATTAACAAGAACTTTTAGAATTTATTCTGTCAAATTGATAATTAATTTTATGAATTTACATTTTTAAGCTGCTAATGCTTTTTAGAACAGTTTTTTATCGTTCAATCAAACATTCCAAGAATATTTGATTACTTTTTAAGAGAATAATCTAGAATGCTTATATAATATTTGAGTTGATGGAAAAACCACAGGCAGTAGGATCTATTTGGAACGTTAATTCATGGCATTGGGAGATGAAAAATTATTCTCAACCGGCTCAAAAGATTCTTTAAGCAAAGCTATTATCACTCGTTTATGATGTTTCGCCATAGTTGAAGATTGTTCACAAAAAAGTTAGATTTGATAAATCGGAATGCGAAATCAATGTTAGAAAGGGCAAGCAAATTCTTGTGTATGATTTCGAGTTATAACTTGATGTTGTCGGAGAGCATGCAGAAGAGGACAATTCTAATGGCAGCTATAAAGTGAGAGAGATTTTAAGTGATGATCTCAACGATCTTATAATTGATGAAGTCAAAGCTACTTAGAAAAATAAAGCTGCTGATGGTTTAAAGAAGTGGATTAAGAAAAATGCAAAAGCCGCAATAATTGAAGTATTTAAGCATCTTGAAGAATAACTCATGAAAGGCGAAAGTGATCCAGCAAAAATTGAAGAGGATAAAAGAAAAAGAGAGGAGAACTTGAAGGCTACTCAAAAAGCTCGAGAGGAAAAAGGCGCTTAAAAGTAAAGAATGCTTGAAGAACAAAAGTAGAAGGAAAGAAAGCTTAAAGAGCAAGCTCTTGTCAAAAACTTTGAAGATTCTGTGAAAAAAGATGCTGTATTGTGATGATTCCTTATGTTATTATAGCTTCATAATTATTCATCATAATCTTCTATCGATAAATACACTTGGAACACATTTTTTCATTTACCGTAAATATAATGTTTTGTGAAGCATATGATATTACAGCTTTTAATCATTATTTCAGCATTGAACGATTCAACTATTGAAGCACTATAGGTATATTACAATGGGGCTATAGTAGTTCTTCCTTGACATAGAGTGGAAATTAATTATATTAGCCTCTTTCCTTTAATACTGCATCAGGATATCAGGTGCTAAATATTCAATTCAAACCAAATACTATATTCTTATCGAAACTTCTTGCTGTCGTCTCCTTTTAGCCTATTTCAAACTAATTGAACGTTAAGATGGTCTCCTAATATATTTCAAATAAGAATCATATACTTGGTTTTATGGATCCTATATCAGCTATCAGTGGTAGCTGGCAATTCATTAATATAGCAATACCAAATTCTTCAAAGCCGTTGTTGATTACCATTTTTAACTTTGATTTGCCAGAACTCGTAAGCGATAAAACATTTACAATTATACTAAATTATATGAATTTTGGAAAAATATGTAAACCTTGCGTATTTGGATCTTCTTTATTAATAAATTCTGAGAATCCACTAAGTTGTCAATGCAGTCCTTGCAAAGATGGTTACACTGGTACAGATTGTAAAATAAAGATTACTCAATTAGAATAAACTGTATCAGTGAGTAAAGATATACATAAATCCGAGCCGCTATTCTTTAAAATAAAAAATTAGGGATATGATATTGTTCTAACAGTGAAGGAGATAACTTCTACAAATGGAATCACAATGTATGTTCAATATGAATCAGAAGTAGGCTGTATTGCCGGTAAACTTAATAACTATCATGATAATAATTCGCCTCTTAGAATGCTTTTAACTCCTCAAAAAACGAGTAGAGTAATTAATCACAAAAGTAATAATATCCTCTTGGCCTTTTAAAACACTGCAAATACCCTTTCTTCCTTTTCTGTTAATTATTAATATAGAGATAACAAAGATTAAGGAGGAATCGCAAGACTTTATCTTGTAATTGGATTGAGTTTCTTGGGCGCTATTTTTATCTTACTAATAAGCTGTAAAATATATCGAACTATAAAATTAAGATCAATTGTAATTAATAGTAGAACTTCATCTTCGAAATAAAATCGAAGAAGCTTCTCCCATAATTAAATTTAAAGATTATTTCCAGAAGTAACAGCTGAAAGTATTTATGAAGAAAGCAGTATATCTAAGAAAGGTTAATATTAATTAATATAATGTCCCATTTGCTTCGACACAATAAGAAAAAAACAATTAGTAAGAATTACTTAATGTCATCATTCATTTCATAGTCGTTGTTTAGTTTAGTGGTTGAAATCTTCTTCGGTATATGATCTTATATGCAGAAATGCCCTCAATGCTAATATCTCCTTGAAATCGTACAAATTTAGGAATCGAAAAGCTAATATGAGAAAAGTCAATAATAGAACTAACAATCATAAATCAAAATAGATCATAAGTATAAATAAAATCTCTCGAAAAGAACGATAATATTACTTGAAGAAAAATAGATAAACTTATTAGGAGAATCACGAGCCAGCCACCTTAAAATTGAAGAATCCTCTCGTAATGATGATTAAATTACTTAAATTTGATTAGATTTCATTTGTAGAATAAATTAGATCGACCAAAATTGGTTTATATTATAAAGTTGAGAGCGAATATTATCCTATGGAAGATATAAAAGGAATACAATCATATATTAATCAGATATAAAAGTGTTTACATGGTCAATAGTATAAAAAGTATTCTGTGATGAATATAGAATCGTCCTTCAAATCCCTAAAATTATGTTGCCGATGTCTTTTGACATTTCGAATATTTTAAGAAGAAAAAACCCTCAAAGACAATTTTTTATTCTTTATGATAGTCTTAAAAATTCTTGTTGCGTTGATAAATTAGGAGCTTAGCATATAGGATATGATTGTTTAATTCATTTTGGTTAGGCTTGCTTTAGTTCAGAGTTTCAGGCAAATCATTACTTTATCTTTGCATAGCCAGATAACTATAGAATATAAGAAATCAAAACCACTCTGATGCACGAAAATTTCAAAAAGTAAATCTTTGGAAATAATATTGGCTATATCATTATCTAGCAACCATATTATCGAATTATCAAAGCACTTTTATAATAATTAAGCATAAGTGCATAAATTTTGAGGCTGCCCTTTGATGTCACTGAAGGATGTTAGTATTTAATGTTCGGATATTATTTTACAAACAAGCAATAAGCCAAAAATGTTCTTATCATTGGATCATCATCTGAATAAAATAATGGAGTATAATTTAATTTTGTTTAAAAGATCAGTCTTGCCTTTAAAAGTGTATAAGGTAAGCTTGGATAGCGCTTATTTACAATTGGTGATGGTGAAAGGCAACAAATTGTTTAATAAAAAATAAATAGCAGTAAAAGACTCATGCAACGCTACTCAATCATTTCTCAATTATAAGATCAAAATGTTTTTGGAATTCTTGTGAGCAACACTGGAACATCATTTGTGGAATCGACAATTAAAAGATGTGAATATATTCTCAAAAAGCATAGTAAAAAAGTATTTCTCTTTATGATGAGTATTTTTTAAGATATTTAGATAATCTTAATGAAGTAAAATTAGGCAATTTTCCTGAAATAGATGTTTACGTCATTGTTTCATGCCATAATAATAGTCTTTTTTCAGTAAAAGATTTCCATAAACTTGCTATTGCTCCCATAGATTTGGAAATTGCTTTTTAGAAGAAGGGATTTCAATAATATGGATTTGATTTAAAATCCGGAGTAAAATAAATACCTATATTTGAGAAAGATCTGAGCTAAAAAGAAGATAAATCATAAAATTCTTTAGATCTTTTAAAAAATAAAGACTTAATGCTTCAAAATAAAATTCAAACTTTATCATTTTACAAAGAAAGGGAGTATAAAGGTTTATAGTTTTCATAGAAAAAAGAAATAAAAAAAATGACTAAAGGTAAAATTGGTCTTGCTCAACAATATACCAACATTTAGTGATTTGTTTTACTGTTTATTTTAGATGGATGGATCGAAAAATATAAAAATTAACAATCATTCAAATTATTTCCGAAAAACAACTTCTACGAAGTCATTACTTCCTTTATCTAATTATTTTGCCATTTTCATTAGAGCTTAGTCGATAATTTCTTCTGTAACTTTGTTGAACATTTATAAATTTCCTTTCTTATAGTGGTCATATTCACTTAAAAATCTTAGCGATCTATTTTTTCGATTCAATATTTAATCGATTGATTCTTCCTCCAAACCTTTTAAATAACATTACTTCTCTTAGAACATTTTTACATTTGTTTTCTTCGTTTATTTTTCATATTTTTTCGGAATATATAAGTCTTCGAATTTCATAGCAGTATATCTTCCAACTTTACTTTAAATTTCTTATGCCTAATCCACGAATTCATATAATTTTTGATAATAATCAGTTATCATTTATTTCTCTTTCTGCTATTGCATTGATTTTTGCTCCATAAGCTACATTTATTACAGCAAGTATACTTGCTCCTCAAGTAAATCATCAATAAACAATTAAACTAGAGTAGATATGTGAGTAGATATAATCTTATATGATGCTCGGGAAAGCAAAGGAATAATAGTTGGGTTATAGTTCAATGAAGGTTGATTACTTAAACAATTTTATCTCTGCTTAGCCAAGATTTAAAGTTGATTCTGCCTTAATGCATTATATTTATGATTAACTTCACTTTATGTGATTTATTCATTCTTTTTCAATTACCTCTTATCTTGATGGCATTTGGCTCGATCATTGGCTGGGTATTCATTTTTTACCAATACATTCATCTACCTTTTAAACTATTTTTGATTTTTGACGCCGTTTTGTTGAATTTTTCTTTCCAATTATAAGAGCTAATTTCGTTATCTTTCAATTTCTTTGAGCTTGATTTCATATAACTTATCATTCTTTTCTTTTTAGTTTTTTTATTATTCAATTAATTTCTTTAATTTGGCAATTTAGATCTATTGTTGCTTCTCAAAATCAATTGTTTTACTTTTTATTTGTTTTTAATTATTGATTAGCTATTATATTGACTCGTTTTTCTTTCTTTTACCCTCAGCTCTTATTCTTCTCTATTCTGAAGCAAGCTGATTTTTTACCATCTTTGGATCAAAAACTGTTATCTTTCCACCTTACTTCCATTGATCTCTTTCAGCAATTGTCTAAGGAAATTTTTATCTTGACTGCCTGGCTTGAGACCTTGAAGTACTAGATCGATCATTGTTTAAATTATTACTTACAGCTTTTACAATCTTCTTTTGTGGGTTTTTTGTAATTGGCAAAGGTGGTTTATTGGATATTACTAAAGGCTAAAAGTCAAGTTGGTTGATATTATAAGCGTTTGTTTTGGAACTATTGGTAAAACCAAGCATTAACTGTTATTATTATAAATGAGATTTATAAATGTCTGATCAATGCTTCTGATTTGCGGCTGAAAGATTTTTCGTAAGATGGATTATTCTGTAATTGAGCCTTCGAACCTAATTTTCCAATTATGTGATTTTTTTATCCTTTGCAGGGTCTGCTTCAGTAGGGGATGATTTTTGAGTCTATTGAACAAGACTTTCACGAATAGCTTTAAGCTCGGCAAGAATTTCTTTTTGAAAAGCTTGCAGGTTGTTGAATTATTTGGTAGCGACTGAGTAAAATTCATGTTACTTTTTTGCTATAAAGCGGTCAAAGAATCGTGAGAGGCCTATTCCATCAACTTGAATTATTATCTCAAAGAATTATATGAATCAAATCTTAGGGTAAATAGTATCGAAAGATACAGAAATATTATTAACAATCAATCATCAATGAAAGAGTTAATTTCTAAAGAATTTACAGTTTCATCTTAAAGGAACTTCAATGATAAAAATGCTTACTTCTTTGGTACATCTATTTTACGTTTTTGTAGTTAATATTCAGTTTATACAAGCTGTCTATCAACCAGAATCATTTCATAGTTTACCAAGCTTGCAATATCTAATAAGCTTGTCTCGAATACTTTAATATCATCAGTTATTTATTTTAGGTAATTTTTTACTTTAAGTAGATTCAAGTATGATTGTTTTATTGAGTCTTATTATTTTTTTTCTAATTTTTCAAGGGTTTGCTTTAATTATTAAAGGCATTTCTAATGTTTTTACATTAAAAGATTCCGCTTTGAAGGGTTAGCCTTTGT
>Ga0247834_1005418_pt1 | contig 15129 bp, 6 predicted proteins | sample LaCruzMarch2015__8_FD_187118 | JGI IMG/M metagenome (GOLD analysis project Ga0247834, IMG submission 187118) | Freshwater microbial communities from meromictic Lake La Cruz, Castile-La Mancha, Spain - LaCruzMarch2015_12m | ecosystem: Environmental > Aquatic > Freshwater > Lake | place: Spain... | reverse complement strand
GTTGCCAAGGCGTAACGCCACTCTTCTCGTCGCATCGCACAGCATTGCCGCTTGTGCCAACTCGCACGTGCGCTTAATCGGCCTACCAAGCCGTTCGTCATTTTACGTTCGTTGATTAATTATTGATGGCTATGTAGACTCTAGGTATGTAGGTACTCTCTTCCCTGTGACACAAAATGATCAGAAGAATGATCTATACTGTTCTAGATTACTTTAGATTACGATTTCCGTCAGCATGTAAGTACGCAAACACTCCTCACTCAAAGCGCAGGAGAAAACACATGCCTGCAGGATAATGCTCTCAATATGAAAGATCATCTAGATCTATATCGACACATGCGAAAAGAGAAAAGGGAGCCTCTAAGGCCACTCTATTCATCTAGATTCATCTCCAGAGTACGAAAGTCAAAGTCCTTTTACGGGAACAGAAAGGCAAAAAACCAGAAACAATGAACTAAAGGAATCTAAGATTTATTCTTGATGAAAACATCCTAACAGAATCCGTCTATGATGCTCGCTTTGACCTTTGAGAAGCGATAACTTACAAGGGCAACAGTTGAAGCGTTGCATCCAACCAAATCGTCAAGTGAAGCCGTGAAAATCTCAATTTGTCTTACCAGACCTGCATTAATCGCACGAGTCAGATCAACCGATGCACTCTTAAGTCCAAGATTGTTTGAACCAATCATAGGTAAGTTGCCGTGAGAAGAAATTGCGGCACTAACCCACAGCTCAAGTACCTCACTGATACTCGCAAGCCAATGAAGTTGCGTTGTAATGTCAACGCCACCATTGACCGTAATCTCTACAAGTCGAATAGAATAGGATTCAAGCAACACGTAGAACGAAACGCCAGCATCTAACACAGTTTGTGCTGGCCAAGGTTGTGAGGTAAATTCTTCTTCGCGTGTTTTGTCAAACGCTTGACGGAGGTCTACGATGGAACAAATAACAATCGATTCAGTAAGAAGTTTAGTTGTCACAAGCACAGAAAAATATGCACAGTCGGCGTACCTTCAAGTTCCCTCACAATCAAGTCAATAGGGAACGTGTAATCGGCACCTTTCCCATATAGTTCTTTCCCCAATGCAGTGACACGATTTCTCAGACGTGGGATCCATTCTCCTGTGTCATACGTTTGCAATTCATTTGCGGTATCATTTCCGTAGAAAATGACTTCGTCCCGAAGCAAACTCCCTTGTTTAAGTCTTGTCAAAGAATCAACAACCGAAGGAGAATTTGTTTGACATGGAAGTACTTCTTCACAAATGATGCTCTTCCAAAGCGTATTGATATTATCTGGCTCGTTGTATCTGCAAGTCTCCAAAATGAGCAAGCAAACATCAAATAGATTGAGCGGACAAGAATACTCGTTGTACAGGTCTGATATGTTCACAAGTGTGTATATCAACGCATCCATCTTCGCTTGTTCCAAATCAGCATCCTGTGACTGGGTAATTGTAGTCAGAACCCGTTTCTGAATTGCGGCAACATCAAGTAATTCTTGAATTCTTTCGATCACAATTTTCTGCTCCTGCAAAGTCTGACTTGATCCCCGACCACCAAAAGAGGAATGGTTTACATTTATAGACGTTGAGTAAGAGTTTGCCGCCCTAGTGAGGCATTCTATCCTCTGATCCAATGAAGTTTTATCATCCTTGTCTGTTGCTTTTTTGTACATAATATCACCAGCCAGGGTGTAATGACCATGAAAGGAATAATAACTCCACAGCAAATTGACATCCTTCTTTACATTTAGGAGCCAATCTTCTAGAGAAGTACTATCGATTCTAATAGCAGTTTGCGCATCAGTCGCCAGGAGGTGATCGTACAGCGAGTGGAGAAATATCTTATCAGAAGACGCAGCACACGATGCCACTAAATCTTCTGCCAAACGATGATTCGACTCGGACAAAAGCTTTGAAATGTAGTAGAAGATAATGCTATGACATGTGTGCAACGCATCGGTAGCAGTGACATCAATACCAGTCATCAAAGTAGCTTGATCACCAGTTGGTCTAGAATTCATGCTGCCATTACTTAGGGAATCCAAAGGAGGCCTGTGATATAATCCCTGTTCCCATGGAAGCATACCTTGCATCGCATCTTCACCAAACTCCTTCCGTTCATCACGAGAGACATTCGACCCTCCAAAGTTTGACGCACATATCAAACAAACATCAGCAAGTCCTTCAACGTTGTTTAACTCCATCAACACTTCAGCAGCTAGTGCCAGCGGGCTTCCTGAATCCTTTGCATTCGTTGCCACTATTTCAAATCCTTGGTCACTAGTTTTTGAAGTATATCTCCCGGCGACTAGTGCGGGGGAGTACCAATGCCTTGAGGCGGCACGTAGGTACGACGCCGCTTGATTCGACAGCACAATTCGTTGTTGAGATGTGATAGGTCGAGAAAGTGCATCTTTGGCAGATCGAAACCCAAGATATGTGAGTCGTGATGCAGACGAAAAGAAAAGATAGCACTGATTAGCCAATGTCTCGGCGAGGAGGTCACCATCTGTTGATAATCCACTGACGATAGATTTTTCTCCTTGACTCACTAACGCGTTCAACAATGACTCAATTCTCAGCTGGCCCTCGTGGGTAGATGCCAACTGATAATATGTTAATCCATGTAGCAACCCCCACTGAACTTCGGGCAACGCGGGTGTTGAATGAGCACGTCTTAGACATGAAATCAAATCTAGGATTTGGACGCAGCGACTAAGCAGTCTGTAAAGTGAGTGCATGTTCCGATCCTCAATACTAAATGCGTGAGTACGCAGTTCCTTGGCAGAAGCGTACTGTGTTTGATGTGGATTGTTCATCATCGCAGAGGCTCGAGATTGATACTGAATTGCACGTGTAATGAGACCACCAACTTCATCAACTTCCATGGCATCGCGATTCTTGTTTGTACTCCCCGGAATGGTCTGCACCATTGAAACAAAAGTCTTCTTCATAAAATTCTGCAACAGAAGCAGTGGACGTCGAAGTTCATCAAGCGTTAAATCATCCAATAGCAATTCTACCTTGGCTGGAAGAAAAGTATAGTAGTTAGCGTAGGCAGACTTATTCTGAATGGGACCTCCCTCCGTCACGACCACTGCGGGCTTATACCAAAATGGACGTAACAATCTCGACATAATCATGACTAGACCTTGGTACAGATACGATGGTTGGAATGTGTAAGATGTGATCGGATCCATTCCATCTCCGGCAGATGGTCCAGTAAGCTTCATCATTGGTTGATTAGCATTGCAAAGTGCAGCCTGCTCAGCCTTAGTCCGCAAAACAGAATCACTTGAGCTGCTTGTAGCCAATGCAAAGCACATGGCACAGCCTTCGACATATCCATAACTTACAAATACGTTTTTTACCATTGCATCCTTAGCAACATTGGTAGCGCGGATCAATATAGTCGCCAGGTTATTGATTGGCGAGGAAGTGGAGAAAAAGTGCAAACCCCCAGAGTTAACGATGAGGACGCCAGGACCCGACGATGATCGAGATCCTGCACCAGAGGAAGGGGGTAGGATATGCTGCGTTGCCTGAGAGTTCAACGGTGCAGCAGAGGGATGTAACATCCATGAAGGTAAACGTGCCGATTTGGTAGAGGCTATCATCGGTGAGGCTCGGCCAAGGGCACTGCTCTTCTGCATCATGGCCCTCGATGACGCAGACACCTCTTTCGCAGATGCACTAAAACCTGCTGAAGTACAGCCATGACGTAACGAAATTCGATACGTGATAGATGGGCCAAAGCCATTCACGCCTTGCGAAACTGTTCCAACTTGATGGCCTACTCCTTGTCTACTGCGTAGATAGTTCGAGATGGCAGATAGGGAAGTGGAAATGATCCCGCGTCCTGGTTCACTCCAAACAGTCAATGCAGATGACGTCATCGACAGAGCAGGTTTCTTAGATAATTTCTTTGGTGGGATAAAAGTTGGCATTAACCCAACTTGTAATTCTCCCTCTGTTGGCGTTTCTGAGTTCACAAATAGGCTCACAACACGTGATTTTCCAATTCCCGAGTTTGTCACAATGTCGAATGTTCGTCCTCCTGGAAGGATGGGAGTGTTCTTGTGACCACTTAAAGGAAGGAGGATGGTTTCACTGATACCACTGGGTGTAGTTTGAGTAGTATTAGTCAACGTCGATTGAGACGAGGTTGAATTCATCTTCGGAAATCTAACCGCAAAGTCTGGCATCGCAGCTACAATGACATCACCCAACAAATCATTGGACGAAGCAGTTGATGAGGTCGAGGAGAAAAAGTTATTTCCTGTACTCTTTGCGTTTTGTAATGAATTTTTCTTCTCAATATCCAACGCCAACACAAATACGCCATTGCTATAGCTACCCTTGACGACATCACCACAGGCATTCCCAGTCGAACGAACAGTGCCTGGGAGCAGTCCACCATCGCCAGCCACACTAGAAGAATAGAGATTCATGGCCGAGGGAGCCAACTCAAAACGAAAGCCATCATTCCCATTATTCGTAGAAGTGTACGGTGGAGGTGCCCTGATATGACAAAAGATCATCTTCTTACCAGGTCGTGTCCTTGCTACCATTGAATCGAACATGTTATTATTCATAACACTCGATCCACGCATAGCCTGTGCGGAATTAATATCTCGCAAGGAGGATAGGTAGTACCGCAACCCACCGCCTGTAATAACAACCAATGTTAATGACTTGGATTCCGACATTGGGACTAAGTGGATTGATACAGGTTGGAGTATACCAGCTGTAGTTATGGTGCCATTATTATTCATTCCTCCTCCAGCACTACTATGACCATCACCACTCCGACTACCACCACCACCACCAGACATTTTGGCTTTTGACATACGTTCTTCAATCTCGTGTCGTTTTAATATATCACGTGCCCCCTCCATCCCACCTACACCCGCCTGAGCCGAAGCCGTCCCACCGGGGAATGTAATCGTCCCTAGTGTGACATTATTATTCGTTAGTGGGGGATACATCCGACCACGTGATACGGCATCTAGGTATAGTTTCGCTGATGCGATTGAGTCAAAGACCGATGCTAATCGTGGTGGTGGTGTGGACATTGATACGTCATCCGCCGACATAGTAGCAGCAGTAGAAGGAGGAGGAGAAATGTCATACACACAAATGACACCCTTGGCACTTAAAGTGTATAAACATAATCTTTCTTCGTCAACTATAATACTAACAATAGACCCACCATCACGTGCAGCAATATCAATACTTGATCCAAACACATTCGTCGCAACATTAAGTAACATACTTGGGACAATAGAGGTCATTATTGATGGTGCCACGGATGTATGATTAATCTTCCGACATTTGCGTGATCTGCGTGTTGACAATACTGATGACGTGTTGCTGGTGGTGGTGGTGTAGTAGTCGTCATTATCATCAAGTGAACCAAATGTTAATGCCGAGAATATACGTTTTCCACCCGATAGGATTATGCTACCGTTGTTGTTGTTATTATTTCGTTTCTTGGATGTATCATCATCAGTAGTAAGCGAGAATATCTTCTCTCCCCGTCCATCAAAGTAATCATCAATCGCCGCCTCCATAATTGCATTACCCCCACGTCCATGACTATTCACAGTACTAGTACTAGTATAACTACTACTACAAGTATTATAACCCTCATATGTCATTTCATACAAATTACCATCAACACCACCTAAAAATATACGTCCATTATTTGTCATACTACCAATACTTGTTATTGGTATCGAATCAGTAGATACACAATACCGAGTGGGTATTAAATGTAATATAGTATTTGATCCATGTCGGAATCCACCACTACTACTACTACTACTATTATTATTATTTGAGGATGATGATGGTTCATAATCCAAACTTTCTGTCGCCAATGCACATAATAACACTTGGTCTGGTGTAGTAATAACCACACACCACTGCACACGATTTGTAAATACATTAGATTTAGGGCGCACTATGGCCACGGATACTATACATTGACCCGATGGGACAGTAAAACGACAATAATCCTGACGAGTATCTTGATAATTATTGTGCCCATCATTCGTAGTAGTAGTAGTAGTATTTGTAGACGTTCCCCATTTCTTACTACTACTGTCATGACTACTACTGCTACTGTCATAGCTCCATAGGAATAATTTATCATCGGACGTTAGCCAAACTAAATTGGCCTCGGATGATACACCCATTAAGCAAGATAATCGTGCCTTATTCATTTCATTTGCTAAATGTGCCGGTAGGGGGAGCGAACGTTCATACTTTAGATAGGACGTGGGTGGCATTGTGGCTGTTGTTGTTGAGGCTGTTGTTGTGGATGGTGTTGTTGTTGTTTTGGATGGTGATGTAGCTCGTACCGCGGCCAATGGGGACGTGACATCGTGGGGCGATGACTGCCGTCGAGGAGTCGTTCCTGCTGCCGCGCCGCCACCGATACTGCCCACCTCGCCAAGTCCATCATTGGCACTGGCTAAATGATACCTATGCGCTGATGGCACTCCCCCACTAGTAGTGGTAGTATCGCCACTTGAAATAATAAGACGACGGTATAAGTCGGCATCTGGCGCGGCTTCATCGGCACGTAATGCGAGTAATACTTCAGATGATGCCAATGACAAGGGATAAAAGTCATTGGTAAGGTACGGGTCGGCGGAGGAGGTCGTGTTAGTGGCATTATTACCACCGCGGGGAGGAGCGGACATCGATGCCGACTGCGCCATGGGTACAAAGATGTTGTAGGCACCTCAACTTGGCGGGAATGAAAACAGGCACCTTCCTCGCTCGCTCGGCGATGGTGGTAGTATTCTTCTCTCATCGTCGCACAGCAGATCATTAACGCCTCGACACGGCGGTAGCAATCGACAGTGAATATGTTGTTTCTTCACAGGGTAGTAGGTAGATTCCAATGGTTAGGCAAGTGGGTTATCATTCATCAACTGTGGGTCGAAGATCAAATAGATTTTGCAAGTTTATCACGTTGGTACTCCTACTGTATAGCAGCTGACTTGCTGGCGTTATAATTCTCATATGACACAACAATCAATTATATCACAGGGGAGGGGAATTATTGCTCAGGTGGTAACGCCGTCTGATTAAGGTGATAATTCCTCCGGCCGGGATCATCGTCATACGATTGATACAACAATAAACATGATACAACAATAACAATGATACGGCAATAAATATGATACAACAATAAACATGATACGACAATAAACATGATACAACAATAAACATGATACAAAAATAAACAGCTTAGAATACAACAATTACAATGACGTGATGGACAAATACGACAATAAAAATGATTGATACACAATAAATATGATATGACAATAAATAACAATCAACCTCTTTACTGGCCCCGGGTCTTTACTGGCCACGTTCCCACAGAATTTTTCAGTACAACTACATATGTAGATCATGAAATAAATCTTGTAATTAAATTAGCCATCAAAACCTCAATTTATACGCGGTTCTTTTACTGGCCTGGGCCAGTAAAGACCCACGGTTGCTATGTCAAAATTCAATAAGTAACATTTTCGGAAATATTAGGTTACATTTCGTTTTAATGCGAAACTCGACGCTGAGTGCATTGGGACTATCTATTTTCTCTATCGGCTATCGCCCATTCATATATGTACTTTTGAGACAGATTTCCCCCCATCTGGAACTAAACTCTTATCTTACAACAAGCCTAATGTTATCTCTTGGTGATTGTTGTTGTTATCTGTCTATTCTTAGTTTAAAATAATTAATTAGTAAATGATTTGAAGACTTCTTCACCTTTCTCCTCTGTTCTCTTTTCGATCAGTATCCTATCTTCTAGAGAGCAATCTGGTATGCTGAATGCTTATGGCAAATCACACATATATCACATAACCGAGAAGACAGAGCCACATCTCCATGGAAATCTCCTTCAATTTGATTGGAAACATGGTTCTATCACTGACAACAATATTGTGAATTGCATTTTGACAGGTATCTCTCAGGAAGTTTCTTGTCTTTGATTTCCCTGTAGACAGGAACTTCGCTTAGGGCAACAATATCGCTACAGGAAGATGCAGCGATGAAGGTAGGATAATGAAATCTATCTTATGCGGACGCCGTCCAATTAACGTGCGACATTTTGTCCGTTAGGACTCAACGTATCGTCCAGATCCATTAGATCCGTTAGATCATGACGCATCCAACGGCGGTTGTTTTATTGAAATCGGCTCAGTAGTCAGTATCAGTAGAGCCTGAGTTATCATCATTACGAGTTCATCGTCCTTGCAGACGGAGATGATTTACAGATGGAGATTCGTTTCATTTGCAAAGGTTTTGAAGTACAGAAATTTTTCACAACTGTAAGTTACTGAAACTCAGTCATGTGCATCACATCTTATAGCATACGTATTGTCCTACTATTGCCGGTAGTAAATATGTACGACTACCATGGCGCATATGTCATTCCCACCCTTTTTAGTGACAGAAGGGTTGTCTTTTGCATGAGCAGCAACCATATCCACGATAAGATTATCTTGTAGGAAAGTGCGATGTATTCCGTCGTTGAATTCATAGTGCCAAATGATCAGCTTAATATTCGCCCTGATGTGATTGTGATTGCCACGAGATCAAACTGACATTCGATTTGCAATTGTCTTCTGCCAGCCTCTATTTCATTCAAATGAACCTCCATTTCATTCAAACGAGCCTCCATTTCATTCAAATTGATTGTACAGAATGCGGACGAGGACACGTAAATGGACCCCAGGAGGAGTGATTTTTGGTTGCCAGGGGCTTTGCCTTGTAGCCCTATTTACGTTCAATTACATTGCTAATAATGATGGATATAAAGGCTAGTATTATCAAATTGGCATAACAAAGTACAATTTTTAGGCTATTAACGCTATTTTAATAGCCTCTCCAGTGGTTCTTCATTGTTACATTGTTCCAAAAGCAGCTAGGATAATATTTCACTTTCACCCTGTAATACACTAACAAATCCCATGAAATGCATCTCACACTCAATGAGGTAGGTACAACACCTATCATCCTCATTCTCCCCACTCCATCACTCTGGACCCATCCCAACATCATCCCCCGTCAATTTGTTGCTGTTTGTTGTGTCATTTGTCATTTGTCGATTATTTCATGAAATATCTCCCTTTTCCTCTTAGTTGTTTTTTACCGGGTAATTACCGGGTAATTACCGGAATTTTACCCGGTACCTCCGATCTGGGCCAGTGTTAGGGTAAAGTGCACTAAAGCGGTAAAATTACCCTTACCTGTTTTTTGAGCTCAAACACAAAAAATGTATGCTATGGTACTCGTACGTTTGGGCTGACTTGAACTTGACTTTACCCGAACCTTACCCTCAACTTTACCGGGGTAATTACCCGGTAAGGGTTACCCTTTACCCTTACCCTGGTCCAAAAACGGTAAAGGGTAAAGGGTAAAAAACAACTAAGCTTTTCCTGCCATCATCCTCTTGTTCATGTATAAATTAGTACCGCATTTGACAGTTCGACCACTTCTCCGCCTTTTCACTCAATTCTGACAATTCCCAATAATATCCTATGCATATGAGGCACAACGGAGCCTCTAGAACACTCCTCCCGCTGATTGATGGGGTAACGACCGTAAAGTTGAAACATAAAAAACCATGCACTGTTCAAGGATCCACCCAAGGAGGACTGCCCTATTTGTAAGTCTGGAAACATGGGGAAGTGTCCACTTTGCAACAAAGCAGAGGTATGAAAACAGGTGAAGAAAAAAATGAAGAAATGATGAAGCGGGTAGAGGGTAGAGGCAAAAGACTCAATTGCAATTAACTACTGGGTAATTATTATCACCATGGAAGACTAGGTTTGATGCAGTCTAGCCACACCCATTATTACCTAGGTGCCTATTATCATGAAGGAAGAGATTTGAAGAAGGCCAAATTCCACTAGGCTACTGCTATGGCTGGGCATGAAGGGGCAAGATGCAACATAGGCGCAATGAGTTTGAATCAGGAAATATGGAGAGAGCTGTGAAACATTGGATTATTGCTGCGTCATCTGGGAATCATCATGCCGTGGTGGATGCCTTGAGATCATACTTTGAAAGAGGTTTGGTTAGTAGAGAATCAATTGACTCAACGTTGAAAGCTTACAATAATTCTTATGTCTGAATGAGAAGCGAAGCAAGAGATGCTCGCATCCGATTCAAAATTTGACAACCTTTTTTACCACACGCGGTGTGGGGCTTCCACTTGTCTCAGTGGGATAGAAGCAGAACTTCTCCTCTCTGAGCGATTGGATGCGGGGATATGTGCTTTCGGCTATTTCTATGGACTCTGGTGAATTGGCCCACGTCACAGGTTTGGGAGAAAAGACTTGGATAATGTGGCAATGCTTAGTTTTATACATCATTTGTTAGCAAATGTAATTGAATGGATCTAATCCATGAAGTCAAACATATTAACAAAGAGAGAAATGTATCAACAGCTGGTGACCCAGTTCTTCTAAAAGCAAGCACCTAAACCTCTCTGCTCGTAGGTATCTCTCTAGTTCTAAGCCCGCAGTGGCTCACCAAGGATGAAGTACGTAGTTGTATCGCCGGCGCTCACAAAGCGTACTCGTGCAGACAAAGGCACCTGGGCTACGCCATACACGGAAAGTCCATTTGGACCTCCGTTGGCATGCCAACCACGACCTTCTCCGGACAGCATTTTGTCGTCCTCCGATTCCTGTCGACCACACTGACCGTGGTCGTTATTTCCCCATGCAAAGCACAAGCCATCTGCTGTCAGTGCGACCATGTGGCCACCACCGACAGAGATGCTCGTCATGTGATGAGGCGTCAACTCACTGACCAGCTGAGGAAAATCGAAATTGTCCCTAGTCCCCAAGCCCAAGCCACCCTCGTTACCCTGGCCGCAAGTATACAACGCACCTTCAGTAGTCACAAAGGCACTCAAGTTGAATCCAGCGCTTAAAGACGCAATGCCTAAAACCACGTCCGAATCGTCTAAAGAATCAGAAGATACCAAGACTTGGGTTGGTTCAGTGTGAAATGGTTCATCGCTTTCACAACCAAGCTGACCCGATTCATTGTCACCAAAAGCGTACACCTCACCTGCCGAACTTAAACAAAGAGAGTGATTCAAGCCGGCGGCCACAGATACAACAACCACACCATCCTCCACAAGCGAGTGGACCAGATTGGCACGGTCCACCGTGTCCGTGTGTCCAAGGCCAAGCTGGCCAAAATCGTTGTCACCAAAGGAGAAGACACGGCCAACAACATCAACAAGGATCCCATGCTCACCACCAAGTGCGACGCTCGCCACCCGAACACGCTGAAGATTCAGATCAAGGACGCTCGTCATCAATGTTGGTATTGGGCACTCATCGAAATGATTTGATTTTCTGCCAAAGTAGTAGAGGTCACCGCATTCAGTTACAATTGCACATCTCTGCTCACAACAAGAAGCGATGTGGATCTGCTTAATTTTTCCTGCCTGATCGAGAGGATGGATATGCGGTCCATCACAGCAAGAAGGCACGACTGTCGGAATGCTGATTGGGTCACCAATGCGTGGTAGAATGCCCATTGATACGCGATAGAGTTGTCCACCAACGCCACTGCCTTTCAATCCATGCGGCGAACCCCACGCGTAAAGACTGCCGTCAGATACTCCCAAAAAATGCGCGGCACCTGGCGTGGCCTGAGTGAAGCGGAGTCGATGACTCATTGTTGAGTAGAAATTAGCCTCTATAGGTTGCCCCTCAGCACCATGTAAATGCGTCGGTGCAGTAGGAGGATCCCCGAGCAGCCCGCATACGTATAGAATACCGTCAATACTGTGTGCATTCTTATACTGCGTGCGCCACAATGAAACTTCCACAGTCGGCTGCTGCCAGCGGTGGAGGTATCTTGCCTGCCAGTGTTCGTCATGGGCAACGGCTTCATTGCACGCCCGACAAGATGCGGCGAATGAAGGCAGCGTTTGCATTGGTAGGAAAGAAACGAGAAGAGCTACAACCTCTGCGGGCCAAGTGGCGAAGAAGTTCATGATTAGCTCCGCGTCTATCTCGTTCGCTTCTGCCATCGGTCCTCCGCTTGGGCGTTTAATGCCTTTCCCTCTCTTCGTCGTCGTCGTCATCATCTGTCGATGGATGTTTTGGGGGCGGCGCGCCTTTTCTCACTGATCTGAATATTCTTTCTTCTCTTTGATTCTTTCGACAAAATAAAACCTTCGGGAGCCAATGCCTTCAGAGACTCGAGGCCTTCGTTGAAAGAAGAAAACGAAGGCCAACCAGCATACCAACATTCATTGTGTGGCTGCGGTCGAGGTCTTCATTGTTATTTATGAAACGGAAATACGACTTTCTTGAGACACAGTTTGAACATTAACCCACCTGATATCAGTGCCTATGGATATTTCAAATACACAATGAGTGTGACAGAAAAGGTCCAAAGTGTTTTTTCTGGTTACTGAGATTCGGCCTAGTATGGTACAAGGTGGGAAGTGGTTGGTTCGGCTTGCACAATACCTGCTAAATCTCAATAGCGTTGCCATCCATGATCTTCTCTCTAGGCCAAGATGCGTCTGTCCCGATCTACAGCTACAATGATGCAGTCGGAAACCTACAACGACAGCTAACAATCGATGCTCTCCATGCTATGATGGAGCAAGATATCACTCATACCTGCCGAGACTACCTCAACGATGGCGACTGCATAAGCGAAGATGAGGTGTTAATCTCTGATGATCATGTGAGTGAGAGCAGTCAAAAGCTCACAGTAGAAGACCGAGCTCAGATAGTTGACTGGTGCTACAGCTTAATCGACCTATGTCAGCTTGCCAGATCGAATGTGGTAATGGCCATGAGCATAGCCGATCGATTCATGAGCAATCCAAACGGACTTCTTGTGAGTCAATTCACTCCTTATTCATTCAGTCCTCAAGAAATCAGGCACAATCGCACTATGTTTCAGCTCCTTGCTGTGTCTGCTCTCTACACCACGATCAAGATCAACGAGCAAGTCATATTCAGCGCGGAAAATTTTGCAGACGCAACTCAAGGTGTCTACACTGCCGAGGAGATTGAAGCGATGGAGCGTACAATACTGGAATGTCTGGCATGGAAGGTAAGCGCTCCCACTGCACTTGAGGTGGGATGTACCGTGCTTGAGCTGATGACACCCCAAGTACAAGATGTCATTGACGTGAATAATGATTTGATGGGATCCATCATTGATGATTTTGCATTCCAAACCGAGTGTGCTGTTCGGGACTATCATCTCGTCACAACTGAGCGTACAAGTACCATTGCCATTATGGCGTTGTTGAATGCCATCAAGTATAATGAAAACACAAGTAAGGCTGCTCAGCAACGCTTCTTGAACGCATTGTCAAATGTTCTTGACGAATGCAAGACAAGATTATGGAGAAAATAAAAGGTTGGGATACAGTGCCATTGGCGACAACAACATTGAGTGGGAAATATATTGTGCAAGAATTTAGTAAAGATAATAATTTAAGTCTTATTCATAACATAATATAATCTTCCTCCTATTGGAATACTCCTCTCTCTTCTATCTTCTATCACCTGTAGAAGAGTCTCTTTATTAAGATCTAAGTAAATACTCGCCAGATCAATTTCATTTGATTTTTCAAGATTCGTTTTCAGCTTGGCCGCAACTACAATTGCTTCCGCTACAGATAAGTCCGGATCAACACATATATTGGCATCGACTCGTACACGAACAGTATCCTGATAGTGGACTGTAACTCCTCGCACAAACCAAACGGCTGGATCATCTTTTAGTATCTGTCGAGCGGCAAACTCAACTTCAGTGGCACTAATATGATGTCCAATATCTGAATCTTCAATTGCTGTTAGGAGTGGACAAAATACTACATCCTCCCCCGTTGCCTTGACCTCCGCATCAAGCACCCCAAAAACCTCTGCGACAATCCGAACACGTATACGTTCCTCAATCGCACGCATTGCCGAGGCTGATAGTTCTGGTGGGACATCGACTGCCACATCCACTAATGCGGATGACCCGACCTGTCTAGCTCTAACTCGAGTTACCCGTCGAACATCGGCATCATCTGAGGCACGAAGTTTGACATTATCTAATAATTCCTCGTCTGTGGCTGTTGTGGCATCAGTTAGTTGTTTCACTGATTCACCCAATATCTCAGCACCAGTCATAGCAATCATCCCCGCCACGAGAATACCGGCTGCTGGATCCGCCGCCAAGAAGCCCGGGACTGTCATTGCTAATCCAATAGATATGAGTGCCAACACTGATGAGTATGCATCTGAGCGATGATGCCATGCATTCGCAATAATAACTTGTGAATTCAATTCTTCTCCCACACGTCGGGTTACCCGAAATAACCATTCCTTTGATACTATAGATAGACCTGCCATAAGTAATGCTGGCCATTTTGGCAATTCCACAATCAACTTCGCGACGGCCATCGCACCTCCGCCCATCAGCTTTGTATTGTGCATAACACGTATAAACTTCATATATGATGATATACCCACGGATAATCCTGTACCCAATAGCGTCAATGAAAGGAATAATGATCCTACACTTTCAAACTTGCCATGACCATAGGGATGATCATCATCTGGTGGCAATCGTGCAATTTGTACAGCCCACAACGTAACAAAGTCTGAAAACAAATCACTTAACGAATGTCCAGCATCGGCAATCAATGCCGAGGAATGACATTTCATACCAACCAAAAATTTACCACCACTGAGTAATACGTTAATAATAATCCCTAGAAATGTTACTCGATCACCAGAGGCAGTTAAGAATTTCGTTGCCGATAATGGTGTGCTATGCTTCAGCCAGGATATACGCCAACTTTCACCCTTGGCAATCGCTGCCTTAATTTCATCACGTACCGAGTCAAATATAGCTAATATGCTTGATAATAGAACAAAGGCACCCATATCTGATTTGGTAATACCTCTAGATGTTCGTATAATGATGGGTGGGAGGAGTGTAATTAGTCCTGCGAATACTATACGTATTGGTCGTCGACCTAGTAGGAGTAAGACTTTGCTTTTATTAGATCCATTATTGGAGATTGTTGTTGTCGAAGAACTAC
>Ga0247834_1005415_pt1 | contig 15141 bp, 15 predicted proteins | sample LaCruzMarch2015__8_FD_187118 | JGI IMG/M metagenome (GOLD analysis project Ga0247834, IMG submission 187118) | Freshwater microbial communities from meromictic Lake La Cruz, Castile-La Mancha, Spain - LaCruzMarch2015_12m | ecosystem: Environmental > Aquatic > Freshwater > Lake | place: Spain... | reverse complement strand
AACTGCAAACTTAAAGCAGCGAAAAGGGTACCAAATTCGCGTTGTACTTCCGCAATGGTTTTTTCTGTACCTAATTCAATTTTCATGGTAGTGCTTTTTAAAATTTGGAAAACATGCACAAATCTGCTGGGTAAAAAGCAGTTTGGGTATGAGCACGGTCATTTTACCATTTGATTAAAATCAAATAAAAAAAGGGGAGTCATCCCGAATTTTGGTGGAACCCAAAATTCGGGATTTTTTATCCATTTTACCGAATACTTAGCAAAGCGGAAACATTTGGGTAAGATATTCGACCTCTAGCGAGGTCGTGCGGAAAAAAATACCATTGGGCGTTGCTACAAATATTTGACCTCCAAGGAGGTCAGTGTCTTGCCTTTGAGATTTCAGTTGTCTTTTTAAGGAGATGGTTTTAAATTAATGAATCATTGAGCAACACGACGACCTCGCTAGAGGTCGAACATTTGTAGAAAAGATAAGATGTCCGAACCCACTCACGACTTCGGAGAAGTCGAACATTTGTAGGTCAAGCATTTATAGGTTAATAAGGCGCAAAATCGGGATTTGAATAATGCAGGAAGCAATGCAAACAAAAGATCTCAAAAAAGAAATAGAAGTCATCCCGAATTTTAGTTTTCACCAAAATTCTGGATGTCTCCCCTTTCAAATGATCTTAGAAGGCCTTTGAAATACTCCGTGAATATTACTGGGTAAAACAGATGAATTAAAAACCCAATAACCTATAATTCATTAAGTGACACAATAAAGCACTTAGGGTAACCCTTTTTAGTCAATGCTTTTTGTTGCTGTTCGGCACTTTTACGGTCTGCGTAAGGGCCAATGATGATTCGGTAGGTCGATTGGTCGGTCGTAGCATCGTGGGTTACGCTCACGAGTACACGGCCGGGGTAATATTTTTCTAATTTGGTTACTTCTGGTAGGATGTTTTCGGCTGCATACAAGGTGCTTACTTGTACACCCGATCCGGTCTTGGACGTTTTTTTCGTTTGCACTTTATACAAATCCGAACTTCCGGTGCTGCTTTGTTTGGCTGCTTTGGGTGTTACGCCAGGTTTATTTTCATTGATCGACTGAATGGTTGCCGGCCGCGGATCCTGGGCACGATACGTGCTTTGTTGGTTGGCTGCACTGGATTGCGGAATCAATAAACGGGCCGCGCCTGCATCGTTTGCGTTGGCAAGTACCCGGCTGCTTGTATTGGAAACTACCGGCTCCACTGATTTTGCGTTGGTTGCGGCGGTGGGAATAACCTCAATTTTCACATTGGCAATCCCATCGTGTATCAATTTGATTTCTTCGGCGGCTTTCCTGGAAATGTCCACAACGAAACCGGCTTTATAGGGTCCACGATCGTTGACCGTTACAATAACGGCCAATTGATTATCCAGGCGCGTAATCCGTAACTTGGTGCCAAAAGGCAAGGTTTTGTGTGCGCATGTGTAGGCTTTTTTATCATATTTTACACCGCTTGCTGTTTTTCGGCCGTGTAATGCATCGGCGTAATAGGCTGCCTTACCGTATTCTTCGAATGAATTATTGGAAAAAGAGCTTGACAAGAAAGCAATACTCAGCAACACGCAAAAGGTATAAATTGCAAGAATGGGTTGGCGCATTGAATTAAATTTTAAATGTTAGCAGGAATTTATTTTGGCATTTGCATGCTCAGTGTCAACAATTTATAAGCAAAGATAAGGTGCAAATGACTACAAATCGTTTCAAGCACCCGTAAAAATAATTTGCACCGCGTATCCGAGTCCTTGAAAATCAAGCAACAAGGTCTAATTGTTCGGCAATTTTGACCACTTCCATGGCTTGTTTTACGTCATGCACCCGCAATACACGAGCGCCCAATTGCAACGCCATCATGTGCAAAGCAGTTGTGCCATTTAAAGCCTCCTTTGGCTTAACATTCAGCACTTTACAAATCATTGATTTTCGCGATAATCCAACCAGCACAGGGCAACCGGTTACGGCTTCAAAGGTGGGTAAATGCTTCAGCAAGCGGTAATTGTGGGCAATGGTTTTGCCAAATCCAAATCCCGGATCCAAGAGCACATCCTGCACGCCTAAAGCGCGTAATTTTTTCAATTCGGTGATAAAAAAGTCGAGTACTTCGACTACAATATCCTCATATTCAGGACTTTTTTGCATCGTTTGGGGGGTACCTTGCATGTGCATTAATACGTAAGGCACGTTTTTGCCCGCAAAGTTGCCCAGTGTCGCATAATATGCTGGATCCATGCGGCCCGCTGAAATGTCGTTGACCAGCACGGCACCTGCTTCAATGGCCTGATGGGCCACTTCCGCGCGCCAGGTATCGATCGACAGCAGCGCATCTGGGAAGTTTTTTAAAATGATTTCGATGGCAGGCAGGGTGCGCCGCAATTCTTCTTCCAGGCCTATGGTATCTGCGCCCGGTCGGGAAGAAGCGCCCCCAACATCGAGCAAACTGGCGCCTTCCGAAAGCATTTGCTCGGCTTTGTGCAAAATAGCGGTTTCTGTAGCAAGTTGGCCGCCATCAAAAAAGGAATCGGGTGTGGTATTCAGAATGCCCATGATGTGGGGCCGCGACAAATCGAGCAGGTGCCCACGGCAATTGATGCTTGTATTCATAAGGTACCTACTGCATTGTTTTGATCCATGCCTTCACTAAAGCAATGCCCTCCTGGTGTTCTATTTGTCGGCCCAATTCGGGCATCCTGATTCCAGGGTCGTTGCTTTCCATGCGATAAACAAGAATACTCTCCTGGGGTTTACCAGGTACAATGCCATATCGGTTTTTGCCACTCCCCCGCCCTGCCGCTACGGGCGATTTGAGCACGCCCAGGCGCTCCGGGTTTTGTTGATCGGCCTCTAAAAACAAGCCGCTGGTACTTGCCGGCCCTTGTGGATTGTGGCAATGCGCGCAGTTGGCATCCAGATAAGCGCGGGCCATGCGTTCGATGCTTTCATGTTGCGGGAGCGGCGCATTGCGGTAATCTGCCAGACGCGGCGCAGCCTCGATATCAAACCCGATGGGCAACTCCAACAACCCCTGCTTTTCCCAGGTAAGTAATTGATTTTCAGATGAAATAAATCGATTAAGTTGCCTTGCAGTCACGCCAATGGGTGTAAACTGTCCATCCAAAGAATGGCAACCTTTACACTGATTGAGGTTGGGTATCTGGTATTGAATGGATTGATTTTTCCCGTGTATATCCGTCCATTGCACGGGCAGTTGCGCACCGGCCACTTCAAGGGTAGCCTCTGTTTGGTCGGCATTCCAGATATAACCGAGTGCTTTCCAGGTATTGGCTGTTTTAATCAGCAAACGTGTTTCGATGATCTGGCGCCCAAGTTCGGGATGCTGGTTATCGTGGTGGTAAAAAAAGTTTTTAATGATCACGGCGCCTGTCGGAAAATCAAAGGCATTTACAGCCTGATAACTGAGTTTGGTACCGGGCGGCAAATAAATAAAACGCGCCTTTTCGGCATAATCGGAAAAAAGCGGGGCATTTACCTCGTAAGGAAAAACCGTTTGTACCGGTGTTAAATTGGCCAACGGACCATCAAAAAAGCCGTATTCCGATAAATATTGCCGGGGTGCAAGGTCCGGGCTCCCTACAAAACTGCTGAAAATACCCAGCAAACCAACAATACATACTCCAAGTTTGAGGTTAAATCGCATCGGTATTAGTTTTGATAAACACAATCAAACAAACGCACATCACGGCTGATACCATGAAACTTTTTATCGGCCTTCAAATTGGCAAAAGAACCATTTTCATTTCGGTTTACACAGATTTGATACGCTGGTTTCAGTCGGCCGTCGGGTTGTAAAAATTCGGGTTTGGATATGCCATCGAACAGAATATGGGGTACGCGGCGACCAAATTTTAGCCAAAATAAAAATCCAAGTTTGTTTTTCCAGGTCGGCATGCGCTTGCCCATCGAATAGATATTGTCGTGGATATAAATTTTGGACGGGTAAGGATTATACAGACTGTCCCGGATTGGGCGTTCGGTGATAAAATAACTGACAATCGCTGTAGAGACCGTTTTATTATCCCATATTTTATTTTCATAAATTTCTACATCGTTGGTTGCCAGCACCATAACACCAGTTCCCGCCGGAACTTCCCCTACAATATTGCCTTTGGGCGCGAAATTTTGAAGGTTGTTGCGGGTAACCAGGTTTTTAAACACTTTTACGTGGCCTCCGCGTTTTTTAGGCAAATCGGGCAGGTCAAAAACCAGGATACCGCCGGTATTATCAAACGCCTTGTTGTTCCATACCCAGGCATTGGTGGTGTTTTCAATTTCAATTCCAGCCACATTTTGCTTTGCAACACAATTCGTTACCCACACGGAATCCGACTGGCCCACGTAGATACCTGCATCCGAAGCCCCAATGGCAGTACAGCCTTCAAAATGCACGTTGCTGCATTGCACGGGATAAAGCGCATAGGCACCATTGCTGCTTTTTGGGCCGCCCGTCCAACGTGCAGTAATATTCTTAAACCAGAGCTGGGAAATGTTTTGTGTTTTAATTAAATCACCTTTGCTATTTTCGATCGTAAAATCTTCTAATATAACATGATGCCCATTCGTAACCTTCAGTCCTTCAGCGCCTTGTTCCTGGTTTATAAACGACAATATGGTTTTGTCCTGACCCGCGCCGCGCAAGGTAATGTGGTTTTTCCCGTCGAGCGATAAGGTGCCCCGGAGGTAAATGGTATCGGCAGGAAGGGTGAGTGTATCCCCGTCTTCTGCCAGAATTAACTGGGTTTGCAGTTGTTTTTCGAGTTCCGCTTGCGCAAAAATGGCATGCGGAATCAAAAGCAGCATCAATCTAAAAAGGCGCATAGTTCTAGTTCTTGCCGCTAAGTTAGCGTCCTTGTTTTTATTATTTCAAACTTACTTTTGAGCTTTGCAAAGGGAGTGCGGCAATTTTTTGTCCAATGATCTGTCCGATCCGCAGCCCTTCCTCACAATCCATGCGGTAATGCACACCACCAACCATACGCGACAAGGCATTTTCGCGGGACATTTCTGAAAAGCTGCGGAAACTGCGGGGCGTACTCACAAATTCATCGCGGTCCTGATGGGTACGATCTTCCAGCGTGTACTGGTCGCCAAAGAAATGGGCTAAAACAGTGGCTACAGCGGCGCCAAAACAAGCATGCCCGGAAGGATAAGCCGGAAAAGCGGGGGTACCATGTAGGGGCAGCCAATTGGGGTCAATAATGCGTTGTATATAGGCTTGTGGCCGTTCCAGGTTGTACTGGTATTTGCTCGCCCAGCAATGAATGGCCACATCGCCCAGGGCCAGGCTTGTTTTAAGGTACACTTGAAGGGTGGTTTCAAAATCGGGGTTTGTTTTTTCAATCACCTGATTTACAATAGAAATCCAGCGTCCTGCGGGTGTGAGCGTGAAACCTTCCAGGTCATCACTCCAAAATTCGGCAATCCATTTATTTTCCTTGGAAAGTGTTTGGGAAACGCTGTACACCTCCATGGCTTCCGTGTAAAACGGGGAGCCGGGTTTTTCACTAAATGGCATGGGTGGCTGGCTTGGTACGGCCTGGAGGGGAACAATAAAAGTGCGCACCTTGCCCCAATTGGGTAGCAAGGCATAAATGCGATCTGGTTCGGCAGATTGCCAGCAGCCTTTGCATTGGGGCGACTGGTATTGTCGATCATGGTTGTACAGGTATCCGTTGTGCCCAATGGAATCGGTCATGGAATATCGCCAAACTTGTTCGGCCACTGCTTTTCCATATTTTTCTGAATATGTAAAATATTCATTATCATTTAATCGGAAATCATTTTTATATAATTTCTCTAAACGATCAATTTGAGCCAGGACGGTTTTTTCGGCATTAAAAAAGAATCGAGCAACAATATGGGCGTAACAGGCATTCAGGCTGGCGGGCAAGTTCAGGGTTTGATCTTCTGTAGGAAGCGCTGTTTTTTGAAACCCCGGTAAGTCTTTTTCTAGAGAACGACAACCCGGCAAAGCGGGCAACGCAGTTTCATACGCACTCAAAGCCACATAGGCAAACATGCGCGCGCTCACAGGGGGGCGATAGCCGGGGGTATTGCGTTCCAGTTCGAGCAAAAGATTGTTCCAACCCAGGCAGATTGCCCGCGCCTGATCTTCTGGGGTGGCTGGTTTATTCCAGCCAGTCGACTTACACTGGCAGCACAGCAAGCACAAAAGCAGCCAGGCCCCCGCTTTAAAAAGAAGCTTCCTGTTCATGTAGGGCATTGGAACGAATGAAATTATGTAGGCTATTCTTTAAAAACGTTGCAATGCATTAGGCCGCTGCCGGAAAATTGAGTCGGAAAGTGGTGCCTTTCCCTTGGGCCGAATCGACATCCAAGATGATTCGGTGAATTTTCATGATACTTTCTACCAGCGAAAGGCCAATGCCAGAACCGCGTACATGGATGTTTTCAGAACTGCGGTAAAAAGGTTGAAAAATGAGTTGCAGGTCTTTCGCAGGAATACCCGGTCCTTGGTCGGTAATTTCAACCCGGTGATTGCCCGCTGCATTGAAAAAGATTTTTACCGACACGCGTTTATCTGGAGAGAATTTGCAGCCATTATCCAGCAGGTTCAAAAATGCCGAACGCAGGAGGGATTCATTGCCCTTAATGCATAGTTCCGCTTCCGTTTCGGGCACGCCTTCTACATCAAACACGATATGGTATTCGGGGTGCATGCGCAACAGCGATTCCCGGGTTTGCAGCATCAATTCGTCCAGGCGCACTTCTTCAAAGGGAATATTGGTGTCTTCTGAGTAAACCCGGGCCAATTGCAGCAATTTTTCGGTGATTCCGCTCAAATCGCGCATGTCATCGAGCACCGAATGAAGCGTGCTGCGGTATTCTTCTTTGCTGCGTTCGGCTTTATCCAGCGATACTTCGAGTTGCGATATGATAATAGAAAGCGGGTTTTTTAGTTCGTGGGAAACATTGGAAATGAAACTTTTTTGCATTTTAAAGGCAAACTGAATCCGGTCGAGCAGCCGGTTGAAGGTTTTTACCAATCGGGACAACTCGTCTTTTTGATTTTTCAGTTTTAGGCGGGCACTTAAATCGGTAGGCAGGATGCGATCTACCTGGTCGACAATCCGCGAAACGGGCGACAAGGCTTGTGCGGCATAAAACCAACCGCCGCAAGCAACAATACCAATGGCTATGAAAAAAGTGACCATGAGGATATTGCGCAGGTGGCCAATGTCTTCCGAGCTAAACACCGATTCGGCTAGAATCACGTACTCTTTACCACTTTTGCTGATATGGCGGAAGCCGATTATGTTTGATTTTCCTTGTTCAAAACGGTACTCATTCCCCGCTTTGATATTGCGTAAAGAGGCAGCGGAAAGCGGATTTGCATCGTGGTTAAAGGCAAATACTTTTTCGAGGCGATCGTTGTAGATGATGATATTTTCGCGAAACGGCAGCGTTACGCCCGATGGTTTTTCGTTTGGTTGGAGGGGTTTTAGGGTATTTTCGTCGTGCAGCACCATTTCGGCGGTCATCAGCGACTTCGAATGCAGGCTGTTGTAAAACTCGTTTTCGTTGATTTCACGGAATTTATAATAGATAAAATAGTGTGAAAAAAACAAAATTCCGGCTACCAGCAGGATGAATTGGAGGGTAAGTTTAGTCCGTATTTGCATGACCGCTTTATGCTTCCACTTTTAAGATGTAACCGTTTTTGAATTGGGTATGAATGAGTTTGACCTCAAATCCCTTTTCAATTTTTTTGCGGAGGAAGTTTACATATACTTCCACAATGTTGGTGCCCGTATCAAAATCGAGGTTCCAAACTTGTTCGGATATCTCGGATTTGGAAATTACGCGGCCCGGATTACGCAATAAATATTCCATCAAGGCAAATTCTTTGGGGGTAAGGGGAATCTTTTGGCCACTTCTAAAACACGTTTTTGTAGCCATATCCATTTCAATATCGGCAAATTTCAGATTTTGCTGGGGTTGATATTGGGTATTTGGGCGGCGGGCAAGCGCTTTAATCCGCATAAGTAATTCCCTGAATTCGAAAGGTTTCGTCAAATAATCGTCTGCTCCAGCCTCAAAACCAGCAACTTTGTCGTCTGTAAGTCCTAAAGCCGAGAGTAAAAGTACCGGAGTATGATTACCTTTGTTCCGAATTTGTCTAACAAGGTCTACCCCGGTAATGCCCGGCAAAATAACATCGGAAACGATTACAGCATAATCATTGCGCGCGCACAACAATCCACCGGTAGTGCCATCATAGGCAAAATCGACCTCTATTTGGTGCTCTTCCAGCCCTTTTTTCAGGGTTTGTACCATTTTAGGCTCATCTTCAATCAGCAGTACCTTCATTTTTCTTGAAACTTGGTACAAAACTACCTTGATTCTAAGTGTTTTTTGTAATTTTAAGCGCTTTTTAATCTGAATCTAAACGGTTCCTAATCGCTTTTTGCCAAAATGGCCCGTCCTTTGCTGTTTCTCATGAATGTTTCACTAACTCAATTGTATCATGCGTATTGTAAAAAACTACTCCCTTTTAGCCCTCGCCCTGCTGTTGATGGGGATGGTTACCTGGTCTTGTAACACCAAAGACGACAATAACAACACGGCTGAACCGACCGACAAAAGCGTTGCGTCATACGACCACTCCGTTGTTTCGTCTTGGAACCAACTTTACCTGGAAATTGAGCGCTATGCTGCTGGTTACCGCCCCGGTCCTGCGCCGCGTTCTTTGGCCTACACAGGCCTTGCTGCCTACGAAGCTTGTATCACTGGAATGCCCGGCTATAATTCGGTAGCAGCCAGCTATCCGGGCCTTGATATTCCAAAGGTACAAACTGGCGCTGAATACCACTGGCCAACTGTAATAAATACGACCACTGCGTATTTGTTGCGTCGTTTTTTTGCCTCTGTAAATCCCGATTTATATGCAAAAATTGGTGCTTTAGAAAGCCAAAACAATGCACTATATGCATCAGAAGCAACTGAAGAAGTGCTTAACCGTTCTAAAACGTACGGTCAGGATGTCGCGACAGCGGTATGGAACTACTCCAAAACAGACGTAGTTGGCCATGATGCCTACCTCGATCCATTTAAAGATTACGACTGGAATGCACATTACGATAGCCCTGGAGACTGGGTTCCTACAGATCCGGGTCCTGGAAAGCCGATGTTTGGCAACTGGGGCAAAGTGCGCACGTTTGCAATCAACGAAGCCGACAAACTGTGTCCTCCGCCAATTCCATACAGCGAAAATACCAGTTCTTCCTTCTTTAACCAAGCGATGGAAGTGTACGCAAATACTGTAAATGCTACTTACGAAGGCGTTTGGATCGCTGAATTTTGGAGCGATGACTTAGTTAACTTGACGTTCAGCCCCGGCCCACGTTGGTTGGCGATTGCAGATCAGGCTTACGTCCTGGATAAGTCTAACCTCGAAAAAGCCTTGTATTGCAATGTGAAAGTAGGGATGGCCTTGAATGATGCGGCCGTTTCTTGCTGGCACTCTAAATATTACTACAATGTTGAACGTCCAGAATCTTACATTCAACGTGTAATTGATCCAAACTGGGAGCCTTTGTTGTTCAATCCATTGACCAACCAGGCAGGTAACACCCCTTCTTTCCCTGCTTACCCATCTGGCCACTCTACCATGGGTGCTGCTGCTGCAGAAGTATTGACCGATGTATTTGGCATTCACTTCCCGATGACCGACAACTGCCATGCAAACCGCACCGACTTTGAAGGCAAACCACGTGCTTTCAATACGTTCTACGAAATGGCGGTTGAAAATGCATGGTCACGCGTTCCACTGGGTGTGCACTTCCGTATGGACAGCGAACAAGGGGTTAACTTAGGTTACCGTTGCGGCCGCAAAGTGAACCAGATTAAATGGAAAAAGTAATTTTAAGCGCATTTTAATATGCTTTTAAGCGTATTTTAAGCCAAAAGAGGCCATCCATTCGGATGGTCTCTTTTTCTTTACACCCAATTTTAAAACAATACATGAAATACCTGATTTTTGTAACTATTGGAATTTTGGTGGCTCTTAGTGGCTTTTTTGCTTGTCAATCGCCCAGCCAACCTAAAGAACGAATCCTGTATTATGGAAATAACAAGGCGGTTTTGCGGCGTTATTTTACCATAAATGATAAGATAGAAGGGGAAATGACGGAGTATTATGAAGATGGTAAAACGAAAATCATACGTCATTTTAAAAATGGATTGGAAGAAGGAACGAACCGACTGTTTTACCCCGATGGTAAATTAAAAGAAACCCAAACGTTCGTGGCCGGGCTTCAGCAAGGAGGTGACACCTTATTTTATCCAACAGGTAAACCGCAGTTTATCGTAAACTTTAAAAATGGTAAAAAAGACGGTTTGTTGCAAAAATGGACGCCGGAAGGCAGTTTATCCTTTGAAGCCGTCTATGCCCTGGATTCTTTGAAAACCGTTACCACGCAAATCAAACCCGCAGCGTTGAAACCTGCACTGTAATCGACAACACATGAAAAATCTCCTCGTTATATCGGCTATTTTAAGCACCTTTTCACTGTTCGGGCAGAACATTCCCGATACGACCCAGTCAAAAACCTTGAAACAGGTCATGATTGCCGCCCAAAAAAGCAACATCGAACGCCTGCCGGATGTCAAAGACGGTTATTTATGGTCGGGCAAAAAAAATGAGGTCATTAACGTGCAAGGCCTGGATGCTAACCTCACCGAACGGATACCGCGCCAGATTTTTGCCAAAGTACCGGGTGTGTTCGTGTACGACATGGACGGATCTGGCAACCAGATTAATATCTCTACCCGGGGCCTCGATCCGCACCGGGGCTGGGAATTTAATATCAGGGCCAATGGCGTCATCACCAATTCGGATATGTATGGCTATCCGGCCAGCCATTTTAGCCTGCCCATGGAAGCCATCGAGCGCATTGAGCTGGTGCGCGGTACGGGTGCCTTGCAATACGGCGCACAATTTGGCGGCATGCTCAATTACGTCATGCGCAAACCCGACAGCACCCGCACTTTCGGATTAGAAACGGTAAATGCCGTGGGTTCGTATGGTGTGTTAAGTACGTACAATGCCATCAGCGGTAAAGTTGGCAAATTCTCCTATTACGCTTATTACAATCGGCGCAACTCTGGCGGTTACCGCGATAACAACGACTCCAAATTTGATGCACAGGGCGTCGTGCTCAATTATGCCGTCAACCCTAACCTGAACCTGAACATTACCCTCGGACGTTCCTACTACCAGATTCATCTTGCTGGCATGCTCAACGACAGCATGTTTAAGGAAAATCCAAGACAGGCTTCTCGATCCCGCAATTATTACAGCCCCGAAATTTATGTGCCCTCTTTTACCGCAGACTGGAAACTTAGTCCGCATACCCAGTTAAAATGGACCATTTCGGGGGTGTTTGGCTCCCGCAACAGTGTGATGTTCGATAGACCCGTTACCACCGTCGATAAAATTGACCCGGTTACCTTGCAATATGCCAATCGCCAGGTGGATATCGACAATTTTAACAGCAAAACGACCGAATTGAGGCTCCTGCACCAATATCCCTTGCTGAACCAGCAATCCAGTTTATCGGCCGGGGTGCAATACATCAACAACGACCTGAACCGCCGGCAACAGGGCAAAGGCACCACCGGATCGGATTATGACTTAAGTTTGGTAACGCCCGGTTTCGGCCGCGATATGCACCTTAAAACACAAAACATCGCCTTTTTTGCCGAAAACAAGTTTCAATTGCGTCAAAACTGGTCTGTAACACCCGGCATTCGCGTAGAAAGCGGGGCATCCAAACTTACGGGCAAAATCAGCTATTACAATTCGGATAGTCTCGAAACAACCATCAACCACCGTTATCCTTTGCTGGGCATCAACAGCACGTATCAGTTGGGTGCTACCCAAAGCATCTATGCGGGCTGGTCGCAGGCCTACCGTCCAGTCATTTTTAAAGACATTATTCCGGGTTCTGTGTACGAATACACCGATAAAAACCTGAAAGATGCCTTTGGGTACAACTTCGAACTGGGTTATCGGGGTGCCTTTGGAAATTTGCGTTGGGACCTGGGTTTATTTGAACTGCGGTACAACAACCGTTTGGGCAGTATTGCGATGGAAGAAAATGGCGTGGTAACCATTTTGAGAACCAATATAGGCGATTCCCGCACCCGTGGCATCGAGGCGTTTGCTGAATATACCTGGTACATCGGGGAACACCTGCGCCTGAACCTTTTTAACTCAACCGCCTATTTTAATGCGGTGTATGTAAATGGCCAAATTCGATCCGGCAATGAAAACAAGCCCTTGGCAGGTAAAAAATTAGAAGGCGTACCCGACTGGATCATCCGAAACGGCTTGAATGTTCGGTATAAAAAACTGAGCGGATCGTTGCTGTACAATTACACCAGCGAAAATTTTGCTGATCCACTCAATACCGTCAAACCTTCTGCTTCCGGTTCCATTGGTTTGGTTCCTTCCTATAGTATTGTGGATTTGAATTTCACCTATACGGCTTCTGCGCGGTTGACAGTGCGGTTTAATATCAGTAACCTGTTGGACAAACAATACTATACCAAACGGCCTACGTTTTACCCAGGTCCTGGAATTTGGCCTTCCGATGGTCGCAGTGTGAATGTGTCGGTTGGGATGCGGTTTTAATACCGCTTCACAGATTCGATGATATAAGGTGGCCTGTTTTTCAATTCCGTATATATATTGGAAAGGTAAATAGACATAATATACAAATTCAGACAAGTAATGGCGAAAAAGATAGAAATCAATACCACCAGAAAAGCCCAGCCGGATAAGGTTTCGTGGTGATCGCCGAAGATATCAATGTTGGTGAGGCGTACTTTCACTGCATTGTAAATGGTCACACCTGCTACAATGACCGATCCGAGAAAAATCCAGAGCAACACCGTGCGTAAAAAGGTAGTAAAAGAAGTGACGGCCACCAGCGAATTTCGGAATTGAGCCCCCAAACTGGCCCCTGGTTCTGGTTGTAACGGCACTTCCACCTCTAAAAAACTGGTATTGTACCCCACCAGGGCATAAATCGCTTTTAAATAATGGCTGTTTTCGCGCAAACGCAGCAAAGAATTCAGTGCCCGCCGACTAATGAGCCGCGAGTGGTGGGCCAGGGGATCGAGTTGCAAACCCGAATACCGCCGCATAATGGCGTAAAAAAGGGCGTATAATTGTTTGCTGGCAACTGACAACTGGCGTTCGCGGGCGCGCAGGTACACGACATCGTATCCTTTTTGGCTTTTTTCCCACAATTGGGTAATGAGTTGGGGTTGATCGCTGAAATCGAACTCAAAAATGATGGTATAATCGCCATTTGCCCGGTCAAGGCCTGCTAAAATGGCATTATCGCGGTTGACGGGCGCACTCAGATTTAGCAAAAAAATGTTTTTACGCAATTCCTCCGGCAAGGGTTGCAAGGCAGCGTCAATGTCACTTTGCAGGCAATGGTTGTTGATGAGTACAAACTCAAAGTCGCTGAAATGCGCCGATAGTTCAGTAAAAACTGCAGTGAGCCAGTCCGGTAAAGCCCGGATGTTGCGGGGCGACTGGATTACGCCGATGATGGAGATAAAACTGTGGTGCACCATATTGAAAAGAAATCAGATCGGGTGCGAAGGTAGTAAAAGTTTGGAGGGGTGGCTTACAAGCGGCGTGGCGTCTAAACAGGATTTAGTCCATACGCAGCGACATAAGAAAAGATGTACGCATTTATTACCAAATAAAATAAGGCGGGTATAAAAACCCAAAGTGCATCTTTCACCCGTATCCTGACTGCAATACCCGCCAACATCAAAACCGTCAGTCCACCCGCAGCAAGCAGTAAAATTGGAGGATATTTCAGGCCAACCAGCAGGCCAACGGCCCCCAACAATTGCAAAACAGCCGTGAGTGTCCCTATTTTTTCAAGTCCGAAGCGTTTAAACTCACTTTTCATTCTTGTGGACGTAAAATAAGTGATTCCATAAGCCAAAAATGAAAGGCTCGAAATAAAAATCAGGGGACTCAGCAGGTTCATTCCTATATGTATTTAAGCGATACGGCCGCGATAAACAAGCTCATCAGCAGCAGGATCAGAGAAGGAACATGATAAAGGAAGGGATGTTTCAATTTAAAGTGAAAATATTGTGCTGCCATCATCAGCGCTGCCATCATCAACGCTGGAACAAGCACCAAATCGGGATACCAGATACCTGCGACCAACAAGGTGGATAAGGATATTTTTGATGCGCCCACCATATTGCGGGTCAAGTCGCTTAGTTCATATAGTTTAAATTCTTTTTCAACCTTGTAGAAGCGGAACACCCAAATAATCACGATGGAAAGGGCAATAAGAACTTGAGCGATGTGGGAATAAAGGACCATGTGTTTTGAATTTAAGTTGATTTTTCCCAAGTTACGAAATTTTGCCGGGTTGGGCTGAGTTATTTTGAGGGGGCTTTGATTGAGTATAAGATTTACTATTTATTCGCCGCTGCAATGCACGGCTGTTCTATCCGGCAGCAATAGATTCAGTGAGGTAGAATTCTCGCTTATCCGCATGTTCCAATCTTGAAAGCTGCCTATAATGGCTCCAGCTCAATTCGTGACGCAATGTGTCACGAATTGGGAATGCGTGATAAAATTTACGCAGAGGCAGCATTTACCATCCGGTAAGCCTGTTGCCGGGCTTGCAGGATCACATTTTTTACAGACTGGAGTAGTTGCGGGTTGCTCATCTTATTTCAAAAATTTTATAAATTTTGTGGCGAAGCATCTTTTCATTGCCCAATCGAAACGGACTAAATTTCTTTGTCATTTTCGAAACAATTTGTAACAAAAATACAACAAAATATTTAATGAAAGATAAAATGTGGGTTAAACTTACTTGGGAGAAGATATGCCATTATTTGTTTATGCGTTACGCGGGGGCAAAGACTTGGTATTTATTGGCTTCTATGAAAGATGTTTTCAACCCCTCATCATCGTTGGTTAATATATTTTTTAGATACAGGCAAACTTTCACCTTCGTATTTTCTCCCAATCTACTCAGCATGGCCCCCATCCTTCCGGCAAAATGATCACATAAAAAA
>Ga0247834_1005413_pt1 | contig 15145 bp, 11 predicted proteins | sample LaCruzMarch2015__8_FD_187118 | JGI IMG/M metagenome (GOLD analysis project Ga0247834, IMG submission 187118) | Freshwater microbial communities from meromictic Lake La Cruz, Castile-La Mancha, Spain - LaCruzMarch2015_12m | ecosystem: Environmental > Aquatic > Freshwater > Lake | place: Spain... | reverse complement strand
AAGCATGGAAGGCGTCCGATCCCAACTCAAGGAAGGCCTGCCCCGTTTGGCTACCGATCACGCTAGAATCCGAGGGATATGTGCTTGGCCGTGGATTATTAACCTCATCTTGAACGCGAATTAGAATGAGACCGCCAGGCGGCTAGCCGAGGCAATCATGGACCGCAGGTAATCCGCGAAAGCCATCTCACTGACTGCAAGTCCCCTGCCCGTGCGTATGTTCTCCCCCATTCACCATGCGCCTGACCGCCCTCCTTTGCCTGACCACCACCGCCGCCCTCGCCCAAACGGAGGCGGATTACCTCACGAACATCCGCCAGCTCACCTTTGAGGGGCGCAGGGCGGGCGAGGGCTACTTCAATGCCGACGGGACGAAGATGATCTTCCAGTCAGAGCGCGAGCCGGGGAACCCGTTTTATCAAATCTACCTCATGGACCTGGAGACGGGCGACCAGGAGCGCATCTCCCCCGGCATGGGCAAGACGACTTGCGCGTGGATCAATCCCGATGGGAAGCGTGTGCTCTTTGCAAGCACGCACACGGACCCGCAGTCGAAGGAACTCCAAGCCGCCGAATACAAGGACCGCGAGACGAGCCGCGTGCGGAAGTACACGTGGGATTATGATGAGCATTACGACATCTGGGAGTACTCACTGGCGGACAAGTCGCTGAAGAACCTGACCAACAAGCGCGGCTACGATGCCGAAGGCGGCTGGTCGCCGGATGGAAAGAAGCTGGTCTTTGCCAGCAATCGCGCAGCCTATGAGAAGGAGCTGTCGAAGGAGGACACGGAGCGGCTGAAGGTGGACAAGCAGTACTTCATGGAGATTTACATCGCTGATGCCGATGGCACGAACGCGAAGAAGCTCACGGATGTGCCCGGCTACGACGGCGGGCCGTTTTTCAGTGCCGATGGCAAGCGTATCTGCTGGCGGCGCTTCACGCCGAAGGGCGATGTGGCGGAAGTGTGGACGATGAACACGGACGGCAGCGATGCGCGCCCGGTGACAAAGCTGGGCGCGATGAGCTGGGCACCGTATTTCCATCCCAGCGGTGACTACCTGATCTTCACCACGAACCTGAACGGCTTCGCGAACTTCGAATTGTACCTCGTGGATGCCACCGGGAAGCACGAGCCGGTTCGCGTGACCACGACGGATGGCTTTGACGGTCTGCCGATCTTTACACCTGATGGAAAAAAACTCGCCTGGACAAGCGGGCGTACGGCGAATGCGCAGAGTCAGATATTCATGGCGGACTGGAATGATGCGGCGGCGCGGAAGGCGCTGGGATTGGGGAGCGAACAGCAAACAGCGAACGCCAATCAGCCCGACTTCGAGCTAACCAAAGGTGAGATCACGCCTGCGGACATGCGTCAGCATGTGACCTATCTGGCGAGTGATGCGATGGATGGCCGTCTGACGGGCACGCCGGGCGAGAAGCTGGCGACGCAGTATGTGGCGGATGTTTTCAAAAGGATGGGCCTGGAGGCGTATGGGGATGAGGGATGGTTCGAGCCGTTTGAGTTCACTGCGGGCGTGGCGCTGGGGGATGGGAATGCGCTGAGTGTTGAAGGAGTAGAACGAGTTGGAAAACTCGTTTTACAGGCTGACAAAGACTGGCGTCCGCTTTCCTTCTCCCAACTTGGGGACGTGGTGGCGAGCGGTGTGGTGTTTGCGGGTTACGGCATTGAGACGCCGGATGAGGCCACGGACAAGGACGGCAAGAAGCTCGACCCTTACAGCAGCTACGCGCACCTAGACGTGAAGGACAAATGGGTGCTCGTGCTGCGCTATTTGCCGGAGGGCATCAGCCAGGACCGGCGCAATGAACTGAACCGTTACACCAGCCTGCGGCACAAGGCGCTCGTGGCGCGGCAGAAGGGCGCGCGCGGTCTCATCATCGCCAGCGGACCGGGCAGCAAGGTCGTGGACCAGCTCGTGCCGATGAGCTTTGACGCCTCGCTCGCCACTTCGGGCATTGCGGCGGTCAGCGTGACGGATGCGCTCGCGGACAAGCTCTTGCAGCCCACAGGCAAGACGCTGAAGGAACTCCAGGAGAAGCTCGACACGGGCGATCTTATGGGTGGCTTAGAGTGCGGCAAACTCAAGCTTGCCGCCACGATTGACATCAAGCAGGAGAAGAAAACCGGGCGCAACGTGCTCGGCGTGCTGCCAGCCCGCGACAGGCCGGACCCGCATGTGGCTCCGCTCATCGTGTGCGCGCACATTGACCACCTCGGTAGCAAGGGCGGCAGCAATTCGCGCGCGAAGGGCGATGAAATCAACCGCATCCATCACGGGGCCGATGACAACGCCAGCGGAGTCGCGGGCGTGATCGAGATCGCCCAGTGGCTGGCCGATCAGAAGAAGCAGGGCAAGATCAAGCTCACGCGCGATGTCATCTTCGCCGCCTGGTCAGGCGAGGAACTCGGGCTGCTCGGCAGCAATCATTACGTCGAGGCTTTGGCGAAGATGTTTCGTGGTGATCCGAATGGCAAGCTGACCGGCATGTTCGCCGCGTGTCTGAACATGGACATGATCGGCCGCTTCCAGAAGACGCTCGTGCTGCAAGGCGTGGGCTCCAGCACCTGGTGGTCGAAGGAGATCGAGAAACGCAACGCGCCCATCGGCCTGCCCATCACCACACAGAATGACGCGCACCTGCCCACCGACAGCACCACGTTTTATCTGCGCGGCATCCCGACGCTGAACGCCTTCACCGGCAGCCATGCCGACTACCACATGCCGAGCGACACCGCCGACAAGCTCGACTACGAGAACGCGGCGAAGATCGCTAAGCTCATGGGCCTGCTCGCACGCGGCATCGCCACGGCGGAGACGAATCCCGAGTATGTGGCGATGGAAGCGCCGAAGAATCAGAACACACGCGGCGGTCTGCGCGCCTACCTGGGCACCATCCCCGACTACTCGCAGGGTGATACAAAGGGCGTGAAACTCAGCGGCGTCTCACCGATTGGTCCCGCCGGGAAAGCGGGCGTCAAAGGCGGCGACATCATCATCAAGCTGGCCGGGAAGGAAGTGCTGAACATCTATGACTACACCTCGTTCATGGGCGAGCTGAAGATTGGCAAGGAGACAACCATCACCGTGCTGCGCGAGGGGAAGGCGGTGGACCTCAAGATCACGCCGGGGTCGCGTGAGTGAGGGCAGATGGTCGGTCGCTTATTTCCCAGCAGCACCCCGGAACCATTTCAGCTTCTCAGCCTCCTGCATGATGACTTCGAGGTCTTCCTTGGGAATCATCAAACAAAACTGTCCCCAAACCCAGCGCCCCTTGGCTCCTGGTTTCACGCCGATCATGTAGTAGCCGAGCCTGAACTCGATGACCTTGTCCTCCTCAATCTCCAGGCGCTGGAAGACGATCAGCTTGTTCGGGAACGAAGACTGGAGCCTCCTTATCTCGTCTTGAATGATCAGGTGCCGTGTTTCTCCAAAGATATTGGTGATTCGCTTCCGCTTGCCTTTGTTGTCCGGCCACTCGGGAAGGTCAGGGGGAAGGATGGGCGACACCGCTGCTGCGGGTTTGGCTTTGCGATGTTCTCCCATGTGGATGTGATTTCCCTCCTGCTTTGCACCTTGTAAATCACGCCAGCCCCGCGCGCACCAGCAGCGCGGCCGGATCGGGGTCACGGCCCATGAAGTCGCGGAAGAGCTTGCCGGGGTCTTCGGAGTTGCCTTTGCTGAGCACCTTGTCGCGGAAGTCGCGGCCCACCCTGGGGTTCAGGACGCCTTCTTTCTGGAAGCGGGTGAAGGCGTCCGCGTCGAGCACCTCGGCCCACTTGTAGCTGTAGTAGCCGGCGGCGTAGCCGACGGGGCTGCTGAACAGGTGGCCGAAGCGCCGCGCCATCGTGGGTGTCTCCGTTTTCAGCGGCATGAGGTAGTCCTTCATGAGCTGGCGGGAGAGCTGGTCGAGGTCAGCGCCTGCGGCGGTGGCGTGGTGCATGTGCAGTTCCAGGTCCATTTTGCCAAAGGCGAGCTGGCGCATGATGTCGCTGGCGCTGCGGTAGTTCTTCGCGGCCTGGATCTTCTTGAACAGACGCGCTGGTATGGTCTCCCCCGTCTCGTGATGGCGGGCGAAGAGGTCCAGGCTCTCGCGCTCCCAGCAGAAGTTCTCCATGATCTGCGAGGGCAGCTCGACGAAGTCCCAATAGACGCTGACGCCGTTGAGCGAGGGTATCTCCACATTGCCGCAGAGCTGGTGCAGCAGGTGGCCGAACTCATGAAACACTGTGCAGACCTCGTCATGGGTCAGCAGGGCAGGCTTGCCATCCACGGGCGGAGTCATGTTGCCGCAGATGAGACCGAGGTGCAGGCGGCGGTCGCGCTCGCCGCTGGGGGGCGTGCCCATTTTCAGGTAGTTCATCCAGGCACCGCCACGCTTCGCGTCGCGCGGATGCCAGTCGGCGTAAAAGGAGCCGATGTGGACACCCTTTTCGTTGCGCACCTCGTAGAACTTCACTTCCGGGTGCCAGACCTCCACGGGGCCGAGCTCGCCAGGCTGCGTGCTTGCGGGTCCACTCTGGCCGGGCGGGTAATGCACCACGTCACGCCCGATGATGCGCAGGTCGAAGACGATCTCCGCTAGGCGGAACATGCCGCCGAGCACCTTGTCGAGCGGGAAGTAGGGGCGCAGCTCCTCCTCGTCGAAGTCATACTCGGCCTTCCGCTGCTTTTCGGCCCAGTAGGCCACCTCCCAGGGCTGCAGCAGGTCGTGCCCGCCGCCTGCATGATCGGCTCGATATTCCTGGAGCTGGATGGTCTCGCGGTCGAAGGCGTGCTTGACTTTGAGGTGCAGGTTTTCGATGAAGCTCAACGCCGTGCGACCGCTCCTGGCCATACGCTGCTGGAGCACCTGATCGGCAAAGTTGTCCCGGCCCATGATTTGCGCTTTTTCGTGACGGAGGCGGAGGATTTTCCAGATGAGGTCCGTGTTGTCGTGCTCGCCGCCCCTGCCGACACTTGTGGAGGCCTCCCAAACGGAGCGGCGCAGGCTTTCTTCCTCCGCGTACTCCATAATCGGGATCATGGAGGGTGCCTTGAGGGAGATGCGGTACTGCGGTGCCTCGTCAGTGCCCAGCCCCTTCGCCCTGGCCTCCGCGCGCGCGGCCTCGATGGCGGTCTGTGGCAGCCCTTTGAGGCGGCTCACATCGGTGATGATGAGTTCCCATTTGTTGGTGGAGTCCAGTACGTTCTCCGAGTACTTCTGCGTGGCCTGGGAAAGCTCGGACTCGAGGGCTTCAAGCCGTTGCTTTTTCTCCGCTGGTAGATCAGCGCCGGCCTGGCGGAAACTCTCCATTGTCTCGTCCAACGCGCGCTTGCGCACAGGGTTCAGTGCGCGGGCCGCTTCGGTTTGGCTGTAGGTTTCCAGAAGATCCCAGAGGGGTTCATTGAGAGGAATTTTGGCAAAGAAGGCAGTGACCTGCGGCAGCATGGCGTTGTGGGCCTCACGCAGCGTGGGGGAGTTGCAGAGGGTGTCGAGGTGCTGCACGAGGCTCCAGGCCGCGTTGAGGTCGCGCGTGGCCTCGTCCAGGCCGAGCACGACGGAGTCGAAGCTCATCTTCCCCCGGTCCTGCTCAATGACTGCGTTGAGATTCTGCTCGGCTTTGGCGAGTGCGGCAGTGATGTCCGGCTGGATTTGCGAGACATCAAGGGTGGACCAGCGGATGTGGAAATCCTGGGTGAGGAAGGGTTGGGCCATAGGGAGTGGTGGCGAGTCGGCGAGTATCCCTGTAACACCTGTTTAGGCAACAGGATTGATACATTCTGCGGCAAGCTGAACCAGCGCTCGTGAAGGAAGGCTATGCGCTCAGGGTGCAGATTCTACAGTGACCTCGATATCGTCGAAATAGATCGGTGTCTCCGCGTAAGGGGTGCCCCAGAGTCCGACCTTGCCCTGGCCTTTGAGTGCTTTGTCGGCGTGTTTGATGAGCGGCGCAGCGGGTTCGGCGGTGCCTGCGGCCCAGGCTTTGGCGGTGAGGGTCCAGGCGTCTCCTTCGGCGCGTTTGGCCTCCAGCTTCAGATGGGTCCAGGTGTCGGTGGTCCAGGCGTAGGGGATGCTGGCGAGCACCAGGTCGGCTTTGACGAGTTCGAGCTGCTTCTTTGCGGCATTGACCAGGAGGCGGTGACCGCTCATGCCGTGGACGCTGATGCCGAACTTTGGCACGCTGCGGGCGCGCTTGCTGGCGAAGACCCTGGCCTGGATGCTGGCCTCTCCAGCGGCGGAGACGGCGACCTGGGCGCTGGCCTCGACGATGGGCGTGGCATCAATCATGATGGCCTTGTTGCCGTCTTTGGCGGCGATCTTGACGGTGCCGTCCACGACGAAGACCTCCTTGGGCACGTCCCCCTCGGCCCACTCATCGGCAGTGATGGTGAACTTTTTCAGATCGGCGGCCGTGGCGGCGGCGGCGAACAGGAGGAAACTGGCGGCGAATTTGGCTTTCATGCGCGTGAGGGGGATCGCGTTTGCGAATGACACGAAACAGTTCAGCGCAGGGGTTCTTTCAGCAGCGCCAGTGCTTCGAGGGCGGAGGCTTCCTCATGGACGATAGCGGCAAGGCTGCGGGCGATGAGTGCGGGGGTCTTGTGCTGCCAGACGTTGCGCCCGATGGCGATGCCTGCGGCACCGGCGTCCATGGCATCCTCGACCATTTTCAGGAGGCTGGCGTCATCCTCCAAAGCGGCACCGCCGAGGACGATGACGGGGACGAAGCAGGACTCGGTGACGCGTCGGAAGTCGCCGGGCTTTGCATCCACGGGATAAGGGGTTTTGACCACATCCGCGCCCAGCTCGGCGGCGAGGCGGACGGCGAACTGGATGTTGTGAACTGTGTACTTGTCCGTTTGGCCGAGGCCGTAGGGCAGCGCCTCAATGATGACGGGGATGTCCATATCCATGCTGGAGCGGATGAGGTCGGCGCACTCTTGGAAGTTTACACGCTCGCTGACGGAGCCTGGGTAGAGCATGTTCATGACGGCGTTCGCGCCGACCATCTCGGCCTCCTCGACGCCATAGACATTGATGCTACCAGCGCCGTCGCCAGTCATGCGGGTGTTGTACACGTCGGTGCGCAGGCAGATGCCCTTGCCGGCCATGGAGTCTGCGGCGCGCATGGCCACGCCGAGGTTCATGACATAACCGTCCACAAAGGGGCTTACGCGGTCAATCATCTCGAAGGGGTTTTCAAGCCCCGGCACAGGGATGGCCACGGCGTGATCTAGCGGCAGGATGACGGTCTTGCCGTCGCGGAAAAAGGATTCCAGATTTTCTTGGCGGTTCATGGGTGTGGAAAGGCCGGATGAATGGCGGCGGATGGGCGGGGTGTAAAGGGGAAGCAATAGGGAAGCGAAGGCGGCTGGGCGGCTATTCTGCGGCCTGTAGCAGCCGCGTTCGCAGCACCTGCGCGGCGGCTAGGGAGGAGGCGGCGTCCAGCGTCTCTGGCAGCGCCTGAATGACGGTGCCGGTGGCCTCGGCGCGTAGCGTGGCCTTCACCTGGGCCAGCAGCGCCTCGGACGGGCCGCCCAGCACATGGACCTGCATGATGCGCTCTTCACGCTCGCGGCTGCGGGCGGCCATGCGCTCCAGCGCCTCCATGCCACTGTCATCCCGTCTGCCCACGGGGATGGCAGCCAGGCGCAGGGTGCGCGCGCCGCTCTCCCCTGTAATGGCGTGTGCCAGGGAGAGGGCCGTGGCGAGCGCCCAGGCCTCCTGCTTGCTGCGCGCGGCATCGCCAAAGGGCACGAGCACTAGCACCACCTCGCGCGGGCGCTGCCTGCCGGTCAGCTCCACATCCACATTTGCCAGCTCCATGCCGCTGGAGAGCCAGCGCTCCCGACGCACCGCATAGCCCATGTTTTCCGCGCCCATGGAGGACTCCAGATAGGCCGCCACGGCACCCAGCCGGTCCGCCTCCGGCAATCGCATGACTTCCAGCAGGATGCCGCCATGACGCTGCAAGCCCTCAGCGCCCAGATCGCGGCGCAGTGCCAGGGCGTACTTGTAGCCGCGTTCCTCCACCTGCGTCTTTTTCATCCACCAAATGCCAAAGGAGGCGATACCAAAGAGGATGGTGCCCGCTGGCAGGATCAGCAGTGCGGCGCGCACGACACGCCCGCTGCGGGTCACGGCGGCATCGGAGGGGGTGGACATGGGAGGGACCGTCATACATGCATCCATGCCCCAGAAAGCCGCGCGCGCAGGTAGAAAGTTCCATCCGTCTTCTTAAAAGACTGTTGCCAGAACATCCGCACCCGCTAGACTTCGCGGCTTCCTTTCCGGCCCAACCAACCGTTCCCCCTCATCATTCCCGAATGAATTCGCTCCTGCTCGACCAAGGCATTCTCCTGTCCATCATCCTCGCCGGAGTGGGTCTGGCTTTCGCCTATCTTTTGATCCGCCAGATCCTCGCAGCATCGCCCGGCAATGAAAAAATGGCGGTGATCGGCGATGCGATCCAGCAGGGTGCGAAGGCCTACCTGAACTGCCAGATCCGCGCCGTGGGGCTGATTGCCGTCGTGGTCTTTGTGGCGGTGTGGTGCGCGCGCGGCGGCCTTGCCTCGGCCGGCTTTGTGGTTGGCGCAGTGTGCTCCATGGTGGCAGGCTACATCGGTATGATGGTCGCGGTACGTGCCAACGTCCGCACGGCCTGGGCGGCTAGCACAGGCACGCACCCGGCGCTGAAGATTGCCTTCAACGGCGGAGCGGTGACGGGACTGCTGGTGGTGGCGCTGGGACTGTTGTCTGTGGGCGTGTTTTACCTTGTGGTGGAAAGGATGGCGGGCGCGAAGGCGGCGATTGACTCGCTGATCGGCCTGGCGCTTGGCAGCTCGCTGATCTCCGTTTTTGCCCGTCTCGGCGGCGGCATCTACACCAAGGCGGCGGATGTGGGCGCGGACCTGGTGGGCAAGATCGAGCAGAACCTCAACGAGGACGATCCGCGCAACCCAGCGACCATCGCCGACAACGTGGGCGACAACGTGGGGGACTGCGCGGGCATGGCGGCGGACGTCTTTGAAACCTACGCCGTGAGCCTGATCGGCGGCATCCTCGTGGGGCACCTGACCGGGCCGGAAAACAACCACGCGGTGCTGGTGTACCCCTTCGTGCTCTGCGGCCTGTCCATCATCTCGTCCCTGCTCGGCATTGCCTGGGTTAATTTTGTGAAGCAGAAGCCCACGGCTTCGCTCGTCAGCGGGGTAGCCGTAGCGGGCATCGTCTCTGCGGGCCTCTTTAAATGGGCCACCAGCGCCATGTTTGCCGAGCCAGTAGTAATGGCAGGAAAGTCGGTCAACGCCGACGCTCTTTTCTACTGCGCCCTCATCGGCATCGTCATGACCTTTGTCGTCGTCTGGATCACGAACTACTTCACCAGCACCGCCCACGCCCCCGTGCGGCGCATTGCCAGAGCCTCCGAGACCGGTCACGCCACGAACATCATCGCCGGCATCAGCGTCGGACACCACGCCACGCTGCTGCCGGTGCTGTCCATCGCCGCCTCCATCTGGGGCTGCTGGGAGCTGGGCGGGCTGTACGGCATCGCCATCGCGGTGGTCTCCATGCTCAGCCTCAGCGGCATCATCATCTCTCTGGACGCCTTTGGCCCGATCACTGACAACGCCGGCGGCATCGCCGTCATGTCCGGCCTGCCCGAGGATGTGCGCAAGATCACCGACGAGCTCGACGCCGTGGGCAACACGATGAAGGCCGTCACCAAAGGCTACGCCATTGCCTCCGCCGGTCTCGCCGCCATGGTGCTGTTTGGCTCCTATGTCGAAGAGGTGAAAGCCTTCCTGCATGTCAAGGAGATCGCCTTTGACCTGATGAACCCGATGGTCATTATAGGCATGTTCATCGGTGGTCTGCTGCCTTACCTGTTCACCGCATTTGGCATGGACGCCGTGGGCAATGCCGCAGGTGCCGTGGTGCGCGAGGTCCGCCGCCAGATACAGCTCAAGCCGGGCATCCTCACCGGCCAGGACATGCCAGAGTACGGCCAGTGCGTGGACATCGTCACCAAGGCCGCCCTCCGCGAGATGATCGTCCCTGCCCTGCTGCCCATCGTTTTCGTTGTCGGCGTCGCCTTCCTGGGCAAAGAGGCTCTTGGTGGCCTGCTCATCGGCACCATCGTCACCGGCCTGTTCGTCGGCATCGCCATGACCAGTGCCGGCGGTGCATGGGACAACGCCAAGAAGTACATAGAGGAAGGCAACCACGGCGGCAAGGGCAGCTTCGCCCACCAGGCTGCCGTCACTGGCGACACCGTCGGCGACCCCTACAAGGACACCTCCGGCCCCGCCGTGAACCCGATGATCAAGGTGGTGAACATCCTCGCTATCCTGGTCATCCCGCTGTTCTTCAAGTAATCGCCCCCTCAGCCGTTGTTGCGCTCTGCCGTCTTTTCGTTCCTCTCCCTACGCCACTCTGCACGGTGGTGGCGTGCCCAGTCCGTCAGCGCACGCTCGAAGCCCACATCCCGCCCCGCTCTCTCACTGACCAGCCATTTGTGCCGCTGGATCTGCTCCAGTTCGGCCTTAAACTCGTGATAAGGGCTGACAAGGGAGGCGGTGGAAGCCATAAATGTGAGACACTACACAGGCAGGCTACAGACGCAACCAGTGATCCCAGCCAGAGCGTAAATTAGATGGCGCAGGAAATTTCACCCCCCTCGCAGAAAGAAAATGACATTTCCGCGCTCGCTGTTATATCCTCCCTACTCAACCTTTCCCCGTCACACGGGCCGGAGTAGCTCAGTGGTAGAGCATCGCATTCGTAATGCGAGGGTCGCGGGTTCAAATCCCGCCTTCGGCTCCATGATCCGTGTCACGCAATGACCAGCACTACCGAAAAGCCTCGCCTGAACCGCATGAAGCGACGTGAGGTTCTGCTCAACAGCATCGCCAAGCTCGTGGGCTGCACCGCCGTCATCGTCACTGTTGCGGTGGTCTTTTACGTCGTCATCATCAGACTCGAAAGCAGTCCGAAGGTTGACCCCTCCTACATTGCAGCCGCAGAGTCCTGGGGCAACAACACCTGGACCGGCACCCCCAAGAGGACCGTGGACTCCCGTCTCGGACTCGCCCGCCCCGCAAATACTGCGGCTGAAAAGCCGGACAGTCCCCCAGTGCCCAAAGTTTCCCCCGCACCTAAAATTCCGCCTGCGCCTGCGGCCCCCCCTCCACCAGTGGCAGCGCCCGCCTCCGTCGTCCAGACCCTGCCCGGCCCCCAGGCCAGCCTCCCCGGTGGCATGAGCGGCATCAAAGAAAAAACACCCCTCATTGAGGACATCGTCCGCCGTTTTCTGACTGCCACCCAGGTGGAGGAAAAGCTGGCCTGCTCCCGCGATCCTGAGCGCGTCCGCCCGCTCATGGAAGCATTTTACAAACGCCGCCCCCTCGTCGCCCCCGTGTGGAAGTCACTCGGCTGGGTGCTCCCCGTCGAAGAACCCGGCCAGCGCCTCGCCTATGCACAGGCCATTCTTGCTGATGCAGATCCCGTCAGCCTCATCATTGAGGAAGCCCACGACGGCACCATCCGTGTGGATTGGGAAAGCTCCGTGCGCTACAGCGAGATCGAGTGGAAAGACTTCCTCGCCCAGCGCCCCGGTGAACCCACTCTCTTCCGCGTCATCGCCTCCAGACCCGCCAGCACCGACACAGCCACCAGCGGCCAGGAGGTCATTGAGCTAAAGCACCCCGCCGAGCAAGGCACCGTCCTCGGCTACTTCGACAAAGACGATCCAAATTTCCGTCCGCTGATGGAGCAATTGCAGATCGGCAACTGGAAAAACGTCCCCCTAACACTCCGCATCTGCTATCCCGGCCCCAGCACCAACAGCAAGGCCGTCCGCATCGCCACTGTCGAAGGAAAAGGCTGGCTGATACTGCAAACCACGAGAAGCTAAACAAGTGAGCAAGAGCAAAACCACCAAACCCAAGACCGCCCCCTCAAAGCCCGCCGCCAGGCCCGCCAAAAAGGCAGTCGCCTCCAGAAAGCCCACGCCTAAGCTCCCCGTTAGCAAGGCATCCTCCGCGCCTGTGAAAAAGGCAGCACGGCCTCTGCCCAAAAAAGCCGCCACCCCGGTTAAGCCGCCCGCCCCCCCCAAGGCTGCCCTGCCTTCTGCACCCGCAAAGCCCGTTACCTCCCCCGTAAAGCCCATTCCGGCAGCCAAACTCCCCACTCCTGTCGCACCACCTGCCCCGAGGTTCTCCAGCCTACCTTCCGCGCTCCCAGCCCCGCCAAAGACAACGGTCAAAAAGACTACCCACGTCCAGCTAATCTCCGAACCTATCGCCCCCGCCAAGCCACCGGTCATCTCCGACGAAAAGCCCGCCGCCACCAAGTCCGGTGCCCTATTCTACGACTCCCACATGCACACCCCCCTGTGCAAGCACGCCTGGGGCGAACCTGAAGAATACGCCGCCCAGGGGGTAAAAGTCGGCCTCAAAGGCATCATCTTCACCTGCCACTGCCCCATGCCCGATGGCTTCTGGCCCAGCGTCCGCATGGCCGACAGCGAATTCCCCATCTACACCGCACTCGTCCAGCGCGCTGCCGATGCCTACCGTGGCAAGCTCGATGTCTGCCTCGGCCTCGAAAGCGAATACTTTCCTGGCTATGAAAAGTGGATCGAAAACCTCCATCAACGCGCCGACTTCCACTACATCCTCGGTGCCGTCCACTGGCAGGCCAAGGACTACCTCAGCCGCTACGAGACCGGCACCATTGAGGGCTTTCGCCGCACTTACTTCGAGCACCTCGCCCAAAGCGCCGAGACCGGCCTCTACGACTGCCTCGCCCACCCCGACTTGGTGAAGAACTACCACCCCGACTCCTGGTGCTTCGCCATCATCAAAAACACCGTCGCTACCGTTCTCGACCGCATCGCCAAGACCGGAGTCGCCATGGAGATCAACACCTCCGGCCTTAACAAAAGCTACTCCGAAATGAATCCCGGTAACGAGATGCTCCGCATGATGGCCGAGCGCAAAATCCCCATCGTCCTCGGCAGCGATGCCCACCGCGCACCTCGTGTCGGCGAGCACTTTGCCACCGCCCTCAACAACCTCGCCGAGGCCGGCTTCGAGCACGTCAACTACTTCCAGCGCCGCGAACGCATCGAGCTAAAGATCAGCGACGTCCTCTCCAGCCTCAAAAAAGCCGCCGACGCCAACACTTAGTCGGCACCACGCACCACACACCTGAGCTGCCCGTAAAACGAGTTTTAAGCTCGTTCAGGACGGCAGGACTGCTCTCCCAGCCGGGGACTTGCAGCGATAGAGCGCACCTCTCCCGTTGCCACCGACGTTAGAATGACGACCTCCCGAATCCCCATGCACTCCCGCCTTCTTCCCCTCCTCACGTCATTCGGATTTCGGCTTCCCCCATTTCTCCTCGCCCTCACCCTCTCCTCCTGCAACGTCGGTCCAGACTTCAAGCTCCCAGAGATGAACCTCGGCACCCGTTGGAAGCAGCGTCCAGATGTCTCCGACTTACCCGTCCCCGACCAGTGGTGGACCCTATTTCGCGACCGCACCCTCACTTCCCTCGTCGAACGCGCCCTCGCCAGCAATCACGACCTCAAAGCCGCCCAAGCCCGCGTCCAAACCGCCCGCGCCCTCACCGGCGTCGAGCAAGCCGCCGCTCTCCCCCAGCTTGCCCTGCAAAAAAGCGCCACCTACGAGTACTCCTCCGCCAACAGCATCGGTGCCAACCTCCCCCCCGGCATCGCCCTCCCCGCCCTTGAGCGTGACCGCTACCGCAGCTTCATCAGCCTCAACTACGAAGTGGACCTCTGGGGCCGCGTCCGCCGCAGTGTCGAAAGTGCCACCGCCCGTGCCGACGCAGCCGCCGACCAACTCGCCGCCCAGCGCCTCCTCATCGCCGCCGAAGTCGCTCGCAACCACTTCCTCGCCTCCTCGCTCGATACCCAAGTGCAAATCCTCCGCGAGACCATCGCCCTCCGCGCCGAGGCACTCCAGCTCCAGAAATCCCGCTTTGAAGGCGGCCTCGCCAACGAAATGGACGTCGCCCGCGCCCGCACCGAACTCGAACTCGCCAACAACGACCTCATCGCCATCAGCCGCCAGCGCGGCACCACAGCCCACGCCCTCGCCGTCCTCTGCGGCGTGCCGCCCTCCCGCTTCACCCTAGCAAAGAATCCCCGCCTTCCCGCCCCCCCCCGCGTCCCCGCCGGTCTCCCCGCCACCCTCCTCCAGCGGCGGCCCGATATCCGCGCTGCTGAGCAGACCCTCCGCGCCGCCAACGCCAGCATCGGCGTCGCCAAAGCCAGCTTCTACCCCACCTTCACCCTCATCGGCAGTGGCGGTCTAGAGAGCGTCGGCGCAGAAGACTTCCTCGAGTGGAAAAGCCGCGCCACCAGTATCGGCCCCCAGCTCGACATCCCCCTCTTCCAGGGCGGTCGCCTCCGCAGCAACCTCCGCGCCGCCCAGGCCCAGCATCAGGAAAGCCTCGCCACCTATCAACAGTCCATCATCACCGCCCTAGGCGAAGTCGAAGACGCCATGCTCGACGTCACCTCCTTCACCCGCCAACGCACCGCCGTCACCGCCGCCCTCACCTCCGCCCAAGACACCCGCCGCCTCGCCCGCCTGCGCTACGACAAAGGCCTCGCCAGTTACTTCGAGGTCGTAGATGCCGACCGCACCGTCCTTACCACCCGCCTCCTCCAGGCCCAGCTCGACGGCCAGCGCCTCACCGCCACCGTACAAATGCTCCGCGCCCTCGGCGGTGGTTGGTGAAATAAAAAAGAAAAAAGTGCCAGGCACGAATGGCACTCGGATGAGGCATGAAATCGTGGGGATGCCTGGAAAATAGCTGGTGCGGTGAGCCATCGTAGGCCGGATGTGTTCGGCGGAAGAACGCCCCGCCAACACTCATTACCTGCTTCGCCAAACTATCCGGCTTCTCCGACCCCCGCAGACTCCCACGCCCCCAAACCAGCCGGACGGTTCGGTCCCGCGTACGGGACGCCGAACACGTCCGAGCCATCGCTCCCAATGTTCCAGCCTCCCCGCTTTATGTTTCAGTGCCCGCTTTTCATGTTTCTGCCTCCGCCTCCAATGTTCCAGCCTTCCAGGGATACGCCCCAGCCCGCAGATCACAG